>LNFM01000815.1_pt1 | contig 73919 bp, 59 predicted proteins | sample 596031 | NCBI WGS metagenome assembly LNFM01 (sample SAMN04254537, study PRJNA301005) | activated carbon metagenome | isolation source: dual media filters at the Ann Arbor, Michigan drinking water treatment plant | place: USA: Ann Arbor
ATCCGGTCCTCGGGCTGAAGCTGGCGGTACTGCGTCGTCTGATCCATGTGCACACCTTACGCGATGGGTGTTGCACTTCAGATTTGAGGCCGCCAGCCCTCAAGTCTTCGGAGTTTTCCGGTGGTATCGCAACGGTGGTCCGCCGTCTCGAACAGTTGGGGTTCAGCGTTCGGCGACTGGAGTCAATTGCGGGTGAGGACTGGGCTCGCGAAGAAGTTGATCTGATCGTTGCCGACTATCTTTCAATGCTTCTGTGTGAGTTGACAGGCCAGAGTTACAACAAGACGGCGCATCGTCGGCAACTGCAGCAGCACCTGAGTGGTCGCAGCGAGGGATCCATCGAATTCAAGCACGCCAATATCAGTGCTGTGATGCTGGAGCTGGGCTATCCGTACATCCGCGGCTATCAACCTCGCAGTAACTTTCAACGCTCGATGTTGGTCAATGTGGTTCAAGCCCACGTGTCGCAACGGCGTGAGTTGGATGAGGTCACGTTGTCCGCAGTTGAGCGACCAGCGGTTGCAGCAGATCAGGCTGATTTCTCGCGTGTGCTGGCGGGTGTTCCGCAGAAGGACATCGGTGTGTCTGAGCCAACCCCCGCGTATTTGCGACCGCCCGTAAAGCGCGATTACTTTGCGCGCGAAGCTCAAAATCGCTCGCTGGGTCAGGCTGGCGAAGTCTTCGCGCTGGCCTTTGAACGTTGGCGCCTTCGGGAACAGGGTGCCGGCCAGCTGGCAGAGAAGGTACGGCATGTTTCCGTCGATGAAGGTGACGGGCTTGGCTATGACATTGAGTCGTTCGAACTCGATGGACAGAAGCGCTATATCGAGGTCAAGACAACGGCATTTGGCCAGCGCACGCCGTTCTACGCCTCCGCCAACGAGACCCGGTTTGCCCGGAGTCAAGGATCTCGATTTAGGCTCTATCGACTTTTCGACTTCCGGGCAGCACCAAGGCTCTTCGAATTGTCTGGTCCGGTGGAAGACCATTGCTTGTTGGATGCGGTGACCTACCGAGCAAGCTTTGGCTGAAAGCGAGTGAGCTCTTGATCAACGCCTGAGCGGGCTCCAAACGTGAACCTTGGGGGCCAGGCCCTTGCCAGCCACCGCCGAATCGACACATCGCCACGACGTGTCGATTCGCGACCAGAAAATCAACATGTTCTGGCATCATGTCGATCGGATACACATGTCCCCCAGCTAGATCGACTGCCAACCTGTTTGTCGACACATGGCCTTCAACCCAGCCAAACCCTACAACGAGCTACCGGCCCTTCCGCCTGGCGCGGAGCTCGAGTCGAGGCTGGTGCTGAAGGCCTGTATCGCAGCACGCGCTGCCGTCGCCGAGCTCAAGGCCGCGGGGCAACTGATCCCGAACCAGGGGGTGCTGGTCAACACCATCCCACTGCTGGAAGCCCAGGCCAGCAGCGAGATCGAGAACATCGTGACCACCACGGATCAGATGTTCCTCTTCGATGGGGTCAACGAAGGCGAGGCAGACCCCGCAACCAAGGAAGCGCTGCGCTACCGCACTGCGCTGTGGGAGGGATACCAGGCGCTGAAGGCGCGCCCCCTGTCGACCAACACGGTGGTGCAGATCTGCCGTGCGATCAAGGGTGTGGACATGGATATCCGCAGGACGCCCGGCACCACGCTCAGCAACGACAGAACCCGCCAAGTCATCTACACCCCGCCAGAGGGCGAAAGCCTGTTGCGCGAGAAGCTGGCGAACTGGGAGCAGTGGATGCACGGGACGCTGCCCGGCACCGCAGAGATCGACCCACTCGTGCGCATGGCAGCCGGCCACTACCAGTTCGAGGCGATCCATCCGTTCACCGACGGCAATGGCCGGACGGGACGGGTCATCAATCTGCTCTACCTCGTCGAGCAGGGGTTGCTCGACATCCCCGTGCTCTACCTAAGCCGCCACATCCTCAGGAACAAGGCCGACTACTACAGCGGCCTGCAGTCCGTCACCGAGACCGGGTCTTGGGAGCCTTGGCTCCTCTACATGCTGGGCGGCGTGACGGAGACGGCACGCTGGACCATGAACAAGATCCTGGCTGTCCGTGGTCTACTCGAGGAAACCACCGAACGGATGCGTCGAGACGCGAGCCAGATCTATTCACGCGAGCTGGCAGAACTGGTGTTCGTGCGGCCGTACTGCCGCATCACGCATGTCGTGGAAGCGGGTCTGGCCAAGCGCCAGACCGCCAGCGTCTATTTGAAGCAGTTGGCTGCCATTGGCATCCTCCGCGAGCACAAGATCGGGCGCGAAAAAATCTTCCTCAACCCCACCTTCATTGAACTCCTGAAGCGGGACTGACCGAGTCGGGCGTCGACACTGCCGTGACGGGTGAATCGAGCCCACAGCCGTCACCCCGGGTGGCTCCACAAGAAGGCGCCGCACCAACCTGTGTCCCGCGCCGCCAGCATTCCAGCGTACCTATCCTCAGCCCGTCGCATGCCGCCACCGCGGCAGCCCATCTGCGTCAACATCCCGCTCTGTGCACCCCACGGTCCAGCCCGGGCCGTGCCTGCACCCCACCCGGAGCCCACCTTGACGCCCACGCCCTCTTTCGCCGCGCCGGCCAGCCGCCATTTGACGACCCTGGCCCGCACGCTCTGGCTGCTTGCGCCCGCAGCGGTGCTGGCCCAGGACATCGCGGCGCCCGGCCAGGGTGACGGCAGCGCCGCACAGCCGAGCGCCGCGCAGCGCGTGGAGGTCACCGGCCGGCAAGGCAGCACCGACCTGCGCCGCGCTTCCCGCGTGGCCAAGCAGATCTACGGTCGCGAAGAACTCGACAAGTTCGGCGATACCAACGCCCTGGACGTGATGCGGCGCCTGCCCGGCGTGGGCATCGGCAGCGACGGCCCGCGCATGCGCGGTCTGGGCGCGGGCTATACGCAGATCCTGATCAACGGCGACCCGATGCCGCAGGGCTTCCAGCTCGACCAGCTGAGCCCGGCGCAAATCGAACGCATCGAGGTGCTGCGCGCGCCCACGGCCGAGCAGAGCGCGCAGGCGATCGCCGGCACGATCAACATCATCCTGAAGGAACCACCGCGCCGCTCGCAGCGCGACCTGCGGCTGGGCTTGAGCGACGGCAGCGAACGCCCGATGGGCAATCTGAACCTCACGCTCGGCGAATCGAAGGGTGCGCTGTCGGCTTCGCTGCCGGTGTCGCTGTTCGAATGGCGGCGCGAAAGCCGCTTCACGCTGGAACGGCGCGGCCCCGGCACCGACGGCGCAACCGCACAGGCAGTGCAGACCGGCCGGCCCCAGAACTGGGGTTGGGGCTACAACCTCGCGCCGCGGCTGACGTGGAAGATCGCCGACGAGCAGACGCTGTCGCTGGCCACCTTCCTGCAGAAGGGCTACTGGAACAACAGCAACCAGCTCAGCAGCCAGGTGCTGCGCGGCAAGCCCGTGCTCGACGACGACCAGGCGCAGAACGGCACCTGGGAAAACCGGCGGCTGAATCTCACCTGGGTCAATCGCTTCACCGAAGACCAGCGCATCGAACTGCGCGCCGGCGTCAACCATTCCGGGTCGACCTTTGACGCCACCAACCTGCGCAACGGCCTGGAGACGCAGCGCTCGGTGGGCGGTAGCGACGACGACGGCATCACACAGGCGGGCAAGTACAGCCTGCTGCTGGGCGAAGCCCACAGCCTGACCGCCGGCTGGGACCTGGAGCAGCGCGAACGCAGCGAGCGCCGCACCACCACGCAGAACGGCCGGCCGGTGTTGGCGGCGGTGGAAGGGCAGCCCTTCGACGCCCGCGTGCGCCGCCAGGCCTTCTACGTGCAGGACGAATGGGAGATCTCGCCGCAGTGGCAGCTGTACATGGGCCTGCGCCACGAACGCATCGACACCGAAAGCCGCAACACGGGCGATGTGCTGAACAGCAGCAGCAGCGTGTTGTCGCCCCTGGCCCACCTGACGTACAAGTTCGACGCCAAGGGCCGCGACCTGGTGCGCGCCAGCCTCACGCGCAGCTACAAGGCGCCGAACATCAGCCAGCTGCTGGCGCGGCCGGTGCTGGCCAGCCAATACGCCGACACGGGCCGGATCAACACCGAAGTCTTGCCCGACCGCGTAGGCAACCCAGGCTTGAGGCCCGAGCTCGCCACCGGCCTGGACATCGCGTTCGAAAGCTACGGCGCCGGCGGCAGCCTGTGGAGCGTGGGCCTGTTCCACCGCCGCATCACCGACGTGGTGCGCACCGTCACCCGGCTGGGCCCGGCGCCTTGGGCCACGGTGGACCGTTACGTGGCACGCCCCGAGAACTTCTCCAGCGCCACCACCAGCGGCATCGAGCTCGAAGTGAAGGGCCGCGCCGCCGAACTGCTGCCGGCGCTGGTGGACAAGGCCAGCACGCTGAACCTGCGCGGCTCGCTGAACCTGTACCGGTCCCGCGTGGCGGCGCTGTCGGGCCCCGACAACCGGCTCGATGGCCAACAGCCCTGGACCACCACGGTGGGCTTCGACCAGCGCATGGCAGGCCTGCCGCTGACCGTGGGTGGCAGCCTGACGCTGAACCCGGAGTACGACACTCAGCTCACGCAGACGCAGGCGCAACGGCGTTCACGCACGCATGCGGTGGACGTGTACGGCCAGTGGGTCTTCCGCCCCGGGCTGCAGGGACGGGTGGCGGTGTCGCATGGCGCGCAGGCCTTCGGGCCGCCCAACGGCACCACCACCACGCTGCTGGCCAGCGGCGACTTCACACGCATCGAGCGCAAGACCGGGCCGCAGGTGAACGTCTCGCTCGACGTGCGGCTGTAGCAATGGTTGGCCGAAGCCCGGCGCCTTGTCCAGCTTCCTGGCCAGGACAGGCACCTTGATGAAGGTGCCGCGACCCACGGTGTGCACGAATTCCCTGATGCCGGCCCGTTTCAGACCACTTCCGCAGTTGGAGCTTCGAGCCTCGTCGGGGTCGTCTGCCGAAGAAAGCGCCACACCAACAACGGCCCCGCCAGGCCCAGCGCGACGATGAAGCCGGTCCAGACCCCGGCCGGCCCCATCCCGGCGGGGTGCGCCAGCGCCCAGCCCAGTGGCAGACCCAGGGCCCAATAGGCCAGCAGCGACAGCCAGGCCGGGAACGCTGTGTCCGAAAGCCCCCGCAGGGCACCCGTCATGGCGGACTGCACGCCGTCCATCACCTGGCTGCAGGCAAAGACGAAGAACAGCGCTGCCGCTACCGCGATGACATCCGGCTCCTGCGTGATCCATCCGGCGATCGTGCGCCCGTGCAGGCCGAGGACGGCTGCCGCCCCTGCCAGCCACACCGTGGCCAGTGCCAGCGCGGCCCAGGCGATCGGTCGCAGCGCGGCGTCGTTGCGCGCACCGCGCTCCTGCGCCACGCGGATGGCCACCGCCCCGGCCACACCCAGCGGCACCATGTACAGCAGCCCGCCGACCGACATCGCGACCTGGTTGCCAGCCAGAGCGACAGCGCCGAAGGTGCCGATCATCAAAGTCGCCACGGCCATGGCGCCTGTTTCGGCCACGTACATCAACCCCAGCGGCGCCCCCTCGCGGGCGACGGAGGCGATCTCCGCTGTGCTCAGGCTTGCCCGCACGCGCAACCGCCGCATCGACCGCGCCCGCAGCCAGAAGCACCAGGCCGCCCCCAGCGCCAGGGTCTCGGCCACCAGCGACGCAATGCCTGCGCCCGTCAGCCCCAGCTGCGGCAAGGGCCCAAGCCCCCAGATCAGCGCATAGTTCAGTGGCACGTTGACCCCGACCGCCAGAAAGGCGAAGCCTGTGCCGAGCCACGGGCGGTCCACCGCCTCGAACGTGGCCTTGAACACCAGCAGCAGCGAAAACGGCAGCATCAGCGCGGCGATCGCCACCCAGTAGGGAAACATGATCGCCAGCACCTCGCGCGGCTGGCCCAGCCAGGGCAGCAGGGGCCAGGCCGCCAGCATCACCACCGTGCCCAGCGTGCCGACGATCGCGCCCAGGGCCAGGCCGTTGCGCAACAACGCCGGGATGCGCCGTCCCTGCCTGGCGCCGTGCGCTGCGCCTACCCGCACCGACATCGCCGACAACAGTCCATAGACCGCCGCAAACAGGACGATCGCCACGGCGTTGGTGATGCCCACCGCGGCCAGAGGCAAAGGCCCCAGCGGGGCCAGCATCACCGCGTCGGTGACGCCGAGCAGCGTCGACGCGCCCAGGCCCGCCACGATGGGGATGGCCAGCGCCAGGATCGCGGGCACCTCGCGGCGAATGTGAGACAGCTTCGGCATCTTGCGCCCTTGGCAGGGTTTGACATACGCTTCGTATGCCATTGTAGCTAGTTCATACGAGCCGTATGTCAAAGATCCGAACCACCCGTGCCCAGGCCGCGCAAGCCACGACCGAGCGGCTGATTGCTGCCGCGCATCGGGCTTTCTCTGCAGACGGCTTTGCAGAGGTCTCGCTGGATGCGCTGGCGGCCGAGGCGGGGGTCACGCGCGGCGCGCTGCACCATCACTTCGGCAACAAGGCGGGGTTGTTCGAGGCGGTTCTGCGCCAGATCGACGCTGAGATGGGTGGCGAGATGCAGGCTGTCCGGGACACCACGCCCGATGCCTGGGAGGGCTTCCGTGCCTGCTTTCACGTCTACCTTGATGCGGTGCTGCGGCCCGACCGCAGCCGCATCCTTTTCCAAGACGCGCCGGCCGTGTTGGGAATGAAGGCGATCGACATCCTGATGGAGTCGGGCTTCGGCGACATGCTGGCCGACCTGCAGGGCTTCGTCGACAGCGGCCGGATCCGTGCGCCCGATGCCGAGGCGCTGGCGCACCTGCTGAACGGCGCGACCATCAATCTCGCGTTCTGGGCGGCCGAGGGCGACGCCAGCGAAGAGCGCCTTGAACGAGCCCACGCGACGCTCGCAGCAGTCTTCGACGGCCTGACGCGGGTGCGCTGACCACGCCCCAAATCTACCGACCTGCACCGTATGCCCGGCTCCGCGCGCGGGCGGCTGCCGCATCTGCAGGTTAACCCGACCTTGGGTCGCGGGGGCGAGCATCACCCGCATCGGGTTCATCGACCTGCAAGCCGCAAGCCCTGCTGATAATGCCTGGCACGTCGCCGTCGCAACCAGACAGCGCCCAAAAAGTATCCATCAACGAGGAGGAAGCCCAATGATCCCTGCGCAACCCTTGATCAGCGGCTTGCTGGTCGCTGTCCTGGCACTTTCTGGCGCGGTGGCGCAGGCTTCCACGGGCCGCTACGACGGGCCGTACCAGGTCGGGCTCACCCCTGAAGGCGTGGCGCCGCTCGTCACGATCCGCGATGACGTGGGTCTCGCCGGCGCGGCCGCCTTCGTCGCTGGCACGGCGTTCAACGGCATCGCCGCACTGGCCACGCCTTCGGGTTTCAACTTCTGCACGGGCGTGCTGATATCGCCGACGACGGTGTTGTCGGCGCGGCACTGCGGCCCTCTTGTGGGCGAGCTGGTGCGATTCGGCGCATCGCTGGACACCCCTTCGGCTGGCAACTCCTTTGTCATCCAGTCGGTGTTGTTCCCGGGTGGCGGCACCTCCTTTTCTCCGCTGCTCGATGGCGGCGACATCGCCATCCTCACGCTGGGCTCTGCCGTGCCCGCCAGCATCGCAACGCCCTTCGCGCTGACGCCCGACACCACGGCGCTGGTGGGATCCGAGGTGGTGGTGGTGGGTTACGGCCGGCGCGGCCTCGGCAGCACGGGCGCCACGGGCTCGGACGGCATCCGTCGTGGCGGTACCAACGTGTTGGAGCGCTATGGCCAGGCGGTCGACAGCGCTTCGGTCTACAACAACACCAGCAACATCTTCTCCACCGACTTCGACAACCCGGCCGGCACCAGCAACACCCTGGGCTGGCTGGGCAGCAGCCCCGTTCCCACGGCCATTGAAGCCTCCGTGGCCTCGGGTGACAGCGGTGGTCCCATGCTGAGCTTCATCGGTGGTCAATGGGCCGTGATGGGGGTGTTGTCGGGTGGAACCTTCGCCGCTGGCGGCTACGGCGACATCTCGTGGTGGACCGGCGTGCTGCCGTATCAGAGCCAGATCGCGGCTGCTGGCGGGGTGTTCCTGGCCCCGATCCCGGAACCGGGCACCTACGCCCTGATGGCCCTCGGCCTGCTGGTGATCGGCTCGCAGCTGTGTCGACGGCAAGCACGCTGAAGACCAGCGCCAAGCGCCACGCCAGCATGAACGCGCCTTCGGGCGCGTTTTTTTGTCTTTTGAAGAAGGGTCGACAGTGCGTTTGCCGGCAGCCGCTACGCTCATCTGCGTATGGCGCGCCCGCCGCCCGCGCCCTGCAATAGCGCCACGCCGCGAACCCCAACGCGGACCTGGAACGCCATCATGTCGGCCACCGCCTTGCCCCTGCAACCGCAGCTTCACCCTTGCCTTCACACCCGGCTTCACGCCGGCCTTCGCCCACTGGCGCTGGCCTGCCTGCTCGCCGGCACGGCGCTCATGCCAGCCCAGGCACAGACCTGGACCGGCGCCGGCTTCACCAACAACTGGGGCGAGGCGCAGAACTGGGCCGGCCTCACGCGGCCCGTCAGCGGGCCCGGCACCGCTGTCACCTTTGCCGGCGGGGTGCGCCTGAATCCGCTGCAGAACATGGCCGCGGTGTTCCAGCTGAATTCGCTCAGCTTCGCCAGCAACGCCGGCGCTTTCAGTCTGGGTGGCGGCGCGCTGCGCTTTGCCGGCAGCACGCCACGCCTGCAGCACGACGGCAGCGTCGCGGTCAGCATCGCCAACGACATCCAGATCGTCGACAGCCTGGTCTACCAGGGCAACGGCTCGGCCACCTTCACCGGCACGCTGGCCAGCGCCAACACCAACGCTGCATTCCAGCCGCTGCTGACCAAGCGCGGCAGTGGCGTGCTCAGCCTCACCGCAGCCAGCAGTTTCGGCGGCCGGGTCGTCGTCGAAGAGGGGCAGGTGCGGATCAGGGACGGCCTGGCGCTGCAGGCGGCCGATGTCACGGTCCAGGCGGCCAACGGGCTGGACCTGTCGCAGACCAACAGCATCACCCTGGGCGGGCTCAGCGGCAGCGGCGCGCTCACGCTGGGCAGTACGCAGCTCACGGTGGGCGGCAGCAACAACACGCTGGCCGCCTACACCGGCAACCTCACCGCCACGACCGGCACCTTGACCAAGGTCGGCACCGGCACGCTGCAGCTCGGCGGAACGTCGACGCTGGACGCGCTGCGTGTGCTGCAGGGCGGTGTGGTGCTGGACGGCGGCTCGCTCACGCTGGACGTAGGCGGCGAGGCCCTGGTGGTGGGCGACCAGACGGCCGGCCCCAGCGGCGGGGCCAACCTGAGCGTGCGCGGTGGCACGCAGCTGAACGTGACCGGTAGCACCGCGCTGGTGGACGGGCGCGAAGGCACGCAGATGCAGCTGTCGGGCGCAGGCACCCGCGTGACCACCGGGTTTCAGGCGCTGGTGGGCATCCGCCACGCGGGGCGGCTCGAAGTGGGCAATGGCGCCACATTTGCCGCCCAGACCTACCTGATCGCCGGCTTTGGCGATGGCAGCCGCGGCGTCATCGATGTCACCGCCGGCGGCAGCGTGAACAGTGTGGCGGCGGTCCTCGGCACGCTGGCCGGCAGCCATGGCAGCGGCAGTGTCAGCGGCGAAGGCGCCAGCTGGCAGACCCTCTTCCTCGGCATGGGTGGGCTGAGTTCCAGCCAGTCCGGTGGCACGGGCCTGCTCAGGGTCGGCCCCGGCGGGGTGGTCACCGTCGGCGTGCTCGACTTCTGGGGCGACGACAGCGTCATCACCGTCGACGGTGGCCAGTTGTCGGTCGGCCAGCTCCTGTCGGCCCCCGCCTCCACCGGCAGTGTGCGGCTGGCGCGCGACCCGACCGGCGGCGCCGCGCTGGCCCTGACGGGTGGGGTCGCCACGTTCGCCGGCAACATCTCGGGCCCCGGCAGCGTGTCGAAGAGCGGCGGGGGCACTCAGGTGCTGGCCGGCAGCAACACCTTCACCGGCGCCGTCACCGTCGACGCCGGCGAGCTGGTCATGCCCAACAGCGCGGCCAGCGAATACACCGCCAGCGGCACCGGCACGCTGCGGCTGGGTACGCCAACGCTCGGCCAGGCGGTGCTGACGGCGCAGCAGGGCGGCCGCATCGTCTACACCGCACCGACGGTCTCGGGCGGCCTGCTGGCCGGGCCGGGCCAGCACGACATCAGCGCCGTGCAGCGCCTGGTGGGCAGCAGCGTGGGCAATGGCGCAACGCTGACCCCGGCTTCGGGCAGCACCTTCGTGGGCGTGGCCAACGCCGGCACGGTGGTCAACGCGGCAGGCCGGGTGCTGAACTGGAACCAGGGCGGCAACACCGTGGGCACGCTGACGGTGGAGGGGTCCACCTTTGCCAGCGGCCTCAGCTCGGGCGGGGTAGTGCAGGTGCTGCCGGGCGGCACGCTGCAGCATGGCGGCGCCAACCTGCTGCTGGGTGGCGGCAGCCGCACGGCCATCGGCAGCGCCGCCGCCCCGGGGGGCACGCTGCGCGCGCTGGCCGGCACCAGCGTGCAGCTCAACGGTGGGCTGCTGGTCAACAACGGCACGCTGGACGGCGCCCTGGTGGTGAACTTCGGCGGGCTGGCCAAGGGCGCGGGCGGCTTCGGGCCGGTCACGGTCAACGACGGCGGGCGCTTCTCGCCCGGCAACAGCCCGGGCACGGCGCAGACAGGGCCGGTTCGCTGGGGGGCCGGCGGAGCGTACATCGTCGAACTGGCCGCGGCAGGGGGCAGCGCGGGGGTGGACTGGGACCTGTGGGCCGTCGACGGCGCGCTCGACATCGCCGCCGGCACCACCGCCAACAGCCGCTTCACGATCAGCGTCTTCACCCTGGGCGATGGCCTGGCGCCCGGGCCGCTGGCCGGTTTCGACCCCCTGCAGCCCTGGAGCTGGACGATTGCGCGCGCAGCCGGCGGGGTGCAGGGCTTCGACCCGAGCCGGCTGGCGCTGGACACCAGCGGCTTTGCCAGCCCGACCGGCGGCGGCAGCTTTGCCCTGGCGCTGGACGGCAGCGAGCTGCAGCTGGTGTTCGCGCCGGTGCCCGAGCCGGGCAGCGCGCTTCTGTTCGCCATGGGCGCGATGGGGCTGTGGGCGGGCCGACGCCTGCGTCTGCAGCGCCGGCCGCGAACGGCTTTGCCTGAGCTTCCCGATACACCCTCTGCATGAGCCAGGGGCTGGCCGAGAACCCGTGCCACATTCAGAATTCGCCACCCGAGCGAGGAGTTGCAAATGCCCGAACTGATCTGTCCCCGCTGCCGTCCCGGCGTCACCACCCTGACCCAGGTCATCACCTGCATGGCCACGGCGCAGCTGAAGGTGCCCGACCCGAACAACAAGGGGGCCACCATCGACATGCCCAAGGTCGACACCGATGCCATGCGCTACCCCTACTTCGGCAAGGCGCGGTCGAAGAACCTCATCGGGGCCGGCTTCGTCATCGGATTCAAGGAAGAGATCAACCTGGGCGCCGGGCGCAACGGGCGGGGCAACCGCTGGCGCCTGGACTACGACGACGACAAGAAGCTGCACGTCAATTTCGAAAGCGACACCATTCCGAAGATGGCGCATTGCTTCGGTGCCATCGACCACCAGCCCTTCGTCGCCAATTCCTGCCCTTTCCCCGAGGGCATGAAGCGCCTGTCGCAGGAAGAACAGGTCAAGCGCATGTGGTTCTCCTGGACGCAGATGCATGTCGCCAAGGGCCGCCAGATCGATGAGATCATGGTCGGGATGTCGACGGCCTACGCCGACATCGGCATCAAGTCTGCCGACGCCTTCATCGAGGCAGTCAGCTCGGGACAAGGCTACGCGGCGGTTGCGCATCTGCTGAAGCCGACCACGACCTGAGCCCGTGAGCGCGCCTGCCGGCTGACTCAGTCGTCGGCCCGCAGTCCGTAACGCCGGCTCTTCTCCCAAACCGTCTTGCGCGAAACACCCAGCGCCTGGGCGGCCAGTCCCACGCGGCCATCGAAGCGTGCCAGCACGGCCACCAGGTAGGCCTTCTCTGCCTCGGCCATGAAAGCTTCCAGCGTGGGCAGGTCGGCGGCTGGGGCTGCGGGCTCGTGTTCCTCGAACAGGTCGGCCGCGGAAACTTCCGGGCCTTCGCCCATCACGCAGGCGCGTTCGACGCGGTTTTGTAGCTCGCGCACATTGCCTGGCCAGGCGTGGCCGATCAGCGCGGCGCGGGCACTGGCTGTCAGGTGCCGGGGCGCCTCGAAGCCGGCCTGGGCCTGCTCCAGCAGGAAGCGCTGGGCCAGCCACAGCACGTCGCCCGGCCTTTCGCGCAGCGGTGGCACGCGCAGGTGCACCACGTGGATGCGGTAGTACAGGTCTTCGCGGAAGCGGCCCTGCTGCACCTGCAGCTGCAGGTCGCGGTGGGTGGCACAGATGACATGCAGGTCGACGTCCAGTGGTGCCTCGGCACCCAGCCGCTGGACCTGGCGTTCCTGCAGCACCCGCAGCAGCCGCACCTGCATGGCCGGTGTCAGTTCGGCAATCTCGTCCAGGAACAGGGTGCCGCCCTGCGCCTGTTCGACGTAGCCGCGGCGCTGGCGGTCGGCGCCGGTGAAGGCGCCACGCTCGTGGCCGAACAGCGCGGCTTCGATCAGGGTTTCGGGAATGGCCCCGCAATTCACCGCCACGAAAGGCGCAGCGCCCTGCGGATGCGCCAGGCCGTGCAGGTAGCGCGCCAGCACTTCCTTGCCGACACCGCTTTCGCCGGTGATGAGCACAGTGCGCGCGCGCAGGGCCAGCTTGCGCGCTTGCGCGGCCAGAAGGCGCATCGCGGTCGACGGGCCCAGCGCTGCCTCGCCAGGGCCATCTTCGGTGCAGCCGTATTCGCTGCCGGACGGGGCCGGGGTCGCTTCTCCCTGGCTGCCCACGGCAGCGCGCACCTTGCTCACCAGCTCGGCAATGTCGAAGGGCTTGGTGACGTAGTCGCGCGCACCGGCCTGCAGCATGGCCACGGCCCGATCGACCGAGGCGAAGGCCGTGATGAACAGCCAGGGCGGCAAGGGGCCCGTGCTGCGCAGCCGGCTTTCGAACAGGCGCTCGCCCGAGCCATCGGGCAGGCGCACGTCGCTCACCACGGCGTCGAAGGCCGACTGCTCCAGCAGCACGGCAGCCTGTTCCACGGTCTGCGACCAGCGCACCTCGAAACCTTCGAGCTCGAAACGGTCGAGCAGCGACTCGCCCATGATGGGGTCGTCTTCGATCAGCAGCAGCTGCGGCACGGGTTCATCCTTCAGGCAGGGCGTCGGGCACCGGCAGTGCCACCGACACGCGCGTCCATTCTCCGTCGCTGGCCACGTCGATGCTGCCCTTCAGGCGCTGCACGATCTGCCAGCACACCCACAGGCCCAGGCCGTGCCGGTGCAGGCCACCGCCGGCCGCGCCTGCACGGGCGCCGGTACCTGTCGCCACGAAAGGCTCGAACATGCGCGCCAACCGGTCGGGTGGCAGGGCAGGCCCCGTGTTGCCCACCACGACGGCCAGCAGGCCCGGCGATCGTGCCACCGTGAACTCGACGGCAGCGCCGCTGTTCGATGCCGCGTCCGGCCGGGCCGGTGCCTGGGCGGCCGCGATGGCGTTCAGCAACAGGTTCAGCGCCAGCTGGCGCACCTCGTGACCGGGCAGCGCTGCTTCCAGGTTGGCCGCGGGTTCGATCTGCCAGCCCAGCTGCAGCCCGTGCCTGGCGGCGTCGGGCTGGATCAGCAGCCGTAGGTCGTCCCAGTCCTGGCCGTTCAGCCGGGGCGAGTCGAACCGCGCTTCCACCAGCAAGGCGCCCACCGTGGCACGTATCTGTTGCAGGCCGCGTTGGAGCAGGCCGAAGGTCTTCAGCGACACGGGGTCGGGGTGGCCATGGCGCATGGCCGTGTCGATGGCGTTGAGCATGCCGCCCAGCGGGTTGTTGATCTCGTGGGCGATGGCCGCCGACACCCGCCCCACCGCCGCCAGCCGTTCCGAGGCCATGACCTCGGCTTCCAGTGCCGCCTTGCGCGCCAGGCCGTCGAGCATCTGGCGCGCCTGAGTCGACAGGCGGCCGATCTCGTCGCCGCCTTCCGGAGGCAGCAGCCGCTGCACCTGTTCTGGCGACTCGTGGCTCACCCGCGACAGGGCCTGGGTCATCTGCACCAGGGGTTCGGCCAGTCGCTTGCCGGCATACCAGCCCAGCGGCACCAGCAGCAGCAGGCCGGGCACGCTGACCAGGGCGACCTCGACGACGGCCGAGCGCAGGCGCCGGGCGTACACGGCGCCGTCGTAGTCCAGCACCACCGTGCCCAGGCGGCTGCCGTCCTCGGCCAGGATGGGCCCGGCCGCGGCCAGTTCCGGCCCTGCCGCACCCTGGCCCAGCGCGAAGTGGAAGCCGGCGTCGGCGGCGGCGCGGCCAGCGATGCCGGCCAGTGGCTCGGGCAGTTCCGCCGCGGGTGTCAATACCGGCACACGCCGCGGTTCACTGGCCACGAAGACCTGCTGCACCGCGTCCAGCACCACCACCCCCTGCAGCGGGCTGTCGCTGTCGCGCGCGGCCAGCGGCGTGCTCACCACCTCGAAAGCCAGCCACAGATCGTCGCGCAGCAGCGGGTCGCGCAGCGAACGCGCCAGTACCGTCGTCAGGCTGCGGGCGCTGGCTTCCAGGTCGCTGCGGGCGTCGGACAAGGCGCGCGTGACGAGCAGGGTGGTGACCACCACTTCCGTGACCAGGATGACCGTGGTGATGGCCAGCGGCACACGCAGCCGCCAGCTCAGGTCGCGCAGCCGCATCGTCATGAGCCGCCGCGCCCGGTCATGCGCAGCAGCTCGCGGATGCTGTCGAACTGCCCGGCCCGGGGTTCCTCGAAACCGTCGATGTTCAGCCGCTGCAGCACGGCCTGGCCCTCTGGCCAGCGACCCATGCCGAGCAGGGTGTCGGCCAGCTGCCGCATCTCGGTACCGGGCCAGTTGCGCCTGGCCACCACCGGCGGAAAGCCGTGCGGCGCCGAGCGCCAGGCCACCCGCAGCCCAGCCACGCTGTCGGGCTGCTGCGCAGCCATCGTGTCCCACACATAGCCGTCGACAGCGCCACCGTCGGCCAGGCCGGCGCGCACGGCGTCCACCACCTTGCGGTGGCTGAAGGTGAAAAACGTCCGGCGAAAGAACGTGGACGCGTTGGCGCCGCTGGCCGCGATCTCGGCGCCGGGCACCAGATAGCCGCTGTTCGACAGCGGGTCGCTGTAGGCGAAGACCCGGCCCCGCAGGTCGGTGACCTGTTGCGTCGAGGTGTCGGTGGCGGGCACGATCAGGTGCGACCGGTACAGCGGCGCGCCCTGGTAACGCGGCGTGGCCACCACGGCCAGGCGCTGTTCGTGCAGCACCAGCGGGTGGCCGCAAAGCCACGCGGCCTCGACACCGTCGCCCAGCAGCAGGTCGACGATCTCGCGGTAGCTGCCACGCTGCACGAAGCGCACCGGACGTTCCAGCCGCTTTTCCAGGTGGCGCTGCCAGCGGTCCAGCAGACCGATCTGTTCGTTCAGGAAGACCGGTGTCGTGCCGAAGCGCAGCACGGTGGCCGGGCGCGCCGGCGCCAGCAGCATGGCGCTGCCGACGAACCCGGCCAAGCCACGCAGACAGGTGCGCCGGTTACTTTTCCGTAACGCGTCTGCGCGCCATGAACGGCCATTCATTACGTCTTCTTCCCATTTGGCATGGCGTTCTCCAGGCTGCGGCTTTGGCTTGCATCTTGCGGTTTGGCATGGGCCGGGCCACAAGCATTTACCCGAGTCCGGCTCACCAGCAGGAGACACGACATGGCATCACAGCAGCAGCAGGCGCAGGAACGCGCCCTGGTTGAAGAAGCACTCCAGATCGGGCCCCAGTCCGACCGCAGGCGCTTCTTCGTGTCCGCAGCCGCCTTCGGTGCTGCTGCGGCAGCACCCGGGGTGGCGCAGGCGCAGACCCCTGCCCCCGCTCCTGCGGCTGCCCCGGCCGCGCCCCCGCGCCGAGCGCTGCTGAAGGACGACTCGCGCCTGCTCAACATCGGCGCCACCGTTCGCAGCGGCAATTACTGGGACTTCAACACCTTCATCACGCCGATCGAGGAGTTCTACGTCCGCAACCACTACCCCACGCCGCTGGTCGAGGCCAAGCCGGTGCTGGATCCGAAGCAGTGGCGCATGAAGATCCACGGCAACGGCCTGGAGCGCAGCATCGACATCGGCTACGGCGACCTGGTGAAGATGCCTTCGCGCACCGTCATCGCCACCATGGAATGCCATGGCAACGGCCGCAGCCTGTTCTGGGAACAGCAAGACCAGATGCAGGTGGCCGGCGGCAACTGGGTGCTGGGCGCCATCGGCCAGGCCGAATGGCAGATCGTGCCGCTATCGCACATCTTCGGGCTGGTGGGCCTGAAGAAGGACGCGAAGTCTGCGCTGTTCTGGTCGGGCGTGGACGGGGCCGACATGGGCCGGCCCATGCCCGTGGCCGACATCGTTTCCCGCGCCGACGACATCGGCCTGTGCTTCAGGATGAACGGCAACCCGCTGACGCCGGACCATGGCGCGCCGGTGCGCCTGGTCGTTCCGGGCTGGGGCGGCACTGCGTCGATCAAGTGGCTGACCGAGATGCGGGTGGACACCCACCAGCACTGGTGCCGCCTGAACACCCGGGGCGAGGTCTACATCGGCCCCGACTATGCCGCGCCCGCGGTGGGCGCCACCGACGAATTCATCGGCGGCATCACGGCCGCCGACGTCAAGGGGCCGATGGTCACCTGGATGCCCATCAAGACGATCATCACCGTGCCCCTGGTGCTGGAGAAGAGCCCCTCGGTGCCGGCGAACTACCCGCTCAAGCGCGGCGAATGGCCGCGCATGAGTGCTGGGCGGCAGCTGGTGCGGGGCTATGCCTGGGCGCCGCAGCACGGCATTCGCGAAGTGGAATATCGCGTCGATCGCGGCCCTTGGCAGCGTGCGCACATCCAGGGTCCGAACCTGGGCCGCTACACCTGGGTGCGATTCGACTTCCACTGGGACGCGCGTCCGGGCGACCACGTCATCGAAACCCGCGGCATCGACATGGCCGGCAACGTCCAGCCCGAGACCGTGCCCTTCAACCAGCTGGGCATGGCCAACGGCGCCGTCCCGAAGTTCCGCATCCGCGTCGCATGACAGGGCTGCCCCAGAAGGCCGCCCGCCCTGCGGCGCTGCTTGGCTGGGCGCTGGCGGGCCTGGCGATGGCCGCCAACGCCACCGCCGCCAGCCCGCCGCCGCCCGCACCCCCGGCGGGCGCGGGCGCGCAGGTGCTGGCGGGCGCAAAGCTGTACCAGCAGCAATGCGCGCAGTGCCATGGCGTCATGGGGCGCGACGCCAGCGTCTTTCCACGCCCGATCTGGGGGCCCGGCCACGACCTGGCCAAGTTCGGCAACGCCAAGGGCCTGTTCGACTACGTGCAGCTGCTGATGCCCTTCGACGACCCGGCGAAGATCGACGACGCTGCCAAGACGGCGATCATTGCCTACATGCTGGTGCGCAATGGCAACCTGAAGGCCGAAGCCACGGTCCCCACGGGCGGTGACCAGACGGCGATCAAGTAGCACGGCTTTCGGCTAGCATCTGCGGCAATCAGGCCATCCGTGGGAGTCGCTGCATGCGCAAGCTGGTCACCGTCCGCAAGGTTGACGGCGTGAAGAAGGTCGACGACTACGAAGTGCTCGTCATCGACGGCGTCGAGGTCGGCGAATACCACTCCCCGCGCGACCTGTTCCACGCCGGCGAATACTGCGTGTTCGTCGAAGCCGGCGTGATGCTGCCGTCCAAGGCCGGCCGGCCCTGGACGGCCACGGCGCGCACCGAGCATGTCGAGATCTACCCCACCAGCGCCTTCCCCGAGATCTTCGAGGAAATGATGATGCTGGCACACGACCACGACGGCTTCACCACCGACGACTACCTGCAGATCCGCGACACCGACTTCGCGCCACGCCTGGGCGTTGCCGAAGCGGGCTGAAAGCCTGCCAAGCCGGCTGGGGCAGGCCCCGGCACCGGGTGCACACTTGCCACCGATGCCCGCAAGCCCCGCAAACCCTGTCGCTGCCGCCCCGTCGGCCCAACCAGCCCATTCGGCTGAGCCGCGCCCTGCCGCACCCCAGGCCTTCCCCTGCCCCCAGTGCGGCGCCAGCATGGCCTTCGACCCCGGCCGCTGCGCCCTGGCCTGCGCCGCCTGCGGTCACGCCAGGCTGCTGCCGCCACCCACCGCCGACGCCCAGGCCCTGGCCCTGCACGAACAGGACTACGAAGACGCCCTGCGCCGTCTGGCCGCGCGTGAACCCAGCCTGGAAGCGCAGGTCGTCGACTGCCCGGCCTGCGGCGCGCAGACCCGCTTCGACGGCCATGTGGTGGGCGACCATTGCGCCTTCTGCGCCACGCCCTTGCTGCTCGACCAGGTGCATGTGGAACGGCTGATCCAGCCGCAGGCGCTGCTGCCCTTCGCGCTGGACCGCAACGCCGCGCAGCAGGTGTTCGCACGCTGGGTGGCCAGCCGCTGGTTCGCGCCGAATGCGCTCAAGCGCAGCGTCAGCCAGGCCGACGGCATCCGCGGCGTCTACCTGCCCTGGTGGACCTACGACGCCAGCACCCTGACCACCTACCGCGGTGAACGCGGCGTGCAGCGCCAGGTGGCCGACCAGCGCGGCGGCGCCAACGCCCGGCGCACGGTGGTCGACTGGACGCCCGCGGCCGGCGCGGTGCCGGTGGGCTTCGACGACATCCTGGTGGTGGGTTCGCCGTCGATCCCGGCGCACCTGGCGCGGGTGCTCGACCGCTGGAACCTGGCGGCGCTGCGCCCGCCCGCCCCCGACCTGTTGGCCGGCTTCAGCGTCGAGGTCTACCGCCACGGGCTGGAACAGGGCTTCGCCGAAGCCCGTGGCCGCATGCAGGGTGCCATCGACAACGCCATCCGCCGCGACATCGGCGGCGACCAGCAGCGCATCCACGGCCGCCAGACGGTGGTCGACGACATCCGCTTCAAGCACCTGCTGCTGCCGGTGTGGATCGGCAGCTACCGCTTCGGCGGCAAGCCTTACCGCGTGGTGGTGAACGGCCAGAGCGGCGAGGTCGAGGGCGACCGGCCGTTCTCCGCGCTGAAGATTGCGCTGGCGGTGGTGCTGGCGCTCGTCGTGCTGGCGCTGTTCGCGTCGATGAACTCGGGTTGAGCGCGCGGGCGCGAGGGGTGCCGTGACGCGCTGCCGCCGCGCAGCACACTGCCACCGAGGTCGTCAAGGACCTATGCCGCCCGGCCCTGGTGCCAGATGTCGCCGCCGGCTGCGCGCTGCGCTCGCAGAATCATGGTGAGCCCCGCTTCACGACCGAACTCTGGAACAGGCTTCAGCGCGTGCCTGACGCACGTGTTCCACCAACGAAAGCACTTCCAATGACGCTCTACTGGGTCAACAACGCGACGCAGAACCGCTTCGCCAACAAGCACCTGTTCGTGATGGGCGGTTCACCGACCTTGCAGGCGATGGTGGATGAAGGCTACGCGGTGTTCGATGCCCGCGTGAGGGCCTACCGCATGAACAAGAGCAGATACACGAAGCACACGCCGCAGGCCGCCAACCTGAAGAACACCTATGGCGTGGGCAAGCAGCCCGTCTCGCAGAACACACTGGTCGTGCTGTCGAACGGTGGCCTGCAGAGTCTGACGGCGAGCATCGTCGACAGCGGCCACCAGTCCGGCGAGTACACCGTCAAGAACGGCGTGATCTTCAACATGACCGACAACGGTTACGACGTCGGCATCGTGGCCACCCTGGACCTGAAGGTGCGGCCTTGCACGGGCGGGCACGAGGTCTGGCACCTGGAAGGCGCGGACGTGGTGCCGATGGGCTTGAAGACCACGGCCGCAGGGGTGGCCCAGACCAGTCTCGGGATCGTGCCGGGCACCAGCGACATCGGCCTGCACTTCACGCCGAACCTCGTCGAACTCCAACTGACCAAGGCCAGCCTGCGCAGAACCACCACCTGAGTCAGCAGCGGCATCCCCCATCGGGCGGCCGGGCGTCCCTATGGCCGCCCCGCCTGCGTGACTACAGCAGGTTGCAGGCTGCACCCTGGAAGTTCAGGATGCCGTTGCTGCAGCTGCCCGGCAGCTGGTGCTCGGAATTGCCCTTGAACACGCCCGGGCCGGTGGTGACGACATTGCCGGCCAGGTGCTCGCGCAGGTTGCCTTCGAAGAAGCCACTCACCGTGGCCGTCACGCTGCCGCCGTCGTGTTCCTCGACGTCGCCCTTGAACGACAGGCCGAAACCCACGGTCACCGTCACGTTGCCCGGGCCGGTCTCGACCAGCGAGCCTTCGAAGTTGCCGGCCAGGGCGTTCACGGTGACGCCGCCGTTGCCGTTCTCGTAGACGTCGCCCTTCACCAGGCCGGGCACGTCGACGGTGATGTTGACCGAGCCGTCACCGGCTTCCTCGATCACGCCTTCGATGGCCGCGCCGCCGCGCACCGCGACGTTGCCGCCGTCGGACTCCGACACGTCGCCACCGATGCTGGCACCGCGATTGACCACGATGTCGCCATTGCCGGCTTCGGTGACGCCGCCGTTGATGCGGCCGCGGATGACGATGCTGCCCTCGCCAGTTTGCGTCAGGTTGCCGTTGACCGAGCCGCTGGGGCCGATGGTGCATGTGATGCCGATGGCCTCGACGTCGTCGTTGACGAAGCTGTTGATGGTGTTGTTGGCAAAGCTGCCGCAGTTGACGGCGGCCGTGGCCGAGGCTGCCGCGCCGAGGGCCAGCAGGGTGCCGATGAGAAGTTTGCGCATGAAAGCTCCAGTGGTTGCAGTCAAGCCGCAATCGCGCGGCCCGGGTTCACAGAGCGCCATCAGGGTGGTTTTCGTACTCAGGGTAAACACGAAAAGCCGGGTGCGCAGGCGATGATTCGGCCATGCACATCGCCATCCTCACCGGCGGCGGCGACTGCCCCGGCCTGAACGCCGTCATCCGCGCCGTCACGCTGGCCCTGACCAGCGACCCCGGCACCCGCGTCACCGGTATCCGGCGCGGCTTCCTCGGGCTGCTCACTCGTGAGGCGCTGCCTCTGGACCGGGACCGGGTTGCCGGCATCCTGGCCGAAGGCGGCACCATCCTGGGCACGCACAACCGCTGCGATCCTTTCCACCATGTCGCCGCCGGTGGCGCCGACGTTTCGGCCCAGGCCATGGGCTATCTCGCGGAGCTGGGGGTGGACGCGCTGGTGGCCATCGGAGGCGACGGCACCATGGCCATCGCCCACCGCTTTTCCGGCCTGGGCCTGCCGGTAGTGGGCGTGCCCAAGACCATCGACAACGACCTGCCCCTCACCGACCGCACTTTCGGCTTCGACAGCGCCGTGGCCGTGGTCAGCGAAGCACTGGACCGCCTGGGCACCACCGCCCGCAGCCATGGCCGGGTGATGATTGCCGAGACCATGGGCCGCTATGCCGGCTGGATTGCGCTGGAAGGCGGCATGGCTGGCGGTGCCGACGTCATCCTGCTGCCCGAACTGCCCTTCAGCGTCGAGGCCGTGGCCGCGCATTGCCGCGTTCGCGAACAGCGCGGCCTGGCCACGCTGGTGGCCATTGCCGAAGGCGCGCATGCCCAGGGCGGCGCGATGACGGTGCAGGCCATCCTGGCCGACAGCCCCGACCCGATGCGCCTGGGCGGGGTGGGCCAATGGCTGCAGCAGCAGTTGCAGCCGCGGCTGGAAAGCGAGGTGCGCACCACCCTGCTGGGCCATGTGCAGCGCGGCGGTTCGCCCACCGCCTACGACCGCGTGCTGGCCACGCGTTTCGGCTGGCACGCCGCGCAGCTGCTGCGCGCCGGGCAGACCGGAACCATGGTGGCGCTGCAGGGCGACGTCTGCGTCAGCGTGCCGCTGGCCAGCGTGGCTGGCCACAACCGCACGGTGCCTTCAGGCCACCCGCTGCTTCAGGTCGCGCACGGCATCGGTGTCTCGCTGGGCCAGGGCAGCATGCTTGGCCCTGCGGCCGCGCACGCGCTGGCGCCACAGGCGGAATGAGCCTGGCTTGAGCTGCTGGCGCATCAGCGTGATGACGGCCGCCTCGTCCAGCGCAAACTGCGTGTGGATGGCTTCGAACGGGGTCCGGTCGTCCCAGGCCATCTCGACGATGCGCGAAACGGTGGCGGGGTCGGGGCGCTGGTCGGGTGGGGACATGGTGCATGGTAGGGGTTCGACGCGATGCTTTTGCGCCGGCAGGGCAGGCGGGTCTGGCTAAACTGCCTGCTTGTCCCGGCATCTTTCCGACCACCCGCCTGTTTTCCGGAACCCGACCCTGCCCATGCTGATCCGAATGCTCTACCTGAGCCGATCCGTCGGCCCGCAGACCACCATGATGACCAGCTCCATCCTGGCCACGGCGCTGGACTTCAACGCCAGGAACGGCATCACCGGCGTGCTCTGCCAGGGCCAGGGCTTCTTCCTGCAAGTGCTCGAAGGCGAGCGCAGTGCCGTCAACCGGCTGTACGGCCGGATTGCGCAGGACACGCGCCACAAGGACCTGGAAGTGCTGCTGGTCGACGACATTCAACAGCGTCGCTTCGGAAATTGGACGATGGCGCACGTGGTGCTGTCCGACCGCAGCCCGGTGGTGCCGATGCAGCACCCGTCGTTCGACCCCTATGCCCAGCCGGGGCGGGTGCTGCTGGAGCGGCTGGACGAACTCATCGCCACCGGCCATCCCATCAAGAACGTCGTGGCCTGAACGGCGGCCACCACGCCATGGCCTACGAGCTGTACTACTGGCCCACGCTGCAAGGCCGCGGCGAATTCGTGCGGCTGGCGCTGGAAGCTGCCGGTGCGCCCTACGCCGACATGGCCCGCGGCAGCGAAACCGCCGGCCAGGGCCTGCCAGCCCTGCTGCGCGGCCTGGCGGACACGCAGGACCCGCACCGTCCGTTTGCGCCGCCCTACCTGCGCGACGGCAAGTTCGTCGTCGGCCAGACCGCCGCCATCCTGCAGTACCTGGGGCCGGAGCTGAAGCTGGTGGCGCGCAGCGAACAGGCGCGGGTGTGGACCCAGCAGATCCAGCTGACCATCGCCGACATCGTGGTCGAAGCCCACGACACCCACCACCCGGTCGACGTCAACCTGCATTACGAAGACCAGCGGCCCGAGGCCCGGCGCCGTGCGCTGGCCTTCTGCAGCACGCGCATCCCGAAGTACCTGGCCTGGTTCGACCACATCGCCAAGCACAACCCGGCCGGGCCACGCTGGCTGGTGGGCGGCAAGCTCAGCTATGCCGACCTGTCACTGTTCCAGCTGATCGAAGGCCTGAATTACGCCTTCCCCAACGCCACGCAGCGCGCTTTGCGCGGCAAGCCGGCGCTGCGAGAGGTGCATGAACGCGTGGCCGCATTGCCGCGCGTGGCCGCCTACCTGGCCAGCGACCGCCGCCTGCCTTTCAACGAGACCGGCATCTTCCGCCGCTACCCGGAACTGGACCTGGTCTAGGCCCTGGCCCGGCCGAGCTGCAATGAGCCCGCCTTGACCGAGCGCAAGGCCTGAGGCCGGCACAGGGCGCAGCATGGTGTCCAGGGTCGCACGAGGCGACACCCCCGCAGACGGAGACCACCATGACATCCCAACTCACCGCCGGGCAGCGTGCGCTGCTCGAAGCCGCGCTGGTGCAGCGCCAGCATCAACTGGACCGCCGCCTGGCCGAACACCACGAAGGCCTGTCGCGCGTGGCCCACGCCCGCGAAGTGCTGCTGCAAGACGGCGACGACGCGCCGCAGCGCGACAACGCGCGGGCCACCGACCTGGCCATCACCGACATGGAGACCCAGGAACTCGGGGCTGTCAGCCGGGCCCTGCAGCGGGTGCAAGAAGCCGACTTCGGCGTCTGCGAAGACTGCGGGCAGGACATTGCCTTCGACCGGCTCAAGGTCGAACCCTGGGCGCTGCGTTGCGTGGGCTGCGAAACCGCGCGCGAAGCGAAGCCCGGTGGACGGCGCCTGCCCGGGTAGGGCCGGTTCATCGCCGGGTCCGCCCTTTTTTGCCGCTTTCTCCTGTTCCCTCCTCCCGTTCCCCTTTCTTCACCAGGACCCATCCCATGACCCTGTTCCATGCCGTCGTCGCCATCGACCACCACAGCGCCCAGATCCTGCAGTTCGACGAAGCCCATGTGCAGTCGCAGAAGGTGAAGGCGCACAGCCACCACACCAAGCAGCGCGGCAGCGCGGTGCGCACCGAACACGAATTCTTCGGCGAGGTGTGCGACGCCCTGGCCGGCATCGCCGAAGTGCTGGTCACCGGCCCCAGCACGGGCCTCAAGGACTTCGAGCACTACGCGAAGAAGCACCGCCCCGAAACCGCCAGGCAGGTGGTGGCCTACGAAACCACCGACCACCCCACCGAGGCGCAGCTGGTGGCCCTGGCGCGCAAGTACTTCCTGAAGTACGACCGCAACGCTGGCGTGCCCACGCCCACCTGAAGCGCAGGCCGGCGCGGCACCGGCCGGCCGTGCCGGCTCAGGCCGGGGCCAGCTTGAACACCGACACCGCCTGAACCAGGGCCTGGGCCTGTGACTTCAGGCTCTCGGCCGCCGCAGCGCTTTCTTCCACCAGGGCCGCGTTCTGTTGCGTGGCCTGGTCCATCTGCGTCACCGCGTGGCCCACCTGCTGCACGCCCGAGCTCTGCTCGACACTGGCGCTGCTGATCTCGGCCACCATGTCGCTGACCCGCTGGATCGACGAGACGATCTCGCCCATCTTCAGGCCTGCCGCGTCCACCAGCGCGGTGCCCTGCTCGACCTGTTCGACGCTGTGGCCGATCAGGGTCTTGATCTCCTTGGCGGCCTCGGCGCTGCGCTGCGCCAGGGTGCGCACTTCAGCGGCCACCACGGCGAAGCCGCGACCCTGTTCGCCGGCGCGAGCGGCCTCGACCGCCGCGTTCAACGCCAGGATGTTGGTCTGGAAGGCAATGCCGTCGATGGTGCCGATGATGTCGCCGATCTTGCGGCTGCTCTCGCTGATGCCGCGCATCGTCGTGACGACCTGGCCCACCACATCACCGCCTTCGCCGGCCACGGCCGAGGCGCTCTGTGCCAGCTGGTTCGCCTGGCGTGCGCTGTCGGCGTTGTTGCGCACCGTCGTGCCCAGTTGTTCCATCGTCGCGGCGGTCTGCTGCAGCGCGCTGGCCTGCTCTTCGGTGCGGCCCGACAGGTCCTGGTTGCCCTGGGCGATCTGGGCGCTGGCGGTGGCCACGCTTTCGGAGTTCTGGCGCACCTGGCCCACGACCTGGCCCAGGCTGCGCTGCATGGCGTCCAGGCGGGCCATCATGCTGGCGGTATCGCCCGGCTTCACGAACACGCGGTGGCTCAGGTCGCCGCTGGCGATCGCTTCGGCCAGGGCCACGGCGTCGGTCGGCTCGCCGCCCAGCTGGCGCAACAGCGCCCTGGTGAGCATCAGCCCCAGCCCGCTGGCCGCCACCACGGCCAGGGCCAGGCCGCCCAGCAGCGCGGTGCTCATGGCGGTGTGGCTTTGCTCGGCCTGCCTGGCGCGCACGGCGAGCAGCGCGCTTTCAGCGTCGTAGAAGGCCTGGTTCAGGGCGCGGTAGCCGTCCATGGCCGCCTTGTCGCGGCCCTTGGCGAATTCGCCGAAGAAGGCCTCCATGCTGCCGTCGGCGAACTTCGCGCCGCGGCGGGCCTGGATCAGCGACTCGCCCACCGCCACGAATTCATTGCGGCGCTGCAGCATCTCGTCCAGCCGCTTCTGCTGCGCCGGGTTGTCGGCGGTCAGCGTCTTCAGCGTTTCCCAGGAGGCCCGGAAGCCCGCCTGGCCGCCGTTCCAGGGCTCGAGAAAGGCGTCCTGTCCGGCCAGCAGGAAACCACGGGCTCCGGTTTCCATGTTGATCATCGCGGCCAGGTTGTCCTGGGCCAGATTCATCACCTTGTGGGTGTGGGTGTTCCAGCGTTCGGCTTCGGCGAGTTGCCGCGAGCTGTAGCCCGCCACGGCCACCACGACGACGAAGATGGCCAGGATCGCGCCGAACACGGTGGAAAACCGCGTGGCGAGCTTCATTCGGTTGAAAGCGTCGGACATTTTTCCCTCAATTGAACTGCCCGCAGTGGCTGGGCAATACCAATGTAGGGGAGACGACCCCGAAGCGTCGGCCTGAACAGAAGCCAAGCCACGGCCCTTTTTTGGGCTTACTAGATCTGTGGTTTTGGGCCTCGAGGCGACTTTCTGCGCGGGCGGGCTACAGCTGCAGCCGCAGCGGCCGCGTGCCGTCGGCGCTGCGTTCGCCGATGCTGAAGCCCATCTCCTGGGCCAGCTGCAGCATGCGGCTGTTCTCGTCCAGCACCAGGGCCGTGAGCGCCTGCGTGCCGCGGCCGTGCTGGTAGCTGGCCAGCTTGTGCATCAGCCGCGCACCCAGGCCGCCGCCTTTCAGGTCTGAACGCACGACGATGCCGAATTCGGCGTCGACGTTGTCGGGGTCGGCCACGGCGCGCGCCACGGCCAGCGTCTCGCCCGCTTCGTCCAGCGCGATGAAGGCCATCTCGCGTTCGTAGTCGATCTGCGTCAGCCGCGCCAGTTCGCTGCGTTCGATGCTGCGCCGGCTGTAGAAGATGCGCATGCGGATGTCTTCCGGGTCCAGCCGTTCCAGGAAGCGGCGGTGGCGTTGCTCGTCGTCGGGGCGGATCGGCCGCACCAGCACCGGCTGGCCTTGCCAGTCCCAGTGTTCTTCCAGTTCCGCCGGGTAGGGGCGGATGGCAAAGCGCGCGGCACCGCCCGGCGCGTCGGCCCGCACCCGCACCCGGGCGTCGAGCGCGATGACGCCGCGCGCGTCGGCCAGCAGCGGGTTGATGTCCAGTTCCACCACCTCGGGCAGTTCGGCCAGCAGGCGTGACACGGCGATCAGCGTGTCCAGCACCGCGGGCATGTTCGCCGGCGGCACGTCGCGCCAGCCGCGCAGCAGCCGGGCGATGCGAGTGCGGTTCACCAGGGCCTGGGCCAGCGGCAGGTTCAGCGGCGGCAGCGCCAGGGCGGTGTCGGCCACCACTTCCACCGCCGTGCCGCCCTGGCCGAACAGGATGACGGGGCCGAACAAGGGGTCGAGGTTCGCGCCGACGATGAGTTCCAGCGCCTGCGACCGTTTCACCATCGACTGCACCGTGAAGCCCTGCAGCACGGCCGCGGGCTGGTGCGCACGCACGCGCTGCAGCATGGTGGCCACCGCCGCGCGCAGCATGGCTTCGTCGTCGATGTCGAGCATGACGCCGCCCGAGTCGCTCTTGTGCGAGATGTCGTTCGACAGGATCTTCAGCGCCACCGGCCAGCCGATGGCCAGCGCCGCGGCCACGGCCTCGTCGGCCGACAGGCCGGTGCGGCGCGTGGCCGCCACCGGCACGCCGGCGGCGGCCAGAACGGCCTTGGCTTCGGGTTCGCTGAGCATCTCGCGCCCTTCGGCCAGGGCCTGGGCGATCACGGCGCGCGCCGGCGCCAGGTCGGGCGCGGCCAGGCCGGCGTCGGCCGGCGGGGCTTGCAGCAGCTGCGCCTGATTGTGGCGCCAGGTCGCCAGCATCGCGATGGCGGCCACGGCCTGCTCGGGCGTGTCGTAGCAGGCCAGGCCGGCGCGCTGGAACACCTGGCGCGCCTCGGCCACCGCTTCGCCGCCCAGCCAGGCGCTGACCACGCGGGTGGCCTGCGGCTGCAGCAGCGGCACCAGGGCCTGGGCGATGCGCGCGCTGGGCACGATGGCCGTGGGCGCGTGCGTGAACAGCAGCATGCCGGCGTCGCGGTCGGCCAGCAGCGCCTGCAAGGCGGCCAGGTAGCGCGCTTCTGGCGCGTCGCCGATCAGGTCCACCGGGTTGCCGCGCGACCAGTTGGCGGGCAGCGCTGCGTCGAGCGCGCTGCGCGTGGCCGGCGACAGCGGCGCCAGCCCCAGGCCGGCCGTGGCCACGGCGTCGGCGGCCATCACGCCCGCGCCGCCGCCGTTCGTGACGATGGTGACCTGGGTGACTTCCAGGGCCTGGGCGATGCCCGGCGGGCCGCCGGCCAGCCGGTCCAGCGTCAGCGCGGCGTCGAACAGCTCCTGCAGCGTGTCCACGCGCAGCATGCCGGCGCGGCGCACGGCGGCGTCAAACACCGCGTCGGAGCCGGCCAGCGCACCGGTGTGCGAAGCGGCCGCGGCCTGGCCCTGGGCCGAACGCCCGGCCTTCACCAGGATGACGGGCTTGTTGCGCGCCGCTGCGCGTGCCGCCGACATGAACTTGCGCGTGGCGCTGACCGATTCGATGTAGAGCAGGATCGCGCGTGTCTTGGCGTCGCTGGCCAGCCAGTCGAGCATGTCGCCGAAGTCGACGTCGGCGCTTTCGCCCAGCGACACGAAGTGCGAGAAGCCCACGCCGCGCCCGCGCGCCCAGTCCAGCATCGCGGTGACGAGCGCGCCCGACTGCGACACGAAAGCCAGCTGCCCCGGGGCCGCGCCCACATGGGCGAAGCTGGCGTTCAGGCCGATGTGCGGCGACAGCAGGCCCAGGCAGTTCGGCCCCAGGATGCGCAGCAGGTGGCGGCGGGCGGCGTCCAGCATGGCCTGCTTGTCGGCGGCGCTGAATCCGGCCGTCAGCACCACGGCGGCGCGCGTGCCGCGCCGGCCCAGCGCGTCGATCAGCGCCGGCACCGTGGCCGGCGGCGTGCAGATCACCGCCAGCTCGGGCGTGGCCGGCAGCGCAGCGACGTCGGCGTAGCAGGCGGCGTCGGCCAGGCGGTCGTGGCGCGGGTTCACCGGCCACAGCGCCCCGGCGTTCTTGCCGGCATACGTGCCCGTGCGCAGGTTGTGCCAGACCGTGCTGCCCACGCTGCCAGGGCGCAGCGAGGCGCCGAAGACGGCGACCGAGGCCGGGTCGAACAAGGAGTCGAGGTGGCGGATGCTCATGTGCGCATGATGCGCCGCATCCTTGACAAGTCTTGCAGGGCTTCAGGCCAAGGGCTTGTAGGGCGTCGGGTCGGCGCCCGGGTTCAGTCGCGGCTGCGCCGCAGCCGCGCCGCGCCGATGGCCAGCAGGCCCAGGGCCAGCATCAGCTTCGTCGACGTCTCCGGCACGGCCGTCACGCGCAGGCTGAACTCGTCGCCGGCATAGCCGCTGGGGTCGATGCCGAAAGTCAGGTTGAACTTCGCCAGGTCTTCGATCGCGCCCTCGCCCGCCAGGCAGGCCTGCCCGGGCTGTGCGCCGGCGCAGCCGACCAGGCCAGCCGGCAGCGCGGCCAGCAGCTGGTCCAGGCTGGCGAAGGCCGTGCCGTCGTTGCCGTAGGCCAGCGTGACCACGCTGCCGTCGGCAGCCAGGCTGCGGTTCTGCACCCAGCTGCCGTTGGCCAGCCGGTGCGCCACGAGCAGGGCGTCGGTGCTGGCGTCGCCGTCGTTGTCGAAGAAGTAGCCGGTGGGGGCCTGGGTGTAGCTGAGCCAGTCGCCGAACAGTGGCGCGTAGGCGCCGAACGCCGCGGCCGACTGGAAGCTGTCCTGGCCGGTCAGCACCAGGCTGAAGCCGGCGCGGTCGGGGCTGAAGTAGCCGGTCAGCGGGTGTTCTTCGTCCACCGGACCGAACAGGCCGTTGGCAAAGAGCGCGCTGAACTGGCTGTTGTTCGGGCTGGCGCCGTAGTCGATGATGCGCAGCCCGTCGTCGATGCCGGAAGGCGCAAATCCTGCGCCCACGCCGCTGCCCAGGCGCACGCTGAAGCCCGACAGGTTGCCGCCGGTGTCGTTGCCGTACTTCTGGTAGACCTTGACGAGACCGTTGTTGGGCGCGACGAAGCCCGAGCCGGCGGGGTCGTGGCCCAGGACCAGGTCGATCGAGCCTGCACCGGTCTGGTCGAGCTTGTAGCGCTTGCCGCTCTGCCGTTCGCTGTTGCACGAAGCCGACGACGAGGCCATGAGGCAGTTGTCGACGTTGCCCGGCGTCGGCGGCACCGACGGCGGCGCGTTGTTCTCGATGCGCATGCCCGGTGCCACGGCCTCGACGCCGTCGAAGACCATCCGGCCATGGCTGATGGCGCCGGCATCGGTGGGTGCGCGGTCGTAGACGGTGCTGAAGCCACCGCCTTTGGGGTCGTCGGTCGTCGTCAGCACATTGCGGCCGTCCCAGCCGGTGATGGAGCCGGCGCAGGCGGGCCCGGCCAGGCAGAGGATGCCGACGAAGGCCGCGGCTTGGCGATGCAGGATGGTCATCTGAGAACTCCCAGGGATTGATGGAAGCGGGTCGAGCCCGCTCCGGGCCGAATTTGCAGCCCTTCCTGGCCCTGGCATTGACAAATCGCAATGCCCGCCGGCTTGCGGGCGAAACCCACGCGGATAGGGGGTCCTTTGCGCTGGGGAGCCTCGGAAAACGCCTGCAGCGGCCGTGCCTTCAGGCCGTGCACGCCGCCCGGCACCGGCCGCAGCCACCGGCCGGGCCGGCTCAGGACGCGGGCTGCGCGCGCAGTGTCCCGCTGGCGATGTAGCCCATGCCCCACTGGGTGGTTTCGAAGTGCCAGTCGGCCAGGTGCGGGGCGACGCGGTCCCAGGGGCTGCGCAGTTCGCCCGGGGCGCCGTTGTAGCCATGGTTCTTCCAGTACACCCAGGCGTTCAGCGGCGCCAGCCAGACCGGGAAGTACTTGATGCCGGCGATGGCCACGCGTGCGCCGGGGCGGGCACAGGCCAGCACCTGGCGCAAGGCGCTGGGCGACCGCAGGATGTCGTGGGTGTAGTGGAAGAGCAGCGCGTCCATCTGTTGCGGCAAGGCCAGGGCCTGGGCTGCGGTCTCGAACAGCGTCACGTTGTCCCAGCCGGCGGTGGCCACGCGCGCCCGCGCCTGCACCAGCATCTCGGAGCTGTGGTCGAAGCCGAAGACCTGGCCCTGGCAGCCGTCGGCGCCACCCACGGCGCTGCGCAGCAGCGGCAGGCTCAGGCCAGTGCCGCAGGCGACGTCCAGCACGCTCTGGCCGGGCTGCAGCCGCAGCGCGGCAATGCAGCGTTCACGGATGCCCCAGGTGGGGCCGCAGGTGCTGTCGTAGGCGGCGGCGCGCTGCCGGTACTTGGCCAGTGAACGTTGGCGGGTGACTTCGTCGGGAGTGGGGTTCAGGGCAGGTGACATGGGCAGGCGAAGGCCGCGGAGGATGCCACGCGCGGGCCGGGGCTGCAGGTGCCGGCGAAATCTGGGCCCCCGGTTGGCGAAAACTGGGTGGCGCCGCCCATGCGGGGCCGGGGGTCGATTCCTAGCATGGACTTCTCCAAAACCCATCTTCAGGAGTTCCCATGCGCCACTCATCCGACACCACCAGCTTGCGCCGCCACGGGCCCGCCCGCGCGGCCGCCTGTGCCCTGGTCCTGTCCCTGGCCGCCGCCACCGGCAGCACCTGGGCCGCGCCGCAGTTCGAGCTGACGGCGCGGCAGTCGCAGGTCAGCCTGAACAACATCAGCAACGGCTTCGGCATCGCCACGGCCCGCATCAACGCCGGCACGCTCACGTCCAGCAGCCTGACGCCGGCCGCGCTGGAGCTCAGGGAGGAAACCGGTCAGTTCGCCTCGGACGCGCAGTTCCTCTTCTATGCCGACCTGCGTGCCCGCTGGGACATCGGCCAGACCTTCGAGACCACGCAGGCCGATGGCGGCGTCCTGCTGCAGGCCGCGTCGCGGTTCGAGCTGGACACGTTCGGCCGTGCCGGCCTGGGCGACAACATCGACAACTGCGACTGCTTCACCACCGTCGACCACCCCTACGAAAGCCTGAACACCCTGGTGCTGAGCTTCTCGCTGTCGGAAGCCGCGCCCTTCAGCGCCGACGGCCGCTCGGCCAAGGGCCAGATCACGACGCTGCAGTTCTCGCCGGACGGCGGCACCACCTGGGCCAACTACTCGGGCTGGAACAGCTTCCTCACCTTCGGCGGCACGCCTCTCATCGGCCCGCAGGAAACCCGGGTCTGGAATCAGTCCGGCACGTTGGCGGCCGGCCTGTACCGCATGGCCAATTCGCCCGACGGTTATGGCAACGTGACCTATTCGAACTACGAGTGGTCGGTGAACCTGCGCATCGCCGGGGCGGAACTGGTGACGGCCGTGCCCGAACCCGGCGCGGCCACGCTGGCCGGGCTGGGCTTGCTGGCGCTGCTGGGCGCGCCCGGCCTCAGGCGCCGGCTGCAGGACCGCGGCTGACCGGCGGGCGCGCCGGTTTCGGGGCCGCGGCTGTCTCGGCAGCCGTTGCCGCCGGCAGCCGCGCAGCCACTTCAGCACGCGAAGCCACGCCCAGCTTGGACAGCACGGCCGAGACATGGTGCTCCACCGTGCGTTCGGAGCGGTGCACGCGTTCGGCGATCTGCGGGTTGCTCAGGCCTTCGGCCAGCAGCTCGGCGATCTGGCGTTCGCGCTGGCTCAGGCCATGGGGGTCGCGCCGGGCGTGGCCATAGGGGCCCCGGGCCACGCTGCGCTGGCCGCTGGCCTGCAACTGGCGGCGCAGCACCCGCGCGGCACCGTCGGCATTCAACACCAGCAAGGCTGCCACGGCCCGCTGCTGTGCGGCCGCGTCGCCGCCGGCCAGCGCCAGGGCCGCTTCGAAAGGGCAAGCATGAGCCAGCCACAAGTCGTGCGCCCGCTGCCAGTCGCCGGCCTCGGCCGCGGCGGCCGGGGCCGGCAGTGGCAGGGTCTCGGCCGGCAAGGTGCCGCCGGCCAGCCGCAGCCACTTGCGCAGCTGGCCGCGCAGCCAGGCGCTTTCGGCGTCGGCCAGGCCTTCCTGGGCCAGGCGGCCCGCTTCTTCCAGGTCCTGCCGCAGCCAGGCGGCTTCGGCGGCGGCCACGTAGGCAAAGGCCGGAATCAGGTCGGACTGGCCCTGCAGCACCGCGTGCACATGCCCGCGCCAGGTGTCGGCGTCGGCCGGCGTGCCGCGCAGCCCGGCCACGCGGTCGCGCAGCACCGCGGCCGAACGCAGCTGGCGCAGCGGCGGGGCGGGCATGGTGTCCAGGGCCTCCAGCGTGGCCAGCAGTTCGTCCCAGCGCGCGCACTCGCCCAGGGCCAGCGCGCGGCGCACCACCAGGTTGGCGCGCACCATGTCCATGTCGCGTTCGGCGCAATAGGCCAGGCCGGTTTCGGTGACGGCCAGCACCCGCGCATGTTCGCCATGGGCCAGCGCGATGCTGGTCAGGTTGACCATGGGCACCCCCGCGCGGTTGGGCTGGTTCAGCGCGATGGCGTCGGCAATGCGCTGGGCCAGCCGGTCGTAGGCCTCGGGCGTGGGCGCCACGCTCAGCTCGACGCTGGCGGCAATGCTGCCGGCGTGGATGCGGCAGTCGGCGTCGCCCGAGCCGTCGGCCTGCAGGGCGGCGTGCCGGGCATGTTCCAGGGCTTCGCTGCCACGGCCGGTGTTGGCCAGCAGGATGGCCAGTGCGCCGTGGGCCATGGCCCGCTGCGCCGCCGTGCCCTGCTGCGACAGCGTGGCCACGGCTTCGCGGGCGTGGTCCATGGCCTGCGGCCCTTGGGCCAGCTGCAGCGCCAGCAGGGCCTGGTGGTAGGCGGCGCCGGCGCTGTCGCCGCTGGCACGCAGCAGCTCGATGGCCTGGCGCCGGGCGGCCTGGGAATCGGCAGAGGCCTGCACCGCATGCAGCCGCAGCGCCAGCCGGTCGAGCAGGCCGGCCCGATCGGCCGGGCTGGCGCCGTCGGCGTGGTCCAGCGCCAGCTGCAGCAGGCGCGCCGCTGCGCGGTTGGCGCCCACCGTCTCGGCCGCGCGCGCGGCCTGCGGGGCCATGCGGAAGACCTCGCCGGACAGGCCCGCGGCGGCCGCGTGGTGCACCTTGCGCGCCAGCAGTTCAGGCTTGTCGCCCTGGTCCTGCAGGCGCTGCAGCAGCTGGCGGTGGATGTCCCAGCGCCGCATCGGCGGCAAGGCTTCTTCCACCACCCGCCGCGCCAGTTCGTGGCGCAGGCCGGTCCAGGGCAGGCGGGTCTGCAGCAGGCTGGCCGCGCTGGGCTGCTGCAGGGCCTTCAGGCCGGCCGGGTCCAGGGCCTGCAGGTGCTCGAGTTCCAGCCCGCCGGGCGAACAGGCGATGACTTCCAGCGCCTGCCGGGCGGCGTCGGACAGCAGCGTCAGCTGCGCCAGCACGGCGTCGCGCAGCGAACCGGGCAGGGTGTCGGCCGGTGCCGCCAGCCACTGCTGCAGGTAGAAGGGGTTGCCGCCGGTCAGGGCGTGCAGGCCCTGGGCGCTGCGGCCGCTGCGCCGTGCCATCTCGGCCGTGGCCGCGGCCGACAGCGGCGCGAGTTCGATGCGCGTGGTGGCGCTGGTGTCCAGCGCGGCCAGCGTCTGGCGCAGCGGCGGGTTGGCGTCCAGCTGTTCGGCGCGCAGCGACAGCACCAGCACGAAGGGCGCGTCGGCCAGCCGCCGTGCCAGGTAGCGGATGCTGTCCAGCGTGGCCTCGTCGGCCCAGTGCAGGTCTTCGATCACCAGCACCACGCCCGGCCGCTGCTGGCGCAGCCATTGCAGCAGCGCCGGAAACAGTCCGTTGTAGGTGTGGCCGGCCTGCAGGGCCTGCACCACGGCCGGCGGGAAGGCGCCGTCCAGGTTCACCAGGTCGACCAGCGGGCCCAGCGGCCGCGGCGTGTGCAGCGCGTCGCAGCGGCTCTTCAGCCAGCGCATGTGCGCGCGCTGTGGTGCTTCGGCCGCCGCGATCAGGCTGGTCTTGCCGACACCGGCTTCGCCACTGACGACGACGCAATGGCCGCTGCCACGCTGCAAGGCTTGCCAGGCGGATTGCCAGGCGGACAGGGCAGCGTCGCGTTCGAGCAGGTCGGGGGTTGAATTCATGGCCAGGCCAAGCCGTAGCTTACTGACCGCGCCAGCCCTGCTGGGCACTGGAACACGCCCCCGTCCGGGGGGTGCCTTCGTGCGGCTTGCAGGGCGCCGGGCATACTTGGCCGCCGATGACTGCTCCACCCGGCCTGCTGGAACGCGCTGCCGAACTCACGCAGCTGGACCAGGCCATCCGGGCCCTGGAAGGCCCCCGGCCGCGCGGCCAATCCGTGGTGGTCCAGGCCCCAGCCGGCTTCGGCAAGACCAGCCTGCTGCGCGCCGCCCGTGCTGCCAGCGCTGGCGGCGCCGACTGGCTGTGGGGCAGCTGCGAAGCCCTGGTCTCGGCCCCGCCGCTGGGCGCGCTGGTCGACTTCATCGACGCCCTGCCCCCCGAACTGGCCCAGGCCATTCGCGAAGGCCGCGGCGGGCCGGCGCTGGCGCAGGGCCTGCTGGCGCTGCTGCGCCAGCGCCAGCGGCCACTGGTGCTGGTGATCGACGACCTGCAATGGGCCGACAGCGCCACCCAGTACCTGCTGGGCTTCCTGGCGCGCCGCATCGAAGGCACGCGCAGCCTGCTGCTGCTGGCCCTGCGCGACGACACCGCCCTGGACGACCCGGTGCGCAGCCTGCTGGCCGGGCTGCCTGCTCAGTCCAGCACGCGGCTGTCGCTGCCCGCCTTGTCGGCCGCGGCCGTGGCGCAGCTGGCGCTGGCCGCCGGTCGCGACCCCGGCGGCCTGCACCGCGCCACCCAGGGCCACCCCTTCTTCGTGACGCAGCTGCTGGCCGCCCCGCCCGGCCACCTGCCGCTGGCCGTGCGTGACGTGGTGCTGGCCCGCGTGGCCGCCCTGCCGCCGGCCGCGCGCGAGCTGGTGGGGCTGATCAGCCTGTCGCCGCGCGGCCTGGAAAGGTCGCTGCTGGACGCCCTGCTGCCCAGCTGCCTGCCGGCGGCGACGCCGGCCGACCTGGACGCGGCCCTGCACACGGGCTGGCTGGAACAGGACGGCCCCTGGCTGCGCTTCGGCCACGACATCGCGCGCCAGGCCGTGGCCGAGGCGGTGCCGCCGCTGCAGGCCGCGGCCTGGCACCAGGCCTTGTTCGAAGGGCTGGGCGAGCAGCCGGCGGCACTGTTGCGGCGCGTGCACCATGCCCGGCTGGCCGGCCTGCGCACGGCGGTGCAGACCCTGGCGCCAATGGCCGCCCGCGAAGCCACCGCCCTGGGTGCCCACCGCCAGGCCAAGACCCTGTACGAAATGGCCCTGCAGGGCGCGCAGGGCCTGCCGGTGCCGGTGGCCGAGCTGGCCGCCTGGCACGAAGCCCATGCCCAGGCCTGCAGCGCCATCTATGCGCTGGACGAAGCCGACGCCGCCTGGCGCGCTGCCCTGCAGGCGCAGCGCCAGGCCGGGCAGCCGCTGGGCGTGGCGCGTGCGCAGCGCGAACTGGGGCGCATGGCCTGGCACCGCGGGGCCATCACCGAGGGCATGGCCTGGGTGCACGAGGCCCTGCAGACCCTGCAGCAGGCCGACACCGCCGCCGCGGCCCACCACGATGCCCTGGCCCACGAGCGGGCCGTTGCCCAGGCCACGATGGCGCAACTGCACCTGATGGACGAACAGCCCCAGCGCGTCGCCGCCTGGGGCGAACCTGCGCTGGCGGTGTTCGAGGCCCGGGGCGACTCGGCCCAGCGGCTCTACACCCTGAACACCCTGGGCGCCGCCCAGGTGCTGGGCGGCCAGGCGGACATCGGCTGGCAGCGGCTGCAACGCGGCCTCTCCCTGGGCCTGGCGCAGCGTGACGACGGCGAGGTGGCGCGGGCCTACACCAACCTGGCCGGGCTGGCGCTCATCACCCACCAGCACCAGCGCCTGCACGACTGGGTGGCCCAGGGCCTGGACTGGTGCGCCACGCGCGACCAGGACATGTTTGCCGCCGCCCTGCGCGTGCGCCTGGCGCTGGGCCTGATGCAGCAAGGGCGCTGGGCCGAGGCCCGCGCCCAGCTGCAGCGCCTGCGCGCCCAGCCGCTGCCCTCGCCGCGCGAGGACGAGGTCTCGGCCCTGTTGCTGGCGCTCCTGGACCTGCGCGAGGCCCGGCTGCCGGCGCCCGGCGCTGCGCCCGACCCCTGGCCCGCCATCGTGGCCGGCACGCGCCGCCTGACGGTGGCGCCCTGGTTCCTGCCCGCGGGCGTGGTGCGCGCCGAAGCCGCCTGGCTGCAGGGCGACACGGCACAGGCCGGGCAACTGGCGCTGGCGGCGCTGCCGGCGGCGCTGGGCGTGGGCGAGCTCTGGCGCATTGGCCACATCGCCTGCTGGGCGCGGCGCGGTACGGGCCGGGTGCCGCCTGGACTGCCGGCGGGCTTGCCCGAGCCCTTCGGCCTGGAGCTGGCGGGCGACGCGGCCGGCGCCGGGGCGGCCTGGCAGGCGCTGGGCTGCCCGTATGAACAGGCGCTGGCGCTGCTGCAGGGCGGCGCGGCCGAGCAGCGCCAGGCCCAGGGCCTGCTGCAGGGCCTGGGCGCTGCGGGGGCGCAGGCCCGCAGCCGCGGCGCCACCGCACCTGCTGCGACCCGGCCCGGTGTGCGCGGCGCCCCGGGTCTTGCCCGCCACGACCCCGACGGGCTGACCGCGCGCGAACGCGAGGTGCTGGCGCTGCTGCGCCAGCGCCTGGGCAATGCCGAGATCGCGGCCCGCCTGGGCCGCTCCGAGCGCACGGTGGAAAAGCACGTGGCCGCCATCCTGGCCAAGCTGGGCGCGCGGTCGCGCCACGACCTGGCGCCCTGACCACCGCCGCGCGGCCCCTGCCGCGCGCCTGGCCGGCCGGGCCGCGCCGGGGCCCGGCCTGGCGGGCTGCGGGCGCCCGGTGTTCAGCGCGCCGGCCGCCGGCGCAGCCGCAGGCCCAGCCCCAGCAGCCCGGCGGCCATCAGCCCCCAGGTGCCGGGCTCGGGCACGGCGGTCACGCCGACCTCGCCGGTGGTGTACAGGCGCGAGAAGTCGAGCAGCGTGCCCGCGGCCAGGCTCAGGCCGCTGGCGTCGATGCTGTCGAAGCGGCCCTGCAGCGTGCCCCAGTCGAACAGGTCGAAGGAGTCACCTTCCTGGGCCACCATCTGGTTCCACGACACCAGGCGCAGCGTGCCGCCCAGGATGAGCGTGCCTTCGACCACGTACTTGTCGAAGCCCAGGTCGGCCAGCGCCGGGTTGCCGTCGCAGGCCAGGGTGCAGGCGCGCGTGCCGCCGATCTCGGCCAGGTAGACGTTGCCGGCGCCGAAGCGTACGTTGCCGGCGTCGAGCCCGAAGCCGGGCGAGCTGCCCACGCTGAGCCCGCCGTTGTAGAGCTTGTTGCCGCCGCCGCTGAACACCGAGCCCGTGGCCTGGTCCACCGGCCCCTGGAACTGCACGGTCGACCCCGGGGCCACGCGCAGCTCGGCGCCGCTGCGCACCTGCAGCGCGCCGTGCACGATGGCCTGGCTGTCGCCGGTGAAGCTGATGCGGCCGCCGGCCAGGTTGTCGATGGCGCCGAAGACCTGGCCGCCGCCGGCTTCCACCTGCAGCAGCCCGCGGTTGCGCAGGCCGTCGTTCAACTCCAGGCGGCCGCCATCCAGCCCGATCTGGGCCCCATCCTGATTGAACAGCGTGCCGCGCACGCGCATCACACCCTGCACGTCCATGCTGCCGGCGTTGGTGTGGGCCGTACCGGCCAGTTCCAGTGTCTGGCCGGCCTCGGTGCGCACCCTGCCGGCATTCATCAGGTTGGCCTGCAGGGTTCCGCGACCGGTCAGCGCGCCGTTGCCGGCCACCTGCACGGCCTGGTCGCTGGCCAGCGTGCCGTCGGCCAGGCGCAGTGTGGCGCTGCCAACGCCGCCGCCCACGGTGAGCGAGCGCACGTCCACCCGCCCCGCCGGGCCGGTGACGGTGAGCGCCGTGGCGGGGTCGATGCGCACGTCGTGCACCGAGGCCGGGGCGGTACCCAGGGTCCAGTGCTCGGCCGTGTCCCAGCTGGCGCCGAAGGTCTCGCGCCAGCGCAATTCAGGGGTGAAGATGCGGATGGCGCTGCTGCCGTCGGTGAACTCGGCGCGGTAGGCCACTTGCCCGTGGATGTTGGCCCGGGACACACCGTTGCTGAGGTTTTGTACCGTCTTGCCGTTCATCGTCCAACCACCGCGCTGGACGGCCAGGGTCTCGCGGCCGTCCGTCAGAAACAGGCCCATGGGGAACCAGAATGGCGTGCTGGGGGGCAGGGCGACGCCGGAAAGGATGGCGATGAACGAGACCACGCCGCGCTCGTTCAGCGACGCACTGCTGAACGTCTCGAACGTGCCTGCCCCGGCCCCGGGTGCTGCCTGGCCCGGCAGGGCCAGCGCCGTGAGCGCACCGCTGCCGCCGGCGCTGCTGAAAAGGCCTTGGACGTCGTTGCCGCCGCTCAAGCGGGCATGGAACAGCACCTGCCCTGCGTTGTTCAGCACGGGCTGGGAGACATCCAGAAACGTGAAGGTGGCCCCGCCGGTTCCCGGGGCCTCCTGGCCCAGCGTGGCCACCGGCGCGACCGCGTCACCGCTGGCATTGCTGATGAACACGCCCCCAGCGCTGCTGCCCCCGTTCAACCCAGCGTAGAAGACCGACTGACCGGCATCGTTGGCGGCTGAGAAGAGGACGGTTCCGTAGGTGCCCAGCCCGGCACCCGGGGCGGGCTGGCCCTGTCGGAGGATGCCGATGACGCTGCCGTCGGCCTGGCTGCGAAAGATGCCGCTTTGGATGGGGTTGCCGGGGCGTTCGACCGCTGCCCAGAAGGCGACCTGGCCGCTGTTGTTGATGGGCGCCGCGTCATTCATGACAGAGAAGGTGCCCGCTGAGCCCCCAGGTGCGGCCTGGCCGGCGAGCACGCCGGCCGCGAGGCCATTGCTGCCCCAGCGGAACAGTCCGCTGGTGCTGCTGCCCCCTGTGACGTCGGCTTGGAATGCGAGCTCACCAGCGTCGTTGAGACCGGGCGCGGTTTGGAGGGACGAGAAACGACCCCCATGGGTTCCGGGCGCAACTTGACCCGGGACCGCGATCGCCGACAGCGCGCCGAAACTGCCACCACTGCCGAAGATGGCCCGGCCGCTGCTGCCGCCAGCGATGTCGGCAGAGAACGTGATTTGGCCGGTGCTGTTCATCCCTCGGTCTCTGCTCATATGCAGCCGCGACAGCGTGCCGCCCCCGGTGCCAGGCGCCGCCGCACCGACCAGGGCGATGGGCTCGAGGCCGCCGCCGCTGCCGCGGTACAGGTTGTTGGCCGTCCCGAAGGCGCCGAAGTTGCCCAGGAAAGCCACCTGACCGGCGTCGTTGAACTGAAGATCGTTGCCGAACGACATGAAGACGTTGGCCGTGGTGCCCGGGGCGGCCTGGCCGCTCTGCACCACGGTCTGGTGGCGGCCTTGCGCCGAGGCGGTGCTGGGCAGGCCGGCCAGCACCAGCAGTGCGGCTGCCATGGCCAGGCGGGTGGGTGTGGGCTGGTGGGCGGCAGCCCGCCTGCGGCCGGGGGACGTGGAACGGGCAGGGCCAGTGGGGGTGGCTGCGTGCGTCACGAGGCTCTCCTGATCAACGCAAGGCGGCGTGGGGGGTTTCCAGCGCCCGGCCGCGCCGCGCCCGGTTCAGGTGCAGGCCGAGGGCCAGCAGGCCCAGCGCCATCAGCGCGTAGGTGCCCGGTTCGGGCACGGCCGTCATCACGCGCACGTGGTCGCCGGGGTTGGTGGACGTCCACACCAGGTTCAGCACGTTGCCCACCACGCTGGTGCCGGGCCGGTCTTCGCCTTCCAGGCCGACCTGGGGGTTGCTGTAGTCGTAGGTGACGCCGGGCTTGTTGAAGGCGGCGGTGGCGATCAGCTCGGCCCGCGTGTCGTGGCGGAACAGGATCGGCGCGTCGAAGCTGACGCTGCCGCTGACCGTGGCGGCGCTGGCGGCGTCCCAGATCAGGAACCAGCTGTTCACGGCCTGGCCTTCCCAGGTGCCGCTGCCTTCGAAGAACCAGTAGAAGTTGGCGCTGTCCTGCAGGCCGTTGTTGCCGACGGGGCCGACCCCGGTGTATTCGACGAAGCCCTTGTCGAGCACGGCCGTCGGGTTGGCGGCCAGGGCGGCGGGGGTGGCAAAGATGAAGGCGCTGGCCAGGGTGGCGGCAAGGGTCAGAGGGCGCATGGGGATTCTCCTGATTCGGGTTTCGGGGACTCCAATGTCGCGAGCGGCTCGCGCGGCGTCGTGGGTACGGCTACCCGTTTTTCGCGCCGCCGTCCCCCGGTTTTGGGTGCCGCGGGCCGGCGCCGGCCCGCCATCGGCGATAGTTCGGGCGATCTCCTCGTGTTCCGCCGTCCCCGTGCTTTTTCGTGAAACTCGCCCTGCGGCCCGTCCCGGGCCGGTGCGCAGGCTGCGCCTGATGCTGGCCCTGGCCCTGGCTGCCGCCGTGCCGCCCGCCGCCGCCGACCCCGCCATGGCCCGCCGCATGCAGGCCTGCACGCCCTGCCACGGCGCCACGGGCGTGGCCGGGCCCGACGGCTACCACCCGCGCATCGCCGGCAAGCCGGCCGGCTACCTGCTGGCGCAGCTGCAGCATTTCCGCGACGGGCGGCGCCAGAACGCGACCATGGCCCACCTGGTCGAGCACATGGACGACGCCTACCTGCGCGACATCGCCGCGCATTTCGCGGGGCTGGCGCTGCCCTACCCGCCTCCGCTGTCGGCCGCCGCCGTGCGCCAGGCGGTGCCCGGCGCCGACCTGGGCCGCGGCGAGCAGCTGGCCCGGCAGGGCGACCCCGCCCGCGGCCTGCCCGCCTGCGCCGCCTGCCACGGCACGGCGCTGACGGGCGTGTTGCCGGCCCTGCCGGGCCTGCTGGGCCTGCCGCCAGCCTACGTGCTGGGCCAGGTGGGGGCCTGGCGCTCGGGCCTGCGCCGCGCCAGCGCGCCCGACTGCATGCACGACATCGCCCGGCGCCTTTCCGACACCGACCTGGCCGCCGTGGCCGCCTGGCTGGCGCTGCAGCCGCTGCCGGCCGACAGCCGCCCCGCGGCTGCGCTGCCGGCACCGCTGCCGCAGGCCTGCGGCAGCGCGGGGCCGTGATGTCGCCGCACCCGCCGCGCCGCCGTTGGCGCGCCGCTGCCGCCACCCTGGCCGCGCTGCTGGCGCTGTCGGCCTGGGTGGCCTGGCAGAACCTGCGGGGCGACCACCACGCCGCGGGCGCGGCCAGCAGCGTGCCGGTGACGCCCGAGCTCGTCGCCCGCGGCGCCTACCTGGCCCTGGCCGGCAACTGCGCCGGCTGCCACACCGCCCGCGGCGGCACGCCGTATGCGGGCGGGCGCGGCATCGCCACGCCTTTCGGCACGGTGTACGCCGGCAACCTCACGCCCGACGCCGAAACCGGCCTGGGCGCCTGGTCGGCCGGCGACTTCTGGCGCGCGCTGCACAACGGCCGCTCGCGCAGCGGCCGGCTGCTGGTGCCGGCCTTCCCCTACCCGCATTACACGCAGGTGACGCGCGCCGACGCCGACGCGATGTTCGCCTGGCTGCGCACCCTGCCGGCCGTGCGCCAGCCCAACCCGGCGCACACGCTGCGTTTTCCCTACGACAGCACGCTGGTGCTGGCGGTGTGGCGAGCGCTGTTCTTTCGCCCCGGTGAATTCGAAGCCCGGCCTGACCAGTCGGCCGAGTGGAATCGCGGCGCCTACCTGGCTCAGGGCCTGGGCCATTGCGCCGCCTGCCATGCCGGCCGCAACCTGCTGGGCGCCACGCGCGACGACGCGGCCCTGGCCGGCGGCGCCATCCCGCAGCAGAACTGGTACGCCCCGTCGCTGGCCGACCCGGCCCAGGCGGGCGTGGCGCACTGGCCGCGGGCCGACGTGGTGGCGCTGCTGCAGACCGGCGTCGCGCCCCAGGGCTCGGTGCTGGGGCCGATGGCTGAGGTGGTGTTCCGCAGCACGCAGCACCTGCACGCGGCCGACCTGGAGGCCATCGCCGTCTACCTGCAGGCCCTGCCGCAGCGGCCGGTGCCGCCGCCGGCCGCGCGCGAGGCCCCCGACCCCGCCGTGCTGACGGAAGGCGCACGCCTGTACGAACGCGATTGCAGCGACTGCCACGGCGCCCAGGGCCAAGGCCTGCCCGGCGCCTACCCGGCGCTGGCCGGCAACCGCACCGTGACGATGGACCCGCCGACGAACCTGCTGCGCGCCATCCTGGCCGGGGGTTTTCCGCCCACCACCGCCGGGCACCCGCAGCCGCACGGCATGCCGCCGTTCCAGGGTCGGCTGAACCCGGGCGAGGTGGCCGCAGTGGCCACTTACTTGCGTCAGAGCTGGGGCCACCAGGCGCCAGCGGTACTGCCGCAAGAGGTGTTGCGCCTGCGCTGAAGCCAGCGCCGGGGGGTGGTCAGCGCTCAGGCGCTGCGCACGGTGTCGCGGCCGGCCGCCTTGGCGGCGTAGAGCGCAGCGTCGGCCCGCGACAGCAGGGCCTCGGCGGTGTCGGGGCTGGCCAGGGGGCTCATGCCGACGGACAAGGTCAGGGGCGGCCGGGCCGGCCAGCGCGCCAGGCTGTCGTTGCGCAGGGCCTGGCGCACCCGCTCGGCGACGCCGTGGGCGTGCTCAGGGCTCATCTGTGCCAGCAGCGCAAATTCGTCCCCGCCCAGCCGCGCGGCCTGGTCCTGAGGCCGGCAGTGGCGCTGCAGCAGCTGCGCCAGCAGCACCAGGGCCTGGTCGCCGCGGGCATGGCCGTCGCGGTCGTTCACGGCCTTGAAGTGGTCCAGGTCGATGACCAGCAGGGTCAGCGGCGGCCGCTGGCTGGCGCCGTCGGGGTCGTCGTACTCGGCTGCAGGGTGGGGGTCGCCGTTCAGGGCGCGGGCCAGGGCCTCGTCGAAGCCGCGCCGGTTCAGCAGGCCGGTCAGCGCGTCGCGGCGCGACTCCCGCTGCGCGCGCGCGGTGTCCAGGCGCACGGCCAGCGACCGGGCACGTTCTTCGGCCCGTTCGGTGGCGCCGCGCATCTTCATGCGGTGGTAGGCGTGGAAGGCCGCCAGCGCGGCCCGGAAGTCCTGTTCGGCTTCGCAGGCCTGCGACAGCACCAGGTTCAGGTCTTCGATGGTGTTGTCGAAGTTCTGGGCCTCGGCGCGGGCCAGGGCTTCGCTGGCCGTGGCCCGGGCCTCGCCCGGTCGGCCCGACTGCAGCCAGGCGCGGGCCAGGTCGAGCTGCACGTAGAGCAGGGCATAGGTGTTGTCGTCGGCGCGGTAGATGGCCTGAAGTTCCAGCAGCAGGGGCAGGGCTTCGTCGAGCCGGTCCAGCACGACCAGGGCGCGGGCCATGCAGCCTTGCGGGTACCTGGGGTGGTTCAATGCGGCGGACAGCTCCTCGAGCGGGTTCTGCAGCAGCGCCTGCGCCAGCACGATGGCGCGTTCGGCATGCGGGCGCCACAGGGCCCGGGGCAGGCCTTCGTCGCGTTCGCTGCGGGCGCGCGCTGCCAGGGCACCCGCGGCGTTGTTCTGCGTGACCAGGCGCAGCCGGTGGGGCGTGTCGCGCAGCAGCTCCACCGCGTCTTCCAGGCACTGCAGAGCGGCGTCGCGGCGGCCCACGCGTTCCAGCGGTACGCTGAGGTTGGCCAGCGTGCGCGCCATCTCGGGCAGGTCGCCCAGTTCACGTTGGATTTCCAGCGCCTTTTCCAGCGCCAGCAGGCATTCGGCCAGGTCGCCGGACTCGCGCGTGGCCAGGGCGATGACATTCAGCGCCTTGGCCTCGCCGTCGCGCGAGCCCAGCGCCCGCATGCCGGCCAGCGCCGCCTGGCCCAGCGGCAGGGCCGCCTCCGGGCTCTTGATGGACAGCACCCGGCCCAGCGCCACCTGCAGGTAGTGCAGATGCCAGGGCTGGCCCGCGGCCTCGGCGCGGGCCAGCCTGCTGCGCATCTGCGTCTCGGAGTCGGGGTGCGGGTGCTCGGCCAGTTGCAGGATGGCCGCGAACTCGGCGTCGTCGGCACTGGGTGCACCGGGCGCAGCGGCTTCGTCACGCCGCTGCACGGGCCGGGGCTCGACGGTCGGCACGGCCATGCCTCAGGCGCACGGGCAGCAACGTTGGCCAATGGCCGCGCTGCGGGCTGGCGCCTGCCGCAAGGAAGGGGTCGTCATCGTCACTCCCGAGTTGTATTCCAGAGCCGGCAACGAAGATGTGAGGAATTGCAGGGTCTTCTTGCCTTGGACCTTGCGTCCAGGCTGGGCGTGCCAGGGCGCGCGCGGGTTCCCAGCGAGGCAGGCGCCCCGCTCAGGGGGCGCTTCGGCCGAGCCTGCCTGGCGGGTCAGCGGGCGTCGCTCAGCTTCAGAATCGAGCCGACCAGTTCGCGCTTGAGCGCTTCGGCCGTGGCGTTGGCGCCCTGGCAGGTGCCCGCGGCTTCGTGGCCGCCACCGCCATGCTGCAGCATCAGTTCGCCCACGTTCAGGGGGTTGCTGCGGTCGAAGATGCTCTTGCCCACGGTGTAGACCGTGTTCTGCTTCTCGCGTCCCCACATCACGTGCATGCTGATGTTGCACTGCGGGTACATGGCGTAGACGACGAAGCGGTTGCCGGCGTAGATGACGGCTTCTTCGCGCAAGTCCAGCACGATCAGCTTGCCGTGGACTTCGGCCACGCGCGCGAGCTGCTCGCGGAACAGCGCGTGCTGCGCGAAGAACAGTTCGACGCGTTCCTTCACGTCCGGCAGGGCCAGGATGTCGTCGATGTGCATGTCGCGGCAGCAGTCGATGAGCATCATCATCAGCTGGTAGTTCGACACCCGGAAGTCGCGGAAGCGGCCCAGCCCGGTGCGCGCGTCCATCAGGAAGCTGAGCAGTTCCCAGCCTTTCGGGTCGAGCACGTCTTCGCGGCTGAAGCCGGCGCTGTCGGCCTTGTCGACGGCGTCCATCATCTCGTCGCTGATGCGCGTGAAGCGGGCCTTGCCGCCGTAGTGGTCGTAGACCACGCGGGCGGCGCTCTTGGCCTGCGGCTGCAGGATGTAGTTTTCCGGGTGGGCCTCGCCATTGCGCAGCAGTTCAGACGCGTGGTGGTCGAAGCACAAGCCGCAGCCCGGAACGTACGGCAGGTTGGTGATGATGTCGCGGTCGGTGACGGCGACCTTGCCGTCCTGCATGTCCTTGGGGTGCTGGAAGACGATCTCGCCCAGGAGGCCCAGTTCCTTCAGCAGCACGGCGCAGACGAGGCCGTCCATGTCGCTGCGGGTGATGAGGCGGTATCTCAGTTCGACGGGTGCGTTCATGCTGGCTGTCTCACGACGGTCGTTGCGGTGGTGCCATGCTTTCGGCAACGGCCGGGCCAGCTTGAGCCCGCCGCACCCGCGGCCGTTCAGTCCCGCGGCCGCATCGTCAATACGCGCACGGTTCGCGTTGCCACCGTCACTTCCCGCAGGAAACAGCCCAGTCCGGCGATCAGACACAGCATCGCGCCGATGAAAAGCAGGCCCACCAGCGTCTTCAGGTCGGTGGCGAAGAAGGCGTCGACGAAGAGCAGCGTCACGACCAGGCACACCAGCAGGGCCGACACCGTGCAGAAGTTGATGGCCCAACTGGCGACCACGCGCCGCTGTTCCAGCGTCACCAGTTCCAGGCTGGCGACCACGCGGCTGTCGTCGCTGAGCCCGTGCCAGGCGCTTTCAAAATGGCGGGCGCGGTCGATGATGCGTGCCAGCCTTGTGGCCATCACGCCCAGCAGGGCGGCCACGCCGGTCAGCAGGAACACCGGCGCCACCGCGAGCTGGATGGCGTGGGCGATGACCGGCAGGTTCGCCGGGTCGGTGTTCAGCAAGGGCATCGTCGCGCGACCCGGGCGGCAGGGAGAATTCCTGCGCCCATGGTAGCCGCCGCTGGCGTCGAGCTTGGGGCGATCAGGCTGCGACGGCTTCGGCCGGTGCCGGGGTGCGGATCAAATGGTCGAAAGCCGACAGCGCTGCTTTCGAGCCTTCGCCGGCGGCGATCACGATCTGCTTGTAGGGCACAGTGGTGACGTCGCCCGCGGCGAAGATGCCGGGCAGGCTGGTCTCGCACTTCACGTCGATGACGATTTCGCCGTACTTCGACAGCTCGACCGTACCCTTCAGGAAGTCGGTGTTGGGCACCAGGCCGATCTGCACGAACACGCCGGCCAGTTCCACCGTGTGTTCGGTGCCGCTCGGGCGGTCCTTGAATTTCAGGCCGTTGACCTTCTGCCCGTCGCCGGTGATCTCGGTCGTCTGCGCGCTGGTGTGGATGGTGACGTTGGGCAGGCTCTTGAGCTTGTTCACCAGCACCGCGTCGGCCTTCAGGCCATCGGCAAATTCGAGCAGGGTGACATGGCCCACCACGCCGGCCAGGTCGATGGCGGCTTCGACGCCGGAGTTGCCACCGCCGATGACGGCAACCTTCTTCCCCTTGAACAGCGGGCCGTCGCAGTGCGGGCAGTAGGCCACGCCCTTGGTGCGGTATTCGGCTTCGCCGGGCACGTTGACGTTCTTCCAGCGCGCGCCAGTGGCCAGGATGACGGTGCGGGCCTGGAGTTCGGCGCCGTTTTCCAGCTTCACGGTGGCCATGCCGCCGTGGTCGCCGGCGGCTTGCAGCTTGGCCACGCGCTGGCCGTTCATGATGTCGACACCGTAGTGGCGCACCTGCGCCTCCATCGCGGCGGCGAATTTCGGTCCTTCGGTTTCCAGCACCGAGATGTAGTTCTCGATGCCCAGGGTGTCCAGCGTCTGGCCACCGAAACGCTCGGCCACGATGCCGGTGCGGATGCCCTTGCGCGCGGCATACACGGCCGCGGCAGCGCCGGCAGGGCCGCCACCGACGATGAGCACATCAAAGGCTTCCTTGGACGCCAGCTTGGCAGCGTCGCGCGCGGCCGCGCCGGTGTCGACCTTGGCCAGGATCTCGCCCAGCTCCATGCGGCCGGAACCGAAGGGCTGGCCGTTCAGGAAGACGGTGGGCACGGCCATGATCTGGCGGGCGTCGACTTCGTCCTTGAACAGCCCGCCGTCGATGGCCACGGCCTTGATGCGCGGGTTCAGCACCGCCATCAGGTTCAGGGCCTGCACGACGTCGGGGCAGTTGTGGCAGGTCAGGGACATGTAGGTCTCGAAGACCATGTCCTGGTCGAGTGCACGCACCTGCTCGATGGTGTCGGCGTCGACCTTCGGCGGGTGCCCGCCGGCCTGCAGCAGGGCCAGCACCAGCGAGGTGAATTCATGCCCCATCGGGATGGCGGCAAAGCGCACGCCCATCTGGGCGCCGGCGCGGGAGATGTTGAACGACGGGCGGCGCGCATCGCTGCCGTCCAGCCGCAGCGTGATCTTGTCGGACAAGCCCGCCACGTCTTCCAGCAGTTCATGCATCTCGGCCGAAGCCGGGCGATCGTCCAGCGAAGCCACCAGCTCGATGGGCATGGTGACACGTTCAAGGTAGGCCTTGAGCTGGGCTTTCAGGTTGCTGTCCAACATGGCGGGATGTCCTAGGTAGCTGAAGAAAGTGCTTAGATCTTGCCCACGAGGTCGAGCGACGGGGTCAGCGTGGCGGCGCCTTCGTTCCACTTGGCCGGGCAGACCTGGCCGGGGTTCTTGGCGGTGTACTGGGCAGCCTTCAGCTTGCGCAGCGTTTCCTTCACGTCACGGGCGATTTCGTTGCTGTGCACTTCGGCGGTCTTGATGACGCCATCGGGGTTGATGACGAAGGTGCCGCGGTAGGCCAGGCCGTCGGCGTCGATGTGCACGTCGAAGGCGCGGGTCAGGGTGTGGGTGGGGTCGCCCACCAGCGGGAACTTGGCCTTGCCCACGGCCGGGCTGGTTTCGTGCCAGACCTTGTGCGAGAAGTGCGTGTCGGTGGTGACGATGTAGACCTCGGTGCCCAGCTTCTGGAATTCGGCGTAGTTCTCGGCCGCGTCTTCCACTTCGGTGGGGCAGTTGAAGGTGAAGGCGGCGGGCATGAAGATCAGGACCGACCACTTGCCCTTCAGGCTGGCATCGGTGACTTCGACGAACTTGCCGTTGTGGAAGGCCTGGGCCTTGAACGGGATGACTTGGGTGTTGATCAGGGACATGAGGATCCTTTCGGTGGGGTTGCAGGGGAACAGGAGGTTAAATCTGACAGCAACCGGAATTCTGTGCGCACTGCAGCATTTGAATGATTGATTGGCGTCATAAAGGCGATTAGCTCACCCTATGGGACCCGAACGGGCGTCGCGGGTTCCCGCGTCGTTACGATGCCGCAATGGCGAACTATCTGGACACTGCCAGCTGGCCCAGGCGCGATGCCTATGCACTTTTCCTCGGCTTCGAGCAGGCCTTCTTCAGCCTGTGCACCCGGCTCGACGTGGCGCCGTTGAAGGCGGCCTTGGCGCGACAGGCCCGGCCCGGGGGCCTGAGCCTGGCCTGCCACCACGCCGCCTTGCGCCTGGCCAACGAACAGCTGCCCTTTCGCCTGCGCCTGGAAGGCCAGGGTGAGCTGACCAGGGTGCGCGTGCATGGGCGTGTCGACGCCAGCACCACGGTGCTGCGCGGCGACGACAGCTTCGGCTTCGCTCACCTTCGCTGGCAGGCGGGGTTTTCAGACTTCCGCGCGCAAGCTGGGCAGGCGATGCAGGCGGTGCGCGACGGCCCGCCGGGGTTTCACGAACCCCCACCCGGACCGGAAGACGCCGACGCCGCGCTGATGTACTTCACCACCCTGCCCTGGGTGCACTTCACCAGCTTTGCCCACGCCCGCCCGCTGAAGGGCCTGGATTCGGTGCCGCGCGTGGCTTTCGGCCGCATCGACGCCGATGGCACCCGCCAATGGCTGCCGGTGGCACTGGACGTGCATCACGCCCTGATGGACGGGGTGCACGCCGGCCGTTTTCTGCAGGGGCTGGAAGCGGCGTTCGCCGCGCCAGAAAGCTGGCTCGACGGCTGAAGGCGCCAGGCGCCGCAGCGATATCAGCCGCCGGGCCGGGGCGGCCCCTTGCGCCCACCGGGCCGACCAGGCCGACCAGGCCGACCCGAACCACCCGGTCTGCCCGAACCTCCCGGTCCACCCGGACGTTCGGCCCCGCCCCGTCCGCCATCGGCCTGACGCGGGCCGCGCCCGCCTTCGTCTCGGCGGTGCCCTGGGGGGTGACGGCCGGTGTTGGGGGCGTTCGCGGTGTTCCGGGCATCGGGGCCGCCCGGCCCGTGACGGCCCGGCCTGGCCTGGCCGGGCCCGGGCTCGGGCTCGGCGGTCCAGGTCGGGCGTTCAGCGGCTTCCTGGCGGGCTTGCGCGAGCAGGCCGTCCAGATCGGCGTCGACCAGACCCTTCAGGGCGCAGAAGTTGGCGCGGGTCAGCGTGCTGGTCTCGAAGGCGCGCAGCAGCAAGGCACGTTCGCGCCGGCCCTGCTGGTCGGCCTCGTGCTGCTGGCGGGCGGCAGCTTCGGCTTCGCGCCGGGCGGCCTGTTCGGCGGCACGCCGGGTGTCGACGATGGCCCGGCGCCGCGCCAGCTCCGTCACCGCGGCTTCACGGTGTTCGGCGGCCAGTTCGCCGGCGGGCTGGCCGTCCAGGTCGTAGCGTTGCGCTTCGCGGGTGAGTGCCAGCACATAGGGCGTGCCGGTGGTGTAGCGGTGAAGGAAGGCCGACAGCGTCTTGCGCGTGAACACGCCAGGCGCCCGCGCCTGGATGTCGGCCTGGACGCGCAACTTCAGCGGCTTGGGCTGCTGCAGGTTGAACAGCGCCGGAAACAGCGCCGCCAGGCGGGCCGAGCATTGCGCCGGCGACAGGTCGGCGGGGGCCGGTGTGGCCACGGGCGTGTCGGCGGTGGCGGCGGCGGCAGACGAGTCGGCATGGTCTGCCGCCCCGCTGTCGGTGGCGCTGTCGGTGGCGATGGCGTTGGCAATCTCGGCTGCGTTGAGCTCGGTTTCGCCGGCCGCCGCGTCAGTCGCCATGCCAGCTTCTGTATCGGCTGCCCTATCGGCTGTCACTTCGGCTGCCACTTCGGCACTGGCCGGAATGGCATGCGGCAAGGCGGCCGGCGTGTCCTGGCCCTCGGGGTTCGGCGGGGCCGGAATCGAATCTTTGTCTGCTGGCTGCATGGATGGGCATTGGCACCGCGGGGGCTGGATTGTCGCCGGTGCCGAGCCACGTAGAGTCCCAGTCTTCCCTTGTCTTGACTTGCATCACGCCGATGGCGGTGTTTCCCCAGGGCCTGAGCCAGATCGACGCGCGTTGCAACGCCGGCGAGCGCCGCGTGCTGCACCAGCTGAAACGTTGCCTGGAAGACGACTACATCGTCTGGCACGACGTGCCGCTGGGCCCGAAGGCGCGCCAGCCCGACTTCGTCATCCTCAGCCCGCGCTGGGGCGTGCTGCTGCTGGAAGTGAAGGACTGGCGCCGCGCCACGCTGGGCCGGGCCACGCGCGACGCAGTGGAACTGCACACCACGCGCGGCCCCGTCACCCAGGCCCACCCGCTGCGCCAGGCTCGCGACTACGCGATGGAGCTGGTGGCCCTGATGCAGCAGGACCCGGCCCTGGTGCATGGCGAAGGACCGTTTGCCGGCCGCCTGCTGTTTCCCTATGGCTGGGGCGTGGTGATGTCGGGCCTGAAGCGTGCCGACCTGACCCGGGCCGAGGACTTCGACACCCTGTTCCCGCCCGAGCGCACCCTGCTGCGCGACGACCTGGACGACAGCGTCGTCGCAGAAGCCTTCCAGCACCGGCTGTGGGGCATGTTCAGCATCAGCTACCCGCACACCCTGAGCCTGCCGCAGCGCGACCGCGTGCGCTGGCACCTGTTTCCCGAAGTGCGCCTGACGCAGCAGGCCACGCTGGACTTCGGCGAACGGGAGCCGCCACGCCTGCCCGACCTGATGCAGGTGATGGACCTGCAGCAGGAACAGGTGGCGCGCACGCTGGGCGAAGGCCACCGCGTGATCCACGGCGCCGCGGGTTCGGGCAAGACCATGATCCTGATCTACCGCGCGCAGTTCCTCGCCGGCACGGCGCGGCCCGACCGGCCGATCCTGGTGCTGTGCTTCAACCGCACACTGGCCGACCGCATCGACGCGCTGCTGCGCCAGCGCGGGGTCGACGAACGGGTGCAGGTGCGCACCTTCCACAGCTGGTGCCAGGACCTGGTGCGCAGCTATCAACTGGGTTCACCGCCGCGCCAGGCGCTCAGCGGCGAGGCCTACTTCCAGGCGCTGGCGCAGTCGGTCGAACAGGCGGTGGACACTGGCCGTGTGCCGGGCGGCCAGTACCACGCGCTGCTCATCGACGAAGCCCACGACTTCGAGGATGCCTGGCTGCGCATTGCCGCGCGCATGGTCGACCCGGCCACGCGCAGCCTGCTGGTGCTGTACGACGACGCGCAGTCCATCTACCGGCTGCAGCAGGCGCGCCAGCGCAAGTTCAACTTCAGCAGCGTGGGCATCGAAGCGCGTGGCCGCACCAGCGTGCTGCGCCTGAACTACCGCAACACCGCCGAGGTGCTGGCGCTGGCGATGCAGTGCACCCAAGGACTGCTGGGCGCTGAAGGCGAGCGCGCCCAGGCCGAGATCGACGAAGACCAGCTCACCCGCGTGGCCCCGGCCACCGCCGGCCGCCGCGGCCCGCTGCCGGTGCTGGTGGAAGCCCGCCACGCGCTCGAAGAAGCCGAGCTGCTGGCCGAGCGCCTGGCCCAGGCCCATGCCGACGGCCTGGGCCTGAACGAGATGGCGGTGCTGTGCCGCACACGCACGCAGATGCGCCCCATCGAAGCCGCATTGCGCCGCCGCGGCCTGGCCGTGCAGTCGATGGAAAGCCAGGCCTTCCGCCGCTTCGACTGGCAGAAGCCCAGCGTGAAGCTGGTGACGATGCACAGCGCCAAGGGCCTGGAATTTGCGCTGGTCTGCGTGGCCGGCCTGCATGCCCTGCCGCTGCGCGACGAAAGCCTGGCCGAGGCGATGCGCCTGCTGTACGTGGCGATGACACGGGCCACGCTGCAGCTGGTGCTGTCGGCCCAGGCCACCCCCGGCGGCGACGGCCCGCTGCTGGTGCAGTTGCGCCAGGCGTTGGCCAGCGTCGGCAGGCAATTCGGCGCCGAGGCAGAATCCGCCCCCCATGGCCAAGCCCCCCGCTCCCGCTGAAACCCCCAAGCCCGAACGCTGGGCCATCGACGCTGGCGACGCAGCGCAAGCGGTACTGACGATTCCCGCCGACGCCCGGCGCGAGCGCCGCTTCGAGATCAGCTGCGCCATGACGGTGGGCCTGCGCGAGCCCCAGCCCGGCGCCTGGCACCAGATGACCGTGCTGGCCGGCGGCGCCCAGCAGTGGCAACGCCGCGTGCCCACCCAGAACCCGGGCGCCTGGGATGGCTTGGACTACCGCTTCACCCGCACCGTGCCGGTGGGGCAGGCGCTGCGCCTGGTCGTCAGCGTGGCCTGCCAGGGCGGGCGGCGGCGCGGCTTGCAGGTCGAGGCCGAAGAAATCTAGTTGGCCGGCCCTTCGTGGCCAGGAGCTTTCGGTGACAAATCGCAGCTTCAGTGAGTTGCGAGCCGCTCGAACGCTGTCGAGTGCCGGCGCGTCCAGACTGGCTTCGCTTCGCGATGCGACGCATCCCTGGCCGAGTACGAGCGCACAGGCGTCGCCATCCCCGCCGCCCAGGTCATCGCCAAGCTTGAATCCGGATTGGCCAAGCGTCGCAAGCAACTGGGCGGGTGAGCTACGCCGTCGAGTTCACGCAGGGCGCTGAAGAAGACCTGATGCGGCTCTACGACTTCCTGCTCGATCGTGCCGAAACGCTCGAAGATCTCGACCTGGCTGACGAGGCGATCGGGGTGATCCGGCAAGCCGCATCGAGCCACCTGTCGACGACGCCGTACAGCTATCGCAAGGTCGGAGCCCGGCCGACTCTGCGCGAACTCATCATCCCGTTCGGCACCACCGGCCACATCCTGCGCTTCGACATCCGCTCGCCCGGCTTGGTGCTGCTGATCGGCGCACGCCATCAGTGCGAGGAAGACGTCCACTGACCCATACAGGGAGCTGCTGGGCGCGGGAACCTTCCTGGTCCTGCTGTCGGCCATGAAGAGTCGCCAGCCACTGGCGATTCACAGGGAGCCTGCATGGCCGCATATCCACCGAGTCTCAGCAAGATGAAGCTATTGATCGACGCGCTGCGGTGGCTACTGCCAGGATGAATCGGGGTCCAGGTGCTGTGCCAATTCCATGGCGTCGTGCAGCACCCGACCCACCTCGACGATGCCGGGTTCACAGCGGTAGACAAGGAAATGCCGCGGTCGGCGAACGACGTTCACGCCGGGCTCAACATGAGCCCGACTCAGTCGCAGGTGCCAGGATCGAACACCTGCGCCAAGTTCAGGCCGGGCGAGACTGCCCGGTCTCTCGGGCGTGGTTGCCACATCGCGGAGTGCGGCGACGATCAAACTCTCATAGCGCAGTCGGGCAGACTCACCGAACCGCTCATGCGTCCAGGCAAGGACGTCGACGATATCGCCCTGCGCGGCTTCCGACAGCCGATAGCGAAACATCAATCCGCAGGCTTTGCACGCTGCGCAGCGCGACGACCGAGTTGTCCGACGAAGTCTTCGAGCTGATCGTCGGCAACGTCCGAGTATCGGCCCGCCGAAACATCCGCCCAGCCCTGGCGAGCTGCCTGCTTCAGAGCCCTCAGCTTTGTGTCCTCAAGTCGATCTCGGTCCTCGAGCAGGCGCAGCCCTTCGCGCAGAACCTCGCTGGCGTTTTGGTAGCGGCCAGACCGAACCAAGGTTTCTATGAGTTGCTGCTGGTGCTCGCTCAGAACCACATTGCGGGTTGGCATGTCATCGACTCCCGGAAGGGCGAGTACAAGCTCGCCTGAACAGCATTGGCAGATTATGCCAATGACTGGCGAGCCTCCGCCGCGATCGCCCAGTGGCGGCTCCACGGCGGCAAGGAAGAGGGGACGTAGGCCTGCTCGGGGTCGTCAGCAGCCATCCCAGCCACTGCGCAATCCGTGCCCAACCGCCAAGACTGCCCGTCCTTGCGCTACGCCGCCGGGCCACCCGCCTTGACCCACTGCCGCACCACATCACTCAACACGTCCAGCGGCACCGAGCCGGTCTTCAGCACCACGTCGTGGAAAGCCGGCAGCGTGAACTTCGGGCCCAGCGCGGTCTTTGCCTCGTCGCGCAGCGCCAGGATGTGCAGCATGCCGATCATGTAGGCACAGGCCTGGCCCGGGTTGACGACATAGCGTTCCACTTCAGACACCGGGATGCCGTAGTCGATGGCCTGCTGGCGGGTCCAGCGCTTGGCGTGCAGCCCGGTGTCGACGACCAGGCGGCGGGCACGGAAGAGCTGCGCGTCCAGCGCGCCCAGCAGGGAATGCGGGTCGCCTTCGTACCAGCCTTGTTCGATGGCCAGGCGTTCTGCGTACAGCGCCCAGCCTTCGGCATGCGCGCTGCCGCCGCCGAAGATGCGCTGCTGGCGCCAGCGCGGCAGCCCGGCCTGTTCCTGCTGCAGCGCCAGCTGGAAGTGGTGGCCCGGCACGGCCTCGTGCACCGCCAGGCTCTTCATGCCCATGACGTTGAACGTGGGCCCGGGCAGCGGTGCCCAGAAGATGCCCGGGCGGCTGCCGTCGGGCGTGGGCGTGGTGTAGTAGGCGCTGGCGGTGCGTTCGGTCAGCGCCGGCACGCGCTGCACGATCACCGGCGCGCGCGGTTTGATGTTGAACAGCGGTGCGGCGCGTTCCTGGGTTTCGCGCACGTAGTCGGCATACCGCGCCAGCAGCATGGGCCGCGGGTCGGGGCTGGCCGCCGGCTGCAGTTCGGTGCGCAGTGCGGCCATTCGTTCGCGCACGCTGCCCTGGCTGCGACCCAGGGTCTTCAGCAGGCGGTCCATCTCGCTTTCGATGCGCGCCACTTCGCGCAGGCCCACGCTGTGGATCTCCTCGGCCGTCATCCTCGTCGTGGTGTTCGCGGCCAGCGCCTGGGCGTAGGCGCGGTCGCCGCCGGGCAGGCGCCACAGGCCGGCGTCGTCGGTGGTGCGCGGGTGCAGTTCGTTCAGCAGCGCCAGCGCACGTTCGAAAGCCGGGCGCACGCCGTCGGTGACCAGGGTTTGCGCCCGCTGCAGCGCCAGGCTGCGGTCCTGCACCGACAGGTCGGCCATCTTTTCGGTGCGACTGGCCAGCGCCGTGACGAACAGGTTGTCCGACGGTTCGGCCTGCAGGAAGGCTTCGAGCTGGCCGCGAGCGCGTTCCAGGATGAAGCGCGGCGGCAGCACGCCCCGCGCGGCGCTTGCGCGGCTGCGGGCGATGGCCTCGTCCACGCGTGCCGGCAGCTGCGACAGCCGCGACAGATAGCTCTGCACGTCGCCGGGACGGCGCAGCGGGTGGCTTTGCGTCAGCAGGTTGACGCTGCGCACCTGCAGGCCGCCGAGCTGGTTGAACGGGAAGGCGAGGTCTTCGAATTCGGCGCCGGCCAGGCTGCGCTGCAGGCTCCACTGCATGGTCAGCGCAGCGGTGCGCTGGTCTGGCGACAGGCTGCTGGCCAGGTAGCGGTCCAGCATGGCCAGGCCTTCCCGGGCCAGGGCCTGTTCGCGTTCGCGCCGTTCGGTGGTCTGCGGGCTCAGCTGGCTGTCCAGCGCGTCTTGTTCGGCGCCGCGGAAGTACTGGCTGAAGGTGGCGCGTTCGGGCGACAGGCGCACCCAGTTGGCGGCAAAGGCTTCGCTCCAGGGGTCGAAGGCCTGCGGTGGCGGCGTGACGGCGCAGCCGGTGGCCAAGGCCAGGACGAAGACCGCGGCGAGGCGGGCGAGGCCGCGGCCGGTGGCGTGTGGCCGGGCGCGGGCGGTCGTGTTCGGATGGTGGCGTGGGAAGGCGTGCATGCGCCCGAGTCTAGGCGCGCGGCTATCGTCAGGGCCTGTTCAACCGCCGAAGGCAGACCGACATGGGCTGGTTCTCGAAATCCGACGACGAGTTTTTCCTGGCCACGATCGTGCCCGGGCCCGATGTGGGCGGGGTGCGCATCGAACGCTTCCTGGGTCTGGTCAATGGCGAAGCCATCATCGGTGCCAACATCTTCCGCGACATGTTCTCTTCCGTGCGCGACGTGGTGGGCGGCCGTGCCGGTGGCTACGAACGTGCGCTGGCCGGTGCGCGCGAAGCCGCTCTCGACGACCTCAAGGCCGCCGCCCGCGAACTCGGCGCCAACGGCGTGGTCGGCATCGACTTCGACTACGAAGTGATGGGCGAAGCCAACGGGATGATGATGGTGGCCGTCAGCGGCACGGCGGTGAAGGTGGCCTGACGGCCGGCTTCAAGCCAGGCGCAGCGGCAGCGAACGCAGCCGCTGCCCCGTCAGCACGAACACCGCATTGGCCACCGCCGGGGCAATGCAGGTCATCACCGGCTCGCCCACGCCTTCGGGGTGGGCCGTGCTCGGCAGGATGACGGTGGCGACGCTGGGTGCCTGGGCCATGCGCAGTTGCGGCATGTCGTGGAAGTTGCTCTGCTGCACCTGCCCGCGCACGATGTCCACGCCGCCATGCAGCGCGGCCGACAGGCCGAACTGCACGCCGCCTTCCATCTGCTGGCGGATCAGGTTCGGGTTCACCGGCGTGCCGCAGTCGATGGCGCAGTCCACGTGGTGCACGCGCAGGGTGTTGTCCGGCCCCACCGACACCTGCGCCACCTGCGCCACCACGCTGCCGAAGCTGTGGTGCAGCGCGATGCCGCGGGCCTGCGGTGCGCCGTCGGCCGCAGCGGGCAATGGCGTGCCCCAGCCGGCCAGCTTCGCGGCGGCCTGCAGCACGGCCAGGTGGCGCGGGTGCTGCTGCAGCAGCGCGGCACGGAAGGCCAGCGGGTCCTGCCCGGCGGCGTGGGCGGCTTCGTCGAGGAAGGCTTCCTTGAAGAAGGCCTGGTGCGAATGGCCCACGGCGCGCCAGAAGCCCACCGGGATGGGGCTGGCGGCGGCGGCGTGCGCAATGCGCGCGGCCGGCCATTCGTAGGGCTGGTCGAAGGCGCCTTCGAGCGCGGTCTTGTCGGGCGACAGCGCCACCAGCCCTGCGGGCAGGCCGAAGTGGCGCTGCATCAGCTTGGGCAGGATGGTGGGGCCGGCCGACACCTGCTGCCAGGCCAGCAGCCGGCCTTGCGCGTCCAGCCCGGCCTGCAGCCGCGCCACGGCGGCGGGGCGGAAAAAGTCGTGGCGGGTGTCTTCCTCGCGGCTCCAGAACACATGCAGCGGCAGGCCCGCCAGCGCCGGGTTGGCGGCGCTGGCGGCACGCGTGATGGCCGCGGCCTGGGCGATGAAGTCGGCCTCCAGCCGGCGCCCGAAACCGCCGCCGAGCAGGGTGACGTGCAGCGTCACGCGCTCGGGCGCGATGTCCAGCACGCGGGCCACGGCGTCGCGGGCGATGCCGGGAATCTGCGTCGGCGCCCACACCGTGGCGCGGCCGTCGGCCTGCAGTTGCACGGTGCAGTTCTGCGGCTCGAGCGTGGCGTGGGCCAGGTAGGGCGCGCGGTACTCGGCCTGCACGGTCTTGGCTGCGCTTTTCATGGCTGCAGCCGCGTCGCCGCGGCTGAACAAGGCGGTGCCGGTGTCGCCGTCCAGCTGTCGCGCCAGCGCTTCCAGCCCTTCCTGGCTGTCGTAGCCGGCGGCGGGGGTGCTGGCCGGGTCGTCCTGCCATTGCACGGGCAGCGCCCGCACCGCCTTCAGGGCGCGCCAGGGACTGTCGGCCACCACCGCCACGCCAGCGGTGCCGCCCTGGTGGCCGTCGACCGCCACCACCTGCTTCACGCCCGGCAGGCCCTGCACGGCGGCGGCGTCGAAGCCGGCCACCCGGCCACCCAGGGTGGGGCACATCACCACGCTGGCGTACAGCATGCCGGGCAAGCGGACGTCGAGGCCGAAGACCGCGCTGCCGTCGCTCTTGGCCTGGGTTTCCAGCCGCGCCAGCGGCTGGCCGATCAGGGTGAACTGCGCTGGCGTCTTCAGCGGTGTGCTGCTGTCCAGGGGCAGCCGGGCGGCGGCGGCGGCCAGCTCGCCATAACGGGCGCTGCGGCCACTGGCCGGGTGGCTGACGCTGCCGCGGGCGGCCTGCAGCTCGGTCACGGGCACGCCCCAGGCCTGGGCCGCGGCGGCCAGCAGCATGGCGCGGGCACTGGCGCCGGCCTGGCGCATCGGTTCCCACAGGTCCTTGATGCTGCTGCTGCCGCCGGTGACCATCTCGCCGATCTCGCGCATGGTCTTGGCCGTCAGCCACTGCGCGCCGCGCTTGATCGCGCTGTCGTCTTCGGGATGGAAGGGCAGGTTCTCCAGCACCGTGGCCTGGTTGTTGAAGATGCGGTCGATCGGCGCTTCGGTGACCTCCACCCGCGCCCAGTCGGCGTCCAGTTCGTCGGCCAGCACCATGGCCAGGCCGGTGTGCACGCCCTGACCCATCTCCGACTTGGGCATCACCACCCAGATGCGGTCGTCGTTGCCGATCTTCAGCCAGCCGCCCAGCGCGTGTTCGCCAGCGGCGGTGGCCAGTGGCTCGGCGGTGGTCAGGCGCTGGCGCGGCGGCAGCAGTGTCCAGCCCACGGCCAGCGCGCCGCCAGCGGCCAGGGTGCCCAGGATGAAACGTCGACGGGGATTCATCCTGCTGATTCTGGTTGCCGCGCCTGGCCCGCTGCTAGGCAGGGCCGTCCAGGTGGCGGCGCGCTTCAGTTCCGGGTCAAGCGTGGCCTCGCCAGCGGAAAAACCGGCTTGCGCTTAACCTTGCGGCCCGCTCACCTGTCGCCCACCCTCGTATGACGCTTCAACGACGACTGCAGGCCCTGCCGGCCGAGCGCCTGCGCGCCATGCGCCGCGGCATCGAAAAAGAAAGCCTGCGCTCACTTCCCAACGGTCAGCTGGCCTTGACGCCGCACCCGGCGGCCCTGGGTGCAGCACTGACCCACCCGCGCATCACCACCGACTTCAGCGAAAGTCAGCTCGAACTGATCACCGGTGTGCACGCCGATGTCGAGGGCTGCCTGGAGGAACTGACCCGCATTCACCAGTTCGTGGTGCGCAGCCTGGCCGGCGTGGGTGATGAACGCCTGTGGGTCGGCAGCATGCCCTGCGGCCTGCCCACCGACGAGACCATCCCGCTGGGCCGTTATGGCAGCAGCAACGTCGCGCGGGCCAAGAGCGTCTACCGCATGGGCCTGGGCCACCGCTACGGCCGGCGCATGCAGACCATCAGCGGCATCCATTACAACTGGTCGCTGCCCGGGCTGACGAACGAAGAACACTTCGCGCTGATCCGCAACTTCCGCCGCCACGCCTTCTTGCTGCTGGTGCTGTTCGGGGCCAGCCCGGCGGTTTGTCCCAGCTTCGTGGCCGGGCGCGACCATCCGCTGCAGCAGCTGGCCGATCGCGAAGGGGCCGAAGCCGGTGCCCTGGGCATGCCCTACGCCACCAGCCTGCGCATGGGCCGGCTGGGCTACCAGAGCGACGCCCAGGCGGCGCTGGCCGTCAGCTACAACAGCCTGGACAGCTACGCCGCCAGCCTGCACGCTGCGCTGACCCAGCCTTACCCGCCCTACGAAAAGATCGGCGTGCGCAACCTGGGCGGCGAATACAACCAGCTCGGCACCACGCTGCTGCAGATCGAGAACGAGTTCTACGGCACCATCCGCCCCAAGCGCGTCATCCGCAGCGGCGAACGCCCCCTGCACGCGCTGCGCGAGCGCGGCGTGGAATATGTCGAAGTGCGCTGCATGGACCTGGACCCGTTCGTGCCGGTAGGCATCCAGGCCCAGACCATCCGCTTCCTCGACATCTTCCTGCTGCACTGCCTGCTGGCCGACAGCCCGCGCGACACACCGGCCGAGATTGCCGAACTCGGCCGCAACCAGCACCGCGCCGCCAGCCATGGCCGCGAGCCCGGGCTGGCTCTGGAACGCCATGGGCGCCCCGTGCTGCTGATGGACTGGGCGGCCGAGTTGCTGGCCGATTGCGACCCGATCGCCCTGGCCCTGGACGAGGCCCATGCGACCACGGCCTACGGCGAAGCCCTGGCCGCGGCGCGCGCCGGCATCGCCACGCCCGACAGCCTGCCCTCGGCGCGCGCGCTGGCCACCATGGCCGGCGACTTCGGCGGCAGCTACACCGCCTTCCTGCGCGCGCAGTCCGAGCAGACCCACCAGCATCTTCTGGCCTTGCCCTGGCCGGCCGAGCAGCAGGCCGCCTTCGAAGCCATGACGCGTGAGTCGGTGGCCGAGCGCCTGGCGCTCGAAGCCGCCGGGACGGTGGACTTCGAGACCTACCGGCTGGCCTACCTGTCGCCGGAGCGGTTGACGGCCTGAGTCGGGTCGATGGCCGTGCCGGCCTGAGCCGGCTGCGGCTGGAGGATGCGGCCCGCCCGGGCCGCGCATCAACGGCCGGGCCGCGCCAGGTCGCCGCGCGCGACACGGTCGACCAGCAGGTCCAGCACCGCGCGGCCGGCAGCGATGTGCTCGTCGCTGTTGATCATCGCTGCCAGCGCCCAGCTCCGGCCTTGCGGGTCCACCGCCACGCCCACCAGCGCGCGCACATTGCGCAGCGTGCCGGTCTTCAGCCGTGCCACGCCGGCGGCCGGGCTGTCCTTCAGCCGGTTGCGCATGGTGCCGTCCACCCCGGCCACGGGCAGCGTCATCAGCACGTCGGGCGCGTGGCGGCTGCGCCAGGCCCAGGCCACGGTCTGCGCCAGCGTCTGGGCGCTGATGCGTTCGCTGCGCGACAGGCCCGAGCCGTTGTCCACGACCAGGCCCGGTGCCTCGATGCCCTGCTGCGCGTACCAGCCCTGTACCGCCTGGCGTGCCAGGTCCAGGGTCGTGGCCTGCGGCTGCGCGGCCATGGCCGGCACGCCGAGCTCCAGGAAGGCCAGCCGCGCCAGCGTGTTGTCCGAGGTCTTCACCATCGTCCGCAGCATCTCGCCCCAGGGGCGCGAGCGGTGTTGGGCCAGCACCACCAGGGTCTCGGGCGCAGCGGCATCGGCCTCGCGCACGCGGCCGTCCCACTGGCCGCCCAGTTCGCGCCATGTCTGCGCGAACACCAGGCCGGCGTGGCGCGTGCGGTCGACGGCCTGCAGATTTTCGTTGCGTGTGCAGCCGCGCGGGAAGGCGCCCTGCAGCACCAGCACCGCGCCAGGGGCTGCAGCGGGTGCGGCGCCCGGTTCGTCCAGGCGCAGCGGCGTCACCCAGTCGTCTGACCAGTTCGTGCAAGGCTTGTCGTTCAAGGCCATGCGGCTGGTGTCCACGCGCAGCCCGGCCAGTGCCGGCTTGACGCGCGCGCGCAGCGTGCTGTGGTCGGCCACCAGTTCCAGGGTCTGCAGTCCCAGGTCGATGGGCAGCGCGTCGGGGATCACGTTCCACCAGCTCTCGGGTCGCTCGTCGAAAGGCGGCACGCCGATGTCCAGCCGCGCCGGGCGGTAGCGGTGGCGGTCGAGCACGAGATCGCCGCTGATGCGGGTGATGCCCTGGTCGCGCAGTTCGCGCAGCAGCAGCCACCAGGGGGCGATGCCGAAGTCGGGGTCGGCGCCGCCCTGCAGCACCAGGTCGCCCTGCAGCACGCCGCCCACCACCGGGCCGGCGGCCAGCAGCCGCGTGTGGCCGGTGTGGGTGCCGCCCAGGCGGTCCAGCAGCACCACCGTGGTCACCAGCTTCATCGCCGAGCCCGGCTGCATCGGCACGCCGCTGCGGTAGTGCCAGGCTTTGGCCGCATGGTCCAGCGGCAGGGCCACGGCGCCCAGACTGTCGGCGGCCAGCCCGGCCTGGGCCATGGCTTGCACCACCGGGGCGGGCAGGGTGCCGTCGGCCAGCGGCGGCGGTGCCATGGGCGTGGCGCAGCCGGCCAGCCACAGGGCCGCCAGCAGGGCGAAGGGGGTGCTTGGCAGGCGTCGGCTCATGCCCGGGATTGTCGGCCCGACGGCCCGGCCACAATGTCCGCCGTGACCACCGAATTGCACCCTGCCGCCGACAGGCCGGCGCCGCCTCCGGGCTGGGGCCTGGGCCTGGACGGCGGCGGCACGCAGACCCGCTGGGCCCTGGCCGACGAGGCTGGCCAGGTGCGCGCCGAAGGCCAGGTCGACGGGGTCTCCGGCCTGCTGCTGGCCGATGCCGCCGGCCGCGCCACGCTGGCCCGGACCGTGTCCGCGCTGGTTGCCGACGTTGCGCTTCGGTGTCGGCTCGAAGGGCATGCCGGCGAACCCGTGCGCATCGTCGCCGGTCTCACCGGCTTTGCCACGGCCGACGCCGCCGCCCTGCATCAGCTGCTGGCCGCACCCTTCGGCCTGCCAGCGGCGGCAGTGCGGCTGATGAGCGACATCGAACTCGCCTGCCATGCCGCGTTCGCCCCGGGCGCGGGCGCGGTGGTCTATGCCGGCACCGGGTCGATCGCCGCCCACGTCGACGGCCACGGCCAGCTGCACCGCGCGGGTGGCCGCGGCGCCGTCATCGACGACGCCGGCGGCGGCCACTGGATCGCGCGCCAGGCGCTGTGCCGGGTCTGGCGCGCCGAGGACGCCGAACCCGGCGCCGGCCAGCGCATGGCGCTGGGCCGGCAGCTGTTTGCCGCGGTGGGCGGCAGCGACTGGTCCCACACCCGGGCCAGGGTGTACGGCGCCAGCCGCGGCGAAGTCGGTACATTGGCGCTGGCCGTGGCCGCCGCCGCCCAGGAAGGCGATAAAGGGGCGTTGGCGCTGCTGCGGCAGGCCGGGCAGGAACTCGCCCGGCTGGCGCACTGCATGCAACAGCGCTTCGGCGCGTTGCCGCTGGCGCTGGCCGGCCGGGTGTTCGACCTGCATCCGGTCATCGAAGCCAGCCTGCGGGCCGCCCTGCCCGAAGGCACGAACGCCCATCGCCTGCAGCAAGCTGCCCATCGCCTGGCCGCGGTGCTGGCCGCCGTACCGCCTGTGACCGAAGGATCCCCATGATTTCCAAACTCTTTCCCGGCCGGCACGGCGCACTGATGCGGCTGCTGCCCATCGCCGTTGCGGCGGTGCTGGCCGGCTGCGCTGCGACGCCCGTTCCTGCGCCGGTGACGCCAGCCGCCCCGGCGGTGGCGCCGCCCGTGCCCGTCAACGTGCCTTTCACCACCCCGGGCGGCATCCCCATCGACATCAGCCGCACCGCCCGCGGCCAGGACAGCCGGGTGATGTTCCTCATCATCCACTACACCGTGCTCGACCTGCCGAATTCGATCCGCGTGCTGACCGAGCAGCAGGTGTCCTCGCACTACCTCATCACCGACGAGGCCTCGCCGCGCATCATGCGGCTGGTCGACGAGTTCCAGCGCGCCTGGCATGCCGGACGCAGCAGCTGGCAGGGCAACCGCATGCTGAATGCCAGCAGCATCGGCATCGAGATCGTGCACCCGGGTGCGCGCATCCTGCCCGACGGCAGGCGCGAGTACCTGCCGTTCCCGCAGGGGCAGATCGACGCGCTCGTGCCCTTGGTGCAGGACATCGTGCGCCGCTACCAGATCAAGCCCGAGCGCATCCTGGGCCATGCCGAGATCCAGCCACAGACCAAGCAGGACCCCGGCCCCACCTTCCCGTGGAAGCTGTTCTCCGAGCTCGGCATCACCCCGCCCTGGCCCGACGCCGCGCGGGTGGCCGCGCAGCGCGCCGTGTTCGAGGCCGCGCCGCCCGACGCCACGTGGTGGCAGCAGAATTTCACGAAACACGGGTATGAACTGAAGGCCAGCGGCGTGTTCGACGAAGAGCTGAAGAACGTCACGGCCTCGTTCCAGATGCGCTACCGCCCCACCGACTACAGCGGCCAGCCCGACGCCGAGACCGCCGCCTTGCTGCACGTGCTGGTGACGCCCCTGCCCTCGGCAACGGCGCCTAAGCCCTGAGACGGCAGCCTGCGGCACCGTCCGGGGCCGCAGGCTGCCCCAGTCCAGGCCGCAGCGGCGCCCGGGCTTGCGGCGACGGCGGCGAACCCCCGTGGCCCTGCCCTGAACCTGCCGATGCAGCGCGACGCAAACCGCGTGGGCCTCAAGCGAACCCGTCGGGCTGCCGAAAAGGCGGGTGAGCGCGGGATTCGTGTCCCGCCCGCCCGTTCATCCGCCTGCCTGCCTGCCTGCCCGCCTGCCTGCCCGCCCGCCCGCTTTCGCACCACTTCGTCTCCGCCATGCGCCCCCTCCTGCGCCCACTCTCGCGACTGGCCACGCGCCCCTCGTTCGCCCTGATGCTGCTGCTGGCTGCCGTCACCGCCGGCGCGGCTTTGCCCGTTGGCGCCACCACGGTGGACCTGCAGCTGAACGGGCAGGACGGCAAGCCCCTGCTGGAGGCCGTGGTCTATCTCGAATCGGCCAGCGCCCGGGCTGCCAGCCGGCCACTTGCCGGCCTGGAAATCGAGCAGGCCGACAAGCGCTTCACCCCGCGCGTGACCGTGCTGCCCACCGGCAGCGCCGTGAGCTTCCCGAACCGCGACAAGGTGCGTCACCATGTGTATTCGCTGTCGCCGGCCAAGCCTTTCGAACTGAAGCTGTACACCGGCGTGCCGGCCAACGCGGTGGTGTTCGACCGGCCTGGCGTGGCGGTGCTGGGCTGCAACATCCACGACCAGATGGTCGCCTGGGTGGTGGTGGTCGACACCCCGTACCACGGCCTTTCAGGCGCCGACGGCCGCGTGCGCCTGGCCGACGTGCCCCCGGGCAACTACCGACTGAAGGCCTGGCACCCGGCCATGCCGCCCGGTGCGGCGGCGCTGGAGCGGGCACTGGTGGTGTCGGGCGAGCCGGCCACGGCCACGGTGGTGCTGCCCGTGACCGGCGGCGGGTTGTAGGCCGTGCCCAAGGGCTGGCTTGCCGTCATCGCGCCCAGGCGCTTGTCCAGCCGCATCGTCGGGCTGTCGCTGGGGCTGCTGCTGCTGGTCCAGGCCGCCGGCTTCCTGGCCACCCAGGCCAGCGTCGACCGCAACGCCCGGCAGTCGCTGGCGGGTGAACTGCAGGTGGGCGAACGCGTCTGGCGCCGGCTGCTGGAGCAAAAGAGCGAGTCGCTGGTGCAGGCCGCGCGCGTGCTCGCGGCCGACTACGGCTTCCGCTCGGCCCTGGGGGTTGCCGGCGACACCGCCACCCTGGCCTCGGCGCTGGAGAACGTGGGCGAGCGCATCGGCGCGGGCGTGACCGCCTGGGTGGAGCTGGACGGTACCGTGCGCGCGCTGCACGACCGCGATGGCGAGCTGGGCGACACCGCCAAGCTCGGCCGGATCGCCGTGAGCCTGGCCGCCGCCGGCGGGCCGGGCAGCGCAAGCGCGCTGCCACGCGACCGCATGGTCAGCCTGGTGCAGGGCCGGCCGGTGCAGTTCGTCGCCGTGCCGGTGCGCGCCCCGGTGCTGCTGGGCTGGGTGCTGATGGGTTTTCCGGTCGACCAGGCCATCGTTGACGACATGCATGCCCTGTCGGGGCTGCAGGTGGCGCTGCTGACGCAGGCCGGGGACGGCAGGCCGGCCCTGGTGGCCGCCACCGCCGGCGCCGGCAGCGACGCCCGCCAGCTGGCCGCGGCCACCGACACCGTGCAGGTGGGCAACGCCAGCCTGCTGCTGCGCCGCGTGGCACTGGCCGGCGGCCAGGACGGCGCCCAGGTGGTGCTGCTGCGCTCGATCGACGAAGCCGTGGCCAGCTACGCCCAGCTGCGCCTGGTGCTGGGCGGCATCACCCTGCTGGGCCTGCTGTTCTTCGGCTTCGGCAGCCTGCTGATGGCTCGCCGCATCACCACGCCGCTGCGCGGTCTGGTGCGGGCCAGCGAACGCCTGGGCCGGGGCGACTACAGCCGCGTCGTCGACGACACCGACCGCGCCGATGAAGTGGGCGACCTGGCACGTGCCTTCGACCAGATGCGTGGCAATCTGGCCGAACACCAGCAGGAGATTCGCCAGCTGGCCTACTGGGACCGGCTCACCGGCCTGCCCAACCGGGCCCAGTTCCGCGACGCCGTCGGCGCCGCCATCCGCGCCAGCCAGGCCGCCGCGGAGCACGGGGGTCCTGCGGCACCCGTCTCGGTGGTGATGCTCGACCTGGACCGCTTCAAGCACGTGAACGACGTGCTCGGCTATGCCTTCGGCGACCGGCTGCTCAAGGCCGTCGCTGAACGGCTGGCGCAGCATGCGAAGCGGGCCGGCGACCTGGTGGCGCGGTTTTCGGGCGACGAGTTCGCGCTGCTGCTGCCCGGCAGCGACGCCAGCCAGGCCCTGGCCGTGGCCGAACGCATCGCTGCGGCTTTCGAGCAGCCCATCGTGCTGGACGACCACACCGTGGACCTGGCGGCCGGCTTCGGTGTGGCCTGCTGGCCCGAGCACGTGCCCGATGCCGCCCAGGCTGCCGACACGCTGATGAGCCGGGCCGAGATCGCGATGTACACGGCCAAGCAGAAAACCGCCTCGGCCCTGGTCTACCACCCCGGCATCGACGCCGGCAGCGCGCAGACCCTCTCGCTGCTGAGCGAACTGCGCCAGGCGGTGGAACGCGACGAACTGCGGCTTTATCTGCAACCCAAGATCGAACTGGCGACCGGCCGCCTGCTGGGGGCCGAGGCGCTGGTGCGCTGGCAGCATCCGCAGCGCGGGCTGGTGCCGCCCATGCAGTTCATCCCGTTTGCCGAGCAGACCGGCTTCGTGCGCCAGCTCACGCTGTGGATCTTCGAGGAAACCGCGCGCCAGTGGCCGCTGCTGCGCGCGCTGGGCCTGCAGCGCGTGAGCGTGAACCTGTCCACCCGCGACCTGCTCGACCAGGACCTGCTGGCCAAGCTGCAGGCGCGCCTGCAGCGCCACGGCGTGTGGCCCCAAGCCTTCTGCCTGGAGATCACCGAAAGCGCGATCATGGACGAACCGCAGCGCGCGCTGGCCACGCTGAATGCGCTGAGCGCCGCCGGCTTCAAGCTGTCGATCGACGACTTCGGCACCGGGTATTCCAGCCTGGCCTACCTGAAGAAGCTGCCAGTGGACGAGCTGAAGATCGACAAGAGCTTCGTCATGGCCATGGCCAGCGACGCCGAAGACGCCAAGATCGTGCGCAGCACCATCGACCTGGCGCACAACCTGGGCCTGAGCGTGGTGGCCGAGGGCGTCGAGACCCAGGCCATCATGGACCAGCTGCGCAGCCTGGACTGCGACGAGGCCCAGGGCTACTTCATGAGCAGGCCCTTGCCGGCGGCCGAATTGCCCCTGTTCGCGGCGCGCTGGGCCGAGAAGCAGGCCGCGGCGGCAGAGGCCGGCTGAACCGCGTCAGACCGGCACGCCCACCACTGCGGCGCGCTGGCGGATGGCCAGCGCCGCGGCATCGCGCGCCGCGGGCGGCATGAAAGAGTGGGCCGCGGCCTGCAGCGCCATCTGCACCAGGTCGGTCTCGGTCAGCGGGGTGTGCTCCAGCAGCGCCAGCGCCTCGTCGGCCAGGCTGACGCAGCTCATGAGCCGGTTGTCGGTGTGATAGCTGAGCGACACCCCGGCCCGCCACAGCGCGGTGATGGGGTGGCTGGCGACCGAGGCCGCGGCACCGGTGTGCACGTTGCTCGTGGGGCACACCTCCAGGTGCAGGCCCAGCGCAATGGCCTCGTCGACCAGGGGCTGGCTGGCCGTTCCGATGGCGTCGGCCAGGCGCACGCCATGGCCGATGCGCCTGGCGCCCAGGCGCGCGGCCTCCAGCACACGTGGCGCGGCGTCGGCTTCGCCGGCATGCAGGGTCAGCGCCAGGCCTTCTTCGCGCAGGCGCTGCAGCGCGCGGGCGTGCAGCGCCGGCGGGAAGCCGAATTCCGGCCCGGCCAGGTCGAAACCGACGACGCCCTGGCCGGCGTAGCGCAGCGCCAGTGTCGCGGCGCGCTCGGTCTCTTCGGGTGGCAGCTGCCGCATGGCGCAGACGATCAGGCCACTGGCCTGGCCCAGTGGCAACGGGCTGCGGGCCAGCCCGCGCAGCATGGCTTCGACCGCGACCTCGCCCGACAGGCCATGGGCTTCGAACAGCAGCGGCGCGATGCGGAACTCGGCCAGCACCGCACCCTGGGCGGCAGCGTCCTCGGCGGCTTCGAAGGCCACGCGTTCGAGCGCGGCGGGGCTGGCCATGGCGGCCACCGTCAGGCCGAAGCCTTGCAGGTACTTCACCAGACTGCCGGCGTGGGCATTGGCGTCGAACCAGGCCGCCAGGCCGGCCACGTCGGGCGCGGGCGTGGGCAGCTGCCTTTCCTGCAGCAGTTGCAGCAGCGTGGCCACGCGCAGGCCACCGTCCAGATGTTCGTGCAGCAGCACCTTGGGCAGGGCCAGGGCGCGTGAATGGGGGGTTGGGGTGGTGACGTGCGCGTTCATGGTCAGATCGTAGTCTTGCTATCCTGCGACGCTTTGGTGACGAAAGCCAGGACGTCATCGCAAACACCCAGCAAGAACGAGACCCAGCCCCATGCGTACTGCCGCCCGCTCCAGCCTGACCTTGTCCGTCGCGTCCCTGGCCCTGCTGGCCGCGAGCGCGGCGCATGCCCAGCCCGCCGTCATCTACGACATGGGCGGCAAGTTCGACAAGAGCTTCAACCAGGCCGGCTTCGATGGTGCCGAGCGCTGGAAGAAGGAAACTGGCAAGTCCTATCTCGAATTCGAGATCAACAACCCCACCCAGCGTGAACAGGCCAAGCGCCGGATGGCCCAGCGCGGTGCCACGCCCATCGTCGCCATCGGCTTTTCCATGGGCAGCACGATGGAACGCGTGGCCAAGGACTTCCCCAAGCTGCAGTTCGCCATCATCGACGCGGTGGTGAACCTGCCCAACGTGCAGAGCATCACCTTCAAGGAACACGAAGGCAGCTTCCTGGTGGGCGTGATGGCCGCGATGGCCAGCAAGAGCGGCAAGGTCGGCTTCATCGGCGGCATGGACATCCCGCTGATCCGCCGCTTCCAGTGCGGATTCGAGCAGGGCGCGAAGTACGCCAACCCCAAGATCACCGTCACCGGCAACATGACCGGCACCCAGCCCACCGCCTGGAACGACCCGGCGCGCGGCGCCGAACTGGCCAAGGCGCAGTTCGCGGCCGGCGTGGACGTCATCTTCGCCGCCGCTGGCGGCACCGGCATGGGCGTGTACCAGGCGGCCAAGGACAACGGCAAGCTCGCCGTCGGGGTCGACAGCAACCAGAACCACCTGCAGCCCGGCACCATGCTCACCAGCATGGTCAAGCGCGTGGACGTGGCTGTCTACAACGCCTTCAAGGGCGTGACGCCCGGCGTCACTTCGCTGGGGCTCAAGGAAGGCGGCGTGGACGTGGCCATCGACGCCAACAATGCCAAGCTGGTGACGCCCGAGATGAAGAAGGCCGTGGACGCCGCGCGCGCCGACATCGTCAGCGGCAAGATCAAGGTCATCGACTACATGGTCGCCAGCGCCTGCAAGTGATGCCGCCTGGCACGTCGCCGGCCCCGGCCGAGCAGGCCGCGGTCTGCATGCGCGGCATCGACAAGCGCTTCGGCGCTGTGCACGCCAACAACCAGGTGAACCTGACGGTGCACCCTGGCACCGTGCACGGCATCGTGGGCGAGAACGGCGCGGGCAAGAGCACGCTGATGTCCATCCTGTACGGCTTCTACCAGGCCGACAGCGGCAGCATCGAGATCGAAGGCCGGCCGGCGCAGATTCCCGGCTCGCGCGAGGCCATCGCGCTGGGCATCGGCATGGTGCACCAGCACTTCATGCTGGTCGACACGCTGAGCGCGCTGGACAACGTGATGCTGGGTGCCGAACCCGGCTGGCGCCTGTCAGCCGCGCGCGCCGAAGTGCGCAGCGGGCTGGACGCGCTGATGCACGACACCGGCCTGCGCGTGGACCTGGACGCGCTGGTGCAAGACCTGCCGGTGGGCGAACGCCAGCGGCTGGAGATCCTGAAGGCGCTGTTCCGCGGTGCGCGCATCCTGATCCTGGACGAACCCACTGCGGTGCTGACGCCCCAGGAAACCGAAGCGCTGTTCGTCACCCTGCGCCAGCTGCGTGCCCGCGGCACCACCATCCTGCTGATCACGCACAAGCTCAAGGAGATCATGGCGCTGTGCGATGCCGTCACCGTAATGCGCGGCGGCAAGGTGGTGCTGGACACCGCGATTGCCGACACCAGCATCGACGGCCTGGCCGAGGCCATGGTGGGCCGGCGCGTGAACCTGGGCCGCAGCGCAAAGCCGGGTGCGGCCAGGCACGAGCCTGGCGTCGTGCTGCTGCAGGCCAGCGGCCTGGGGGTCACCGACGAGCTCGGCGTGGCCCGGCTGGCCGACGTGGGGTTGCAGCTGCGTGCCGGCGAGATCGTTGGCATCGCTGGCGTGTCCGGCAACGGCCAGAGCGAGCTGCTCGACGTGCTCAGCGGCCTGCGCGTGCCGCACCAGGGCGAACTGCAGGTGGGCGGCCAGAGCTTCAGCGCGCCGCGGTGGATCAGCACGCGCCAGGCACGCGACTTGCGCATCGCCCATGTGCCCGAAGACCGCCACCGCCGCGGCCTGGTGCTGCCATTCGACGCCTGGGAGTCGGCAGCACTGGGCTACCAGGACCGCGCCCGCTATGCCGGCGGCGGGATCCTGGGCTGGATGCGCCAGCGCGTGATGCGCGAAGACTGCGCGCAGATGATGGATCGCTACGACGTGCGCCCGCGCAACCCGGCGCTGCGCTCGTCGAAGTTCAGCGGCGGCAATCAGCAGAAGCTGGTGCTGGCGCGCGAGGCCTTCGCCACCGGCACCGAACCGCAGGTGCTGCTGGTGGGCCAGCCCACCCGCGGGGTGGACATCGGCGCCATCGAATTCATCCACGGCCGGCTGCGCGCGATGCGCGACGCCGGTGGCGCGGTGCTGGTGGTCAGTTCAGAACTCGACGAGATCCTGGCCCTGGCCGACCGCGTCATCGTGATGAACGCCGGCCGGGTGGCGGGCGAGCTGCCGATCGAGCAATGCAGCGAAAGCGCGATCGGCCGGCTGATGGGCGGCGCCGGCGCCGCCGAACCCGAGCAGGCGGCCGCATGAGCCAGCCGGTGGAATTGCCGCGCTGGCTGGACGTGGCGGTGCTGCCCGCCGTCAACCTGGCCTTTGCGTTGCTGGTGGCCGCTGGCGTGGTGCTGCTGGTGGGTTTCGAGCCCGGCCAGGTGTTGACACTGCTGATCAAGGGCGCCTTCGGTTCGCAGGCCGGCATCAGCTACACGCTGTATTACGCCACCACCTTCGTCTTCACCGGCCTGGCCGTGGCCGTGGCTTTCCATGGCGGCTTGTTCAACATCGGCGGCGAAGGCCAGGCCATCATGGGCGGGCTGGGTGCGGGCGTGGTGGCGCTGGCCTTCGCCCATGTGCTGCCGGCCTGGCTGATGCTGCCGCTCATGGTGCTGGCAGCGGCCCTGTTCGGCATGGTCTGGGCGGCGGTGCCAGGCGCCCTGCAGGCCTGGCGCGGCAGCCACATCGTCATCACGACGATCATGTTCAATTTCATTGCCGCCGCGCTGCTGAGCTACCTGCTCGTCAACACCCTGAAGGAACCCGGCAACATGACGCCGGAAAGCCGTTCCTTCGGCGACAGCGCGAAGCTGCCGGGCATGCACGAAGCACTGGCCTGGCTGGGCATTGAATGGCCCAGCACGCCGCTGAACCTCAGCGTGCTGCTGGCCGTGGCCGCGGCGGTGCTGGTCTGGCTGGCGCTGTGGAAGACGAGGCCGGGTTATGCATTGCGGGCGGTCGGTTTTGCGCCCGATGCGGCGTTGTATGCCGGCCTGCAGCCCAAGCGGCTGATCGTCGTGTCGATGGCGGCTTCGGGAGCCCTGGCCGGCCTGGTCGGGGTGAACGAGATCGCCGGCGTGCACGGCCGGCTGCTGCCCGACTTCGTGGCCGGGGCGGGCTTCGCCGGCATTGCCGTCAGCCTGATCGGGCGCAACCACCCGGTGGGCATCGTGCTGGCGGCGCTGCTGTTCGGTGCGCTGTACCAGGGCGGGGCCGAGCTGGCCTTCGAGATCAACGGCTTTTCGCGTGACATGGTGTTCATGCTGCAGGGTCTGATCGTGCTGTTTGCCGGTGCCATGGCGCAGGTGGCCGCCCCGGGCTTGGCGCGCATCTGGCGCGCCGTGTCGCCGGCCTCGAAAGCGGGTGCCGCGGGTGGATGAGGTCTTCATCGGCACGCTGGTGGCCAGCACGTTGCGCGTCAGCGTGCCGCTGATCCTGTGCGCGCTGGCCGGGGTGCTGTGTGAACGCGCCGGTGTCATCGACCTGGGCCTGGAAGGCAAGATGCTGATGACGGCCTTCGCCGCGGCCAGCGTGGGCGTGGTCTCGGGTTCGGTGGTGCTGGCGCTGGCGGCGGCGGTGGCGGTGGGCGTGTCGCTGTCCATGTTGCACGGCTATGCCTGCGTCAGCCACCGTGGCGACCAGGTCGTGCTGGGCATGGCCATCACGATGACGGCCGCCGGCCTGACGGTGGTGCTGGGCATCGCCTGGTTCAACCAGGGCGGGCAGACCCCGCCCTTGCCCGACAGCGTGCGGCTGGACCGGTGGTTCGTGGGCGCAGGCGAATGGGTGGCGCAGGTTCCCGTGGTGGGCAAAGCGCTGCAGCTGGCCTTCTTCGGCCACAACTGGATGGTCTATGCCACGCTGCTGCTGGTGGTGGGCGTGTGGTGGCTGCTGTACCGCACGCGCTTCGGCCTGCGCCTGCGTGCGGCGGGCGAGAACCCGAACATGGTCGATGCCGCGGGTGTGTCGGTGAAGGCACTGCGTTATCAGGCGCTGGCCCTGAACGGCGTGGTCTGCTCGCTGGCCGGCGCCTACTTGGTGCTGGCCCAGAACCCCAGCTTCATCCCGAACATGACCGCGGGCCGCGGCTACATGGCGCTGGCTGCATTGATCTTCGGCAAGTGGCACCCGGTCGGCGCGCTGTGGGCCTGCCTGCTGTTCGGTTTTCTCGACGCCGTGTCGATCCGCCTGCAAGGCGCGACGCTGCCGGCCTTCCTGGGCGGCGCCGAGGTCCCGGTGCAGGCCATCCAGGCCCTGCCTTACGTGCTGACCGTCGTGCTGCTGGCCGGCTTCATCGGCAAGGCGGTGGCACCGAAGGCGCTGGGGCGGCCGTACATCAAGGAACGGTAGTGGCTGCTGGCGGCTCGTAGCGGACGTTGCACTCTGACTGGGTCCCGTGGGCTGGGAGAGCCGGGTGGCCCCCTCCGTTCATGTCCCCCGCCCGCGGCCGGTCAGGTGCCTGGGGCACCTGACCGGCC
>LNFM01000816.1_pt1 | contig 73905 bp, 73 predicted proteins | sample 596031 | NCBI WGS metagenome assembly LNFM01 (sample SAMN04254537, study PRJNA301005) | activated carbon metagenome | isolation source: dual media filters at the Ann Arbor, Michigan drinking water treatment plant | place: USA: Ann Arbor
CCTGCACGACGACAGTCTTGTCGCCTTTGTCGCTCACAATCGTTCCCTGCATCACGCGGCGCGGCATGGCTTACACTTTCACTTTCGGCGACTTCTCGCGCAGCACCGTCTGCACGCGCGCGATGGCGCGGCGGACTTCGCGGATGCGCGACGACTTTTCGAGCTGACCCGTGGCTTGCTGGAAGCGCAGGTTGAACTGCTCTTTCTTCAGCGAGAGCAGCTCGTCCTTGAGGCGGGCTTCGTCCTGATCTCGGACGGTTTTGATGTCAGTGTTTGCCATCAGAGCCCCTCCATCCGGGCGACGATCTTGGTGCGGACCGAGAGCTTCGCGGCGCCGAGGCGCAGCGATTCACGCGCGATCGCTTCCGAGACGCCATCGACTTCGAACATGATCCGGCCAGGCGCGACGCGCGCGGCCCAGAACTCGACGGCGCCCTTACCTTTACCCATGCGGACTTCGACCGGCTTTTGCGAAACCGGCACGTCCGGGAAGATGCGGATCCAAACGCGGCCTTGGCGCTTCATTTCACGCGTGATCGCGCGGCGGGCCGCTTCGATCTCGCGCGCATTGACGCGGTTCGGCTCCAGCGCCTTCAGCCCGAACTGGCCAAAGTTGAGGGCGCTGCCGCCCTTGGTGTTCCCTTTGATGCGGCCCTTATGGGCGCGTCGGAACTTGGTTTTCTTCGGCTGCATCATGGTGGGTTATGCCTCCGGTTCCGAGCTAGCTTCTTCACCACGCGGCGGACGGCGGCCGCGGCGTGGACGGTCGCCTGACGGCGGACGGTCATCGCGGCCCCGCGGACGATCGTCGCGATCGCGGCGTTCACGGCTTTCGCCGGTTTCCATCGCCCGACGGTCTTGCGCCATCGGATCGTGTTCCATGATCTCGCCTTTGAAGATCCAGACCTTCACGCCGATCTTGCCGTAGGCGGTGTCAGCTTCGCAGGTGCCGTAATCGACGTCGGCGCGCAGCGTGTGCAACGGCACGCGGCCTTCGCGATACCATTCCATGCGCGCGATTTCCGCGCCGCCGAGACGGCCCGAAACGTTGATGCGGATGCCTTGTGCGCCCAAGCGCATGGCCGACTGCATCGCGCGCTTCATGGCGCGGCGGAACGCAACCCGGCGCTCGAGCTGTTGAGCGACACCTTCAGCAACCAGCATCGCGTCGGTCTCAGGCTTGCGCACTTCGACGAGGTTCAAGTGCACTTCCGCACCCGGCGCCATGCGCGCCAGTTCCTTGCGGAGCTTTTCGATGTCGGCGCCCTTCTTGCCGATCACAACGCCTGGCTTGGCGGTGTGAACGGTGACGCGGCACTTCTTCAGCGGACGCTCGATAATGATCTTCGAGATGCCGGCAGCCTTGAGCTTCTCGCGCACGAACTGGCGGATCTTGATGTCTTGATGCAGCAGCGTCGCAAACTGCGTCCCGCTCGCGTACCAGCGCGAGTCCCAGGTGCGGTTGACGCCGAGGCGCAGACCGATCGGATTGACTTTCTGACCCATTACGCGGCCTCAGCGTTTTCGGGCTGCTTGGTCGTATCGCGCAGCACGATTGTGATTTGAGAGAAGAGCTTCTCGATGCGAACGCCGCGGCCACGCGCGCGCGTGTGCATGCGCTTCATGGTGATGTTCTTGCCGACATGCGCTTGCGCAACCACCAGGCCATCGACGTCGAGGCCGTGATTGTTTTCAGCGTTATCGATCGCCGACTTCAGGCACTTCAGCACGTCCTTGGCGATGCGCTTCTGGCTAAAGCGCAGTTCGTTCACGGCCTTCTCAGCCGAGAGACCGCGGATCGACTGGGCGACCAGGTTCAGCTTTTGCGGGCTGATGCGCAGCGTGCGCAGCACAGCCTTTGCTTCGTTGGACGCTTCGCGGCGACGGTTCTTGCCGTCGGGTCCGCGTTGCTTTTCTCGCACGACCGTCATGGCTACTTCCTCTTGGCCTTTTTGTCGGCGCCGTGGCCGAAATAGTTACGCGTCGGCGCGAACTCGCCGAGTTTGTGGCCGACCATGTCCTCGCTCACGAGCACCGGCGTGAATTGCTTGCCGTTGTGAACTTGGAAGGTGAGGCCGACGAATTGCGGCATGATGGTGGAGCGGCGCGACCAGGTCTTGATGGTCTCCCGACGGGAGCTGCCAGCAGCCTTCTCGGCCTTGGCGAGCAAATAACCGTCGACGAACGGGCCTTTCCAAACAGAACGCGGCATCTGGACTAGCTCACTTTCTTCGAGTGACGGCGGCGGATGATCAAACGATCCGACGCTTTGGTTTTGCGGGTCTTCGGACCGCGGGTTTTCTTGCCCCAGGGCGTGACCGGGTGACGGCCGCCCGAGGTCTTGCCTTCACCACCGCCGTGGGGGTGATCGACCGGGTTCATGGCGACGCCGCGAACGCTGGGCTTGCGGCCCAGCCAGATGCCGCGGCCAGCCTTGCCCCAGACTTCGTTCATGTTGTCAGGGTTCGACACGGCGCCGATCGTGGCCATGCACACATCCTGCACCATGCGCACTTCGCCAGACGCCATGCGCAGCTGGGCGTAGCCGGTGTCACGGCCGACGACTTGCGCGTAGGTGCCGGCCGAGCGCGCCATCTGGGCGCCCTTCAGCGGCTTCAGTTCGATGTTGTGCACGATGGTGCCGACCGGGATCGCCTTCAGCGGCATTGCATTGCCCGGCTTCACGTCGACCTTTTCGCCGGCGATCACGGTGTCGCCCTGCTTCAAGCGTTGCGGCGCGATGATGTAGCTCTGCTCGCCATCGGCATACTTCAGAAGCGCGATAAACGCGGTGCGGTTCGGGTCGTACTCGAGGCGCTCGACGGTCGCTTCCACGCCCCACTTGCGGCGCTTGAAGTCGATCATGCGATAGGTGCGCTTGTGACCGCCGCCGTGCCGGAACGCGGTGACGCGGCCCATATTGTTGCGGCCGCCTGACTTGGTCAGACCTTCGGTCAACGCCTTGACCGGCTTGCCTTTGTACAGCTCAGCGCGATCGACGATCACGAGCTGACGGCGACCCGGTGAGGTCGGGCGGAATTGCTTGAGCGCCATCTCAGAGCCCCGTGGTCACGTCGATTGAATACCCGTCGAGCAGCGTGACGACCGCATTCTTGTGGTCGCTGCGCCGGCCCGGCGTGCCGCGGAAGTTCTTCGTCTTGCCTTTGCGGACGATGGTGTTCACCGCGCCGACCTTGACGTTGAAGAGCTTCTCAACGGCTTCCTTGATGTCTTTCTTCGTCGCCGTGAGCGGCACGCGGAAGACGACCTTATTCTGCTCGGAAAGCAGGGTCGCCTTTTCCGTGATCACCGGCGCGATGATCGTGTCGTAATGCTTGAGCGCGCTCATGCCGCGGCTCCTTCAGCTTCGGTTTTCTTTTTCGCGGGCGCGCGCTTCTTCGGAGCATCAGCCTTGCCGGCCTTGTCCTTGAAGCGCTCGTGGATGGCGTTCACCGCATCCTGCGTCAGCACCAGTTTATCGGCGCGCAGGATGTCATAGACGTTGAGGCCTGCGTTCGGCAGCACGTCGATGTGCGGCAGGTTGCGGGCGGCGCGCGCCACACCGGCGTCCACTTCGGCGCCAGCGATGAAGAGCGCCTTCTCAAGCTTCAGATTGGTGAGCGAGGTGCGCAGCGCGGAGGTTTTGCCGTCCTTCACCGTCAGCGCATCGATCACGATGATGTCGCCAGCGTTGGCCTTGGCCGAGAGCGCGTGGCGCAGAGCCAGCGTTCGGAACTTCTTGGTGAGGTCGTGGCTGTAATCGCGCGGCAGACGGTTGTGCGCATGACCACCGCCACGGAAAATCGGCGCGTTCTTCGCGCCGTGACGCGCCTGGCCAGTACCCTTTTGCTTGTAAAGCTTGGAGTGCGAGACGGAGACTTCGCCTCGGCTTTGCGTCTTGTGCGTGCCGGCGCGACGCTTGGCGAGTTGGTACTTCACCATGCGATGCAGGATGTCGGAACGGATTTCCTTGATGCCGAAGATGGCGTCGTCGAGATCGACGGAGCCGGCCTTCTTGGCGTCGAGCGAGAGAATATCGAGTTTCATGTCCGCCCTCACTCAGCCGCGGCTTCGGCTTGGCGTACGCCAGCCGGCTTCGGGGCTTCTTTCGGCAGCGCCGACTTCGCAGCGTCGCGCACTTCGACCCAGCCGCCTTCTGCGCCAGGCACCGCGCCCTTCACAAACAAAAGCCCGCGCTTTGCATCGACGCGGACGACCTGCAGATTCTGCGTGGTGACGCGCTCGTCGCCCAGATGGCCGGCCATCTTCTTACCCTTGAAGACTTTACCCGGATCTTGGCGCTGACCAGTTGAACCGTGCGAACGGTGCGAAACGGAAACGCCGTGCGTGGCGCGCAAGCCGCCGAAGTTCCAGCGCTTCATGGCGCCGGCAAAACCTTTACCGATGCTGATGCCAGAGACATCGACCTTCTGGCCGATAACAAAATGGTCGGCGCTGATTTCGGCGCCGACCGGCAGGAGGTTGTCTTCCGAGACGCGAAACTCGCGAATGATCGCTTTCGGCTCGACCTTGGCGCGCGCGAACTGACCGCGCTCGGCTTGGGTCTTGTTCTTCGCCTTGGCGCCGCCGGCGGCGAGTTGCACGGCGGTGTAGCCGTCACCCTTAGCTTGGCGCGCGGGCGGAGCATTCTTCTCGTTCTTGCGCGACTTCTTCGGCTTCAGCGCAACCGCTTCACCAGACGCGTTCTTGAATTCTTCGGCATCGACCGTGCGGCGGCCAACAACTTGGCAGCCGGCGAGATCGAGCACGGTGACGGGTGTGTGCGCGCCGTCGTCACCGAAGACGCGCATCATGCCGACCTTCTTGGCGATGACGCCAGTGCGTCGCGAAGGCTCTTTGGGGGATTGTTCGTTGGCCATCGTGATCAACCCAGAACTTGGATTTGCACGTCAACGCCGGCCGACAGGTCGAGCTTCATCAGCGCGTCGACCGTTTGCGGCGTCGGTTGAACGATATCGAGCACGCGCTTGAACGTGCGGATTTCAAATTGCTCGCGGCTTTTCTTATCGACGTGAGGCGAGCGGTTGACGGTGAACTTTTCGATGCGCGTCGGCAGCGGCACCGGGCCGATAACGGTCGCGCCGGTGCGCTTCGCGGTCGACACGATCTCTTTCGCTGAAAGATCGAGCGTGCGGTGGTCGAAGGCTTTGAGCCTGATCCGGATATTTTGCTGCATCATCGCCAAACTTCCCGAACTTAAATTCCCTGAGCCCGCGACCTAGGCCGCCGGACGCAAGAACCGCCGGCTGGCCCATTTGAACCGCCGACGAGAAAAACGCCGTCCGAACCGAACGGCGCTGCGCAAGTTGGATCGCAAAAAACGCTGCTCTTACGGGGCCTTCGACCCCGCGTGCTCGACCTGGCCAAATCCCGAAGGATACCCGAGGAAGCTGCAGCGTAGCTTGCGAACCGCGTCTAAGCAGAAGCTTACAGCCGGCTCGAAGGGGCGTGTCCTACAGACGCTACCCCAGTGCGTCAAGGCGCGTTTTGCGCGCTTTTCAGCGTCCGACCTGAACGTCGCCGGAGCCCCACACTTCCTTGCGGACCGTGCCGGTAACGGCGGCGACAGTGACATTGCCCGAACCGGCGATTTCCGCATCAACATCGCCGACCGTGCCGGTCACGTCGACGTCACCTGAGCCGACAATGTTGACGTCGAGCGTCTGAACAGAGGCGCCGATGCTGACATCGCCCGAACCGGCGAGGTCGACAGAGGCGGTGGTAATCGCGCCGCCTTGGACGGTGACGCTGCCGGAGCCCGCGCCGTCGGTAGAAAATTCGCCGTTCAGCGCAGCGATCGTAACCACGCCCGAGCCAGCGATATCGACGTTGGCCCCGGCGGCCACCGCCCCGACGTTAATGTCGCCAGACCCAGCCACATCGGCGTCCAGGCTGCCCACCGCGCCCGCATTGATGCGGCCCGAGCCGGCTAGATCGACATTCAGCTCGCCAGCGACATCGCCGACAGTCGCTGTGCTGCAGCCGCTGATTTCGAGCTCGAGGCTCTCTGTTGCGCCGATTTCCGTCGTCCCCGCGCCGCCGCGGTCGAGGTCGAAACTGCGTGGGGCGCGGATGGTGATGCGCGGCAGCTCAGCGACCGGAATATCGCCATAGCCGCGCAAATCCACGCTGGTCTCGCCGCAATTGCCGATCCGGCCCCGCATCTGGCCGTCGATCGTGATCCGGGTGGCATCGACGCTGACTAGCGGCATCGGCGTGCGCCCGGCGGAGTTATCGATTTCAATCAGGAAATCCGCCCGGTCCTCGGGCACGATGACGACCGTCGCGGCCGCGCCCTTAATGTTGAGATCCGTGCCGGCGAAGGCCTGAGCCTCCATGCGCCCGGCTGAAACCTCGACAATCGGAGACGTGCCGCCGCCATCTTCATCAAAGGCGAAGTGGAAATTCGGGCCGCCAAACACCGCGCCAATGCCGAAAATCACGGCAATCGTCACGGCTGCGACGAACACAAAACGTTCCATCCTGTCAGTCTCCCTCGCGCCTCTAGGGCGGCATGCTTACCGGTGAGATGCCCGCAGGCGCCCTGGTGGATGCGTCAGAAACGCTCAGGATGAAAAAAGGGCCGCCCGGCTGGGGGCGGCCCTCGATTCAGTCTGCTAACGCCTCGGCTTAGCGCGGCTTGGTGCCGTTTCCGAGCGGATCATTGCAGATCCAGCAGCGGGCGCTGTCCCAGACCTTGGTGTCGACCGCTTGGGTGACGGACGTGTCCGCCAGAGTCTTGGTCATTTCAGAGGCGAGGGCGGTGCCCCCCATACAAGCGGCCATGGCCGCCACAATCAAAAAGCGCATCTTTAGTCTCCCTCAGAAGGTCGCGCGTGGATTAACCATCTGCGCTGGGGACAACCTTATGGCGACCCTGAGGCGTTGGCAAAGGTTTGTTAACGAAGATTACCTGGGTGTTTATGTTGGCAAGGCCTGAGATCACACAGGCAAAGAAAAAGCCCCGGCGTGTGAGCGCCGGGGCTTTCAACTCTGTTTGGTCTTAGGCGTCGATTATTCGACCACCTTCGCCACAACGCCCGAACCAACCGTGCGGCCACCTTCGCGGATAGCGAAGCGCAGGCCCTGGTCCATGGCGATCGGGTTGATCAGCTCGACCGACATTTTGATGTTGTCGCCTGGCATGACCATTTCGACGCCGTCCGGCAGCTGGCAGATGCCAGTCACGTCGGTGGTGCGGAAGTAGAATTGCGGACGATAGTTCGTGAAGAACGGCGTGTGACGGCCGCCCTCTTCCTTGGTCAGGATGTACACCTCCGCTTCGAACTTCTTGTGCGGCGTGATCGAGCCCGGCTTGGCCAGAACTTGGCCGCGCTCGACGCCTTCACGATCGATACCGCGCAGCAACGCGCCGATGTTGTCGCCAGCTTGGCCCTGGTCGAGCAGCTTGCGGAACATTTCAACGCCGGTGCAGACCGACTTCACGGTCGGACGGATGCCGATGATTTCGATTTCATCGCCGACCTTCACGATGCCCTTCTCGACCCGGCCGGTCACGACCGTGCCGCGGCCCGAGATCGAGAACACGTCTTCCACCGGCATCAGGAACGGCAGGTCGAGCGGACGCGCCGGTTGCGGGATGTAGGTGTCGACGGCGGTCATGAGGCTCATGATCGCATCTTCGCCGATCGGTGCATCGCGGCCCTCGACGGCCGCCAGGGCCGAGCCCTTCACGATCGGAATGTCGTCGCCCGGGAAGTTGTAGGAGGTCAGCAGCTCGCGGACTTCCATTTCGACGAGGTCGAGCAACTCTTGGTCATCGACCATATCGACCTTGTTCATGAACACGACCAGCGCCGGCACGCCGACCTGACGAGCAAGCAGAATGTGCTCGCGGGTCTGCGGCATCGGGCCGTCAGCGGCGGACACGACCAGGATCGCGCCGTCCATCTGAGCGGCGCCGGTGATCATGTTCTTCACGTAGTCGGCGTGGCCAGGGCAATCGACGTGCGCGTAGTGACGGTCAGCCGTCTCGTACTCGACGTGGGCGGTGTTGATCGTGATGCCGCGGGCCTTTTCTTCCGGCGCGGCGTCGATATCGGCGTAGGACATCGCCTTGGCGCCGCCCTTTTTGGCGAGAACCATTGTGATGGCCGCTGTGAGCGTCGTCTTGCCGTGATCGACGTGGCCGATCGTGCCGATGTTGCAGTGCGGCTTGTTCCGCTCAAACTTTTCCTTGGCCATTGTGAGGTCCTGTCTCTCCGGCGTCCAAAAATGATGATCGACGCTTCGGCCGGGCCGGAGCGCGCGTAAGGTGCGGGTCTTTAGCGGTAGCATTGCTCACGTCAAGCCCCACAACGGCTTGGCGGAGCCATCCGACGCGGCTAAACGTCTCCGCGCGACGGTCGTCCGATGAGGACGTGAAATGGGAACGCGGTGCGGGGTTGCCAACCCCAAAACCGCGGCTGTGCCCGCAACTGTAAGCGGTGAGCGCTCCGCCATCATGCCACTGACCGGAAATCCGGTTGGGAAGGCGGCGGAACGCGATTGAGCCGTGAGCCAGGAGACCTGCCGTCGCACGTCGCTCGTTCGCCCGGCCGGGTCCAGCCGTCGAACCGGAACGTCTCCGCAGCAGCGACGCGGGCGGCCCCGCGTGTGTTCACGCCCCGCTTGTCGCTGTGAACGCGCGCCCGAGGGGACGGGGCGCGCCTGCAAAACGGGGATGCACCCATGCGTAACGTCATGAAGGCCGCGCTGTTCGCGGCTTCGATCTTTTCGTCTTCCGCTTTCGCTCAAGAGACCAACGACGCCATCGTTGTCACCGCAACGCGACTGCCAAGCGATGCCGCACGTCTACCTGCCGATGCTGACCTCATCGATGTATCGGAGGCCCGCAGCCGTGGTGTTGCTTCGCTCGCTGACGTGCTCAGCGAGGCGCCGGGCCTGCACGTGGTGCAGTCCGGCGGCGCAGGCAGCCAGGCAAGCATTTTTTCCGGCGGCGCTTCGTCCAACCACACACTGGTGTTGTTCGACGGCATCCGTCTGAACGACCCCTCCTCCCCGAATTCAGCGTTTGATGCCGGCCAAGATACGCTGGGCGGCCTGACCAGTATCGAAGTCGTGCAAGGGCCGATGAGTGCTGTCTTCGGATCCGACGCTATTGGCGGCGTCGTGAACATGCTGCCGCGCCACGGCGGTGAGGGGCCATTCAATGCGCAACTCGACATCGGCATCGGTTCGTTCGAGACGATCTCCAGTACAGCCTCGATCGACGGGACGCTTGGCGCATTTCGCTACGCGGTGACGGCCGAAGGCTTCGCCACCGAAGGCTACGATCTCGTGCCTGAACGCATGAGCACTCACACAGGCAATGAGGATGGTGCGGAATCAACGACAATCACTGGCGTTTTCGATCTCGAAGTCTCGAATGCGTTTTCACTCGATCTTCTGTTGCGCAGCCGAGAAGCGCGGGCGGATTTTGATGCCTTTCCGTACACGATGTCTTTTCAGGAATATCGCGCCGACGACCCCGATCTCGAAATTGCCCGTAACGATCTCGCGCTTGCGCGTCTCGGCGCGACGTGGCGGATCAGTGAGGCGTTGTCGCTGCGCGCATCAGGCGGGCAGCTCAACTACGAGCGCGCGGAACGCGACGGCGGCGTCACCACGGCATCCTTCGACGGCGAACGCCACTTCACGGATCTCACGCTCGACTGGCGGGCTGGCGACATGGGCGTGTTCTCGAACGCTGGCGTTCTACTTGGCATCGAAACCGAGCGCGAAGAGGTCGACATCGCGACACTGTTCACCAGCATCGTCGCCGACCAGAATCGAACCGGCGCGTTCATCACGGCGCAAGGCGCTCTGCATGCGCTTACGCTGACGGCCGCTGCGCGCGTCGATGAATTTGACGGCTTCGGGACGCAAGAGACGTGGCGGCTCGGCGCATCGTTCGCGCTGGCGGACTTCGTGCGCGTGTACGCCAATTACGGCACGTCCTTCCGCGCGCCGACGCTCAATGAGCGCTTCGATCCCAGTTACGGCAACGCCGCGCTTGAAGCAGAAGAAGCGCTAGGCTGGGAAGCCGGCGCCGACGCGTGGTTCGACGCCTTCGGTCAAGAACGCGGGTTCGAGGCGGGATTGGTGTATCGGCGCACGGATGTCGACAATCTGATTGCGTACGCATCGGCGCCCCCCTACGCCTTTATCAATATCGATGAGGCGGAACTGGAAAGCGCTGAAGCGCGCGTCGCGGTTTCGCCGCTGGCCTGGCTCACTGCGCAGCTATCCTATGTTTACACCAGCGCGGAAAACGCCATCACCGGCGCACCACTGCCGCGCCGGCCTGAGGAAAGTTGGGTTGCAACGCTCAGCGCCGAACGCGGCCCGTTCTCGGCGCGGGTTTCATGGCGGCGCGTGGGCGAGCAACTCGACCGTCTCTATGGCGCTGACGGCCTGTTCATCGCCGCTGGGAACCTGCCGTCCTACGATTTGATCGAGGCATCGGCCGCTTGGCGCTTCAGTGACGGTGCGCAGATTTACGTGTCGGGCCGCAACCTCACTGACGAAACTTATGAGAGTCCCGGCGCCTTTGCAGGCGCGCCGCGCAACTTCATGGTGGGCGTACGCCTAAGCGCGCAAAGTGCTCGAAGCTCTTAAGCACATCACTCGCGGGAACATTGCTGACACCCGCCACGAGGCCTAGCGTCCTCCCGTTCAATCGAACAGGAGGACGCCATGGCAGTCGCTAAAGTCATCGAAGTTACGTCAGGCTCGAACAAGGGTCTTGAAGACGCCATCGAGCAAGGCATGGCGAAAGCGTCCGATACACTCGATAACGTCGAAGGCGCCTGGATCCAGGACATCAAGGTCACGGCCAAGAACGGCAAGATCAGCGAATGGCGCGTCAACATGAAGGTGACGTTCCTGCTGAAGTAATCTTCAGTAAGGCGGCGGCGCTGAAAGATTCAGATCGTTGGCGATAACACGCTCGCGATCGTCGTCGAGACACGCCGAGACGAGCGCTCCGTTACGAGCGCCACGAGGCAACGCGCCGACACTGAACCACTGGCGGCTTAGCGACACTTCGCCGTAACCGTTTTCGCCGAGCGGCGGCCAAGTTTGCTCCAGCCTATGGCGAGACGAAGCGGTGGAGGCCCAAGCCGGCCATGCGTCAGCCGTGTGGGTGAAGCGTACACGGATGGTGCCGCACGGAAACTGGCCCCACTCCAACGCGGTGATCTCGACCAAGCGTCGTTGAGCGGGCGCACAGAATGCAGGGCGCTGACCGGAATCGATGGCGCCGCGAAGATAGAGGCGCCCTTCCCGCGTCAGCGTGTACTCGACAGCGCCAACTCCGACCTCCGACACGTCGCGTCGTGTTAGGAATCCCATCGCTACCATGTCTTCCATGCGCTGCTGCGCGCTCGCGGCGACATCGGCGCCCCAGTCGCGGCGCATCAGATCGAAACGCACCACGAATCTTCCGTTACGCTCGGATGCCGCCAGCCACACCGTCGGCATTGGAGTACAAAAGCGCGCGTCGGCGACAAGTTGCTGCACCGACTCGCTCACCTCGGCGCGCGCTACTTCTGGTTCAACACGCTGAATCACCATGTCGGCGCCGAGCCATAGTTCGCGTGGCGGGCGCGCAGTGGCGCCGACCGCCAACTCGTCTGACGCGACTTCTGCGACGGGCTCGGCTTCAACCACGGCCCGCTCCTCAGCCGCGCGCGGCGGCGGCGGCGCGAACGCCGTCTCGCACCCGGCCGCAGCCAAGCACGCAAGCGCCACGACGATCTGCACAAGCGCCCTTGCCAGCGGCATCACCGCCTCCCCGTCAAGGTCCTACACGGCTGCAGTATGAGCCGGCAGTGCGTGGCGGCAAACCCGACGCGCGCCTTTGGCGATCACGCGAGCCGGGAAAACGCAGTCGGCGCCTCGTGGATAGGCGCCCTTGGGCTAACTACCGCGCCTTCTCGACTAAGCCGCCCCGAACCGCTATCTGGCTGGCCGCGCGCGGGTATAGCTCAATGGTAGAGCCGCAGCCTTCCAAGCTGAAGACGAGGGTTCGATTCCCTCTACCCGCTCCATCCTCACGTGAGGCACCTCTTCGCTTGCCCGGAGCATGCGCCTTGGCTAGAAGCCGCGCTCCGGCGGAAGGGTGGCCGAGTGGTTAATGGCAGCAGACTGTAAATCTGCCCGCGAGAGCGTACGCTGGTTCGAATCCAGCCCCTTCCACCATCCTTAGCGCGCGCAGCGAGCGTAGGATGCCCTCCGGAGCCTTGGCGTAGGAGAGCTGCGCGATCCACGCGCGCGCTTCGGCTGGTCCCGCCGCCGCGCCATGAAAGACCAGCTCGTGAACAAACGACCATTTCCGCCCAACCGACCGGCGCATGGCATCCCTGCCGACAAGTTGCCGCGTCGGCAGTTCGAAGAAGAGACAGGCGGCCCGTCATGGGTGTGGGGCGTCCATGCCAGCCTCGCCGCTTTGGCCAACCCGGCTCGGCGCATTGAGCGTGTCGTCGCTACGCGCAACGCCGCACAGCGTCTGCCGGAAAGCGTGCAACCGCACATCCTCGAGCCCGACGCGATCGATGGCATGCTGCCGCCCGGCGCTGTGCACCAAGGTTTGGCGGTGCGTGCGTTTCCGCTGGAGCCATCTGAACTCGAAGCGGTGTGCTCGCCGCCCGATGGCCGCAGCGTGCTGGTGCTTGATGGCGTGACCGACCCACAAAACGTCGGCGCTGCTTTCCGCTCCGCCGCCGCATTCGGCGCGCGCGCTGTTATCCTGCAAGATCGGAAGTCGCCGCCACTGACGGGCGTGCTCGCTAAGGCGGCGACCGGAGGCATTGAAATCGTACCGCACGTGCGGGCCGTCAATCTCGGACGCGCTGTCGAGACGCTGCGGGCGCTGGGCTATCTGACAGTGTCGCTCGAAGGCGAAGTTGAACTGACGCTTTCAGACGCGCTGAAAGACCCTCGCCCTGTCGCGCTCGTGCTCGGTGCCGAAGGCAAAGGCGTGCGCCCGGGGCTTGCTGAAGCATGCGAGAAACGCGCGCGCATTCCGATCGCCCCGGCAATGGAAAGCTTGAACGTTTCCGCCGCAGCAGCGATTGCGCTCTACGAGGCGAGCCGCTCGCGCTAGTGCGCCGCGGCGGACCGGCGGAAAAGCAAGCTCTTGATCAAGAAGAAGATGCCGGTGATCACGAGATAGCCGAGGAACAGCACGAGCACGCGCGTCCAGAAGCTTTCTTGCATCAGGTCCGGCGGCAAGGTCACTTCGCCACCGCCACCAGCCAGCACAGGCGCCAAAATCTCGATCGCGATGTGCACGATAACCGCCACCAAGGAGACGGGGATCCATTGCCGCCATGAGCCCATGAAGATCACTGCCGCCAGCGCGATCAGCAGACCCTTCGGATTGTTGATGTTGGCGAACCCCTCGCGCAGGTACGCGACCGCCTGATCCACGAATTCCATGCTTCGCCCCTCCGCGACGCCCGGCCCGTCCCCGGCCGGCGCCCCGATTGTTATGAGGGATCGCGTGGAGCGGCAAGCGCCACGACGCTTGTCGGCCAGTTCAGGGTGCGGGGCGAAGACGCTGACCGCGTGCGGTTGCGGTACTTTGAGGATGTTCAGCGCATTCCACCGCGGCGTGTAGGCCTCGGTAATGTGGCCGTCGTCGCCCAGGAACATGAGCAGCCCGCCCCAATCCGCGCGCCACACCGGCGTCAGGTTGATCACATATGCGAAGAGGCGATGTTTTTCGGCGTGATGATCGTCGTGCGCAGTGAGGAAATGGCCCGGGCGATAGCGCGTCAGCTGTGCATCCACATACGCGATGCGATCGTCGCCAGTCATGGCGCGGAAGAGCGCCAGCGTGGCGTCGGTGTTCAACGCTGCGAACAAGTCGGCCAACACGCCAGGAGCGAGTGTGCCGGCCTCGGCGAAATCACTTAGGCGGTAGGAATCGTAGAGATACTGAAAACCAGCCGTCGCCTGCGCGTGAATGGATTCAATCAGAGCGACCTTGTGGCCAACTTCCAACGCGGCGACGTCCTTCGTCGAAAAATCGTAGTTCGTGCGGCTGCCTTTGAAGACGAGTTGATACTCGGCATCCCGGCACGCTTCGAAGATTGGCTTCACCGCGTCGGCGCCAAATGCTTCGGGCAGATGCACGCGGCCGCTGCGCCCAAGCAGATCGCGGACCTGTTGCACCATGCGCGCATCAGTCATCGCCGTCGCGAATAGCGGCTTGTCGTCGATGAGTGCGCTGGACCCCACGATCGTTGCGGCCTCCTCCCACTCATGACGCGCAAGATGCGCCAAATCCGACGACAGGCGCGAAGCGGATCGAATTGTTTTGTTCATTCTCAGTCGCAGGTGTAGCGACTATTTCATCTTAAGAAATACGGCTCGTCGCGCGCCGAACGCTGGTCGTCGCAAGTCACGAAAATGCCGCGTTTAGCCGCCGCCAAAGCGTTCAGTCCACGCCGCGACCTGCTCGTCTTCGATCTTTGCGAACAGAACATCTGGTGGCGTGAACTTCGTTCCCCTCGGCAGACCATTCCAGACCGATGCATCGTCCGGCGATGGCCACATGCGCTTGTCGGGCGGCACGCCAAGCGCATCCAAAACCTTTGACGCAGCGTCGGGAATAAACGGCTGCGCCAGGATCGCGAACAACACGCACGCGTTAAGTCCGGTGCGCACGCCGACGGCCGCTGCGTCCCGATCCGTTTTCAGCGCCGTCCAAGGCGCGGCGAGTTGCAGATACTCATTGCCCGCAACCCAGATCGCGCGCAGTTCGGCGGCCGCTTTGCGAAACTCCATTTGATCATGGAATTGCGTGAGCGCCGTCAGCCTCTGCGCGAACTCAACCGCTAGTTTTGCTTCGTTCGGTCCGGGCTCACCGCCGTCGGGCAGTTCAGAGTCGAACTTCGACGCTGCGAAGCGCGTGATGCGATTGACGAAATTGCCGAACACGTTGGCGAGGTCTGCATTGATGGATTGTTGGAATTGTTCGAGCGTGAAGGCCGCGTCCGAACTCTCCGGCGCGTTGGCCATCAAATACCAGCGCCAATAATCGCTCGGCAGCAATTCGAGTGCGGCGTCCATGAAGATGCCGCGCTTCTCGGAGGTGCTGAACTTGCCGCCGTACCAGGTCACCCAGTTAAACGCCTTCAGGCGATCAACCAGCTTCCACGGCTCCGCCGATCCCATGATGGTCACGGGGAAGCTCACCGTGTGAAACGCGACGTTGTCCTTGCCCATGAACTGGACGTAGGTGACGTCGCTCGCGCCCTTGTCTTCGCGCCACCAACGCTCCCAATTGCCGCCGGTTGCTTCGGCCCACTCGACGGTCGAGCCAATGTATTCAATCGGCGCGTCGAACCAGACGTAGAACACCTTGTTCTCGAAGCCCGGGCGCGGCGCGCCGTTTTGCGTGACCTTGATGCCCCAGGAGAGATCGCGCGTGATCGAGCGATCGATCAGACCTTCATCGAGCCACTTATATGCAATCGAACGCGCCAGCGCTGGCCACTCGGTTGCCTTATCGACCCAAGCGCGGATGCGCTCCTGCATTAGCGGCTGCTTCAAGAAGAGATGCGCAGTGTCGCGCGGCTCGACATTGGTGGAGCCGGAAATCTTCGACCGCGGGTTGATCAGCTCGATTGGGTCGAGCAGCGTGCCGCAATTATCGCACTGATCGCCGCGCGCGCGCTCGAAGCCGCAATTCGGGCACGTGCCCTCGACGTAACGATCCGGCAGGAAGCGCTTGTCGTCGATCGAGTAGATTTGTTTCGAAACGCGCTCTTCGATCAGCCCATTGTTCTCCAGCGTCTCGCAGAAATGCTGCGTGAGCTTGTGATTGGGCGGGTTGGACGAACGGCCGAAATGGTCGAACGATAGACGGAAGCCGTCGCAAGCATCCTTCTGAACTTGAAACTGCTGATCGCAATAGGTGCGCACGTCCTGGCCGGCTTCGGCGGCGGCGAGTTCAGCCGGCGTGCCGTGTTCATCGGTCGCGCATATGAACAGAACCTCGTGGCCCTGCAGCCTGCGAAAGCGCGCATGAATATCCGCCGGCAACATCGAGCCGGCGAGATTGCCGAGATGCTTGATGCCGTTGATGTACGGAAGCGCAGAAGTGATGAGGTAGCGGGCCATGGAGCCCGCTACCTAAGGCGCTTCATCTAACCCAGCAAGCGGCCCTGCTCAGGCCACCGACGCCGGGTTCGCCTTTATCCGCGCATAGGCTTCCGCCATCTTCACGTCGTAGGCGTTCTCGGCGTAGCCCGGGCCATTATAGCGGCGCGCGAAGTCGGCCCAGCGCTTGTCGCGCAATTCGTCGGCCAAGCCGTTGGCGGTGATGTAGCCTTCGAACACTTCGAGCTGATCGCGCTCCGAGCGGGCCATTTTGGCTACATACTCGTGCGCGTTGGCCATGCCGAGATTGCCGAAGTTTTCGCCCAGCACTTGGAAGCGCCCGTAACTGGCGCTCTGCAGCGCGGCTTCCGGATCGAGCGAGAACGCCAATTCAAGCTGCGCCCAGCGTTCCGCTTGCGTGCGCGGATAACCGCCCGAACTTGGATTCGAGATCGACGGATGCGAGCCGTCATATTGGCGGTTGGTCTTGCGCGAGAACTTGTGGCGCTCGAACAGGATCACCGGCGTGCCGTCCGGATTGAACGCACCCAAGCGGCCGGACTCGACCTCGGCGACGGCGGCCGCCGCCTCCCATTCGCAGCCCAAACGTGTCGCAACCGCTTCGAAGTCCGCGCGGCGGAGTGGATCGGTGTTCTGGCGGCGGAGCGTCGACAAGAAATTGTCGACGCGCGGTGGCAGCGCGGCGAACGCATTGGCAAGAGCCGCCGCATAGGCGGCTGCATTCGGCCCGCCCTCGAACTCGCCGGCAAAGCCGACCCAATCGCGACGCTGCAATTCATCCACGAGCGATCCGCGCGTGATGTACGCCTGGAACGCCGCCAACTGACGCGCTTCCGAGTGCGCCATGTCCTGCACGAAGGCGAACACGCTCGGATAGCCGGCGGTGGCGTAGTAGCGGCCTGGCAGCTGGAACGCGCCCCAACTGGTTGCGGCGAGCGCTGCATCAGGATCAAGCGCATAAGCTTCCGTGAGTTTCGCCCAGCGTGAGGCTTGGTTGCCGCCGAGCGGCGCGCGGTTGCGGTTTGAGATCGCCGGGTGGCTCGCATCGAAGGCGCCGCCCGTAGCTTCACTGAAGAAGTACGGTTCGAACGAGATCAGCAACTTGCCGCCGGAGAACCCAGGGCCCGCGCTTTCGACGCGCAGGATCGCCTTCAACGCGTTGATGTCGATGCCAAGCGTTTGCGCGACGGCGCCGATCGCATCGTCGCTAAGGCGCGTCGCATCCTGTGCGCGCAGCGAGTCGAGCGAGAAGCCCGGCGGCGGGACAGTCGGGTCGACCGCAGGCGGCGGTGGTGGCGGCGGAGGCGCGGGTGGCGTGGCCGGCGGTGGTGCGGGTGGCGTGGCCGGCGGCGGCGCAGGTGGTGTCGCCGGCGGAGGCGCGGGCGGTGAAGCCGGCGGCGGCGCAGGTGGGCTGGCGGGCGGCGGCGCCGGCGGTGTCGCTGGCGGACGCGGCGGAGTTGCGGGCGGGCGCGGCGGAGAGGGCGGCGGTGACGTGGGACGTGATCCGCGGCTGCCGAAGATCACCCGAAAGACTGAATCCCAAAAGCTCATCAATATCCCCTGCGTCAGCCGCGATTCAGAGCCGGCGCATCCCCCGCGTCGGTCTATTCCGATTAACCTATCAAGCGACGTCAGCAAACCTCAGTTCGCCTCTGTCACAATTCATTGCGCGTCTTTCGCTCAAGCGGCCGAACCCGTAAAACCCGCCCCGCGCCGCCATAGCTCAGCTGGTAGAGCACCTGATTTGTAATCAGGGGGTCACAGGTTCGAGTCCTGTTGGCGGCACCGCAAGCGTCTGTTTTTCTGTCAATTTTCTTCAACGCGAAAAAGCTTGGAAGAAAATCCGCGGCTCTTCCGTTCTCCCCTCGAAGCCGGGCCGACCGGCGCAATTCGAGGAGAACAATCATGAAGACGCAACTTTTCACGGCTGTGACCGCAGCGATGCTGATGCTGGCGGCGCCGGCCTCGGCTCAAATCGCAGGCGGCGGCTCCATCGGCGGCGCCGTTGGCGGCGCGACCGATCGGGTGACAGGCAGCGTGTCCGGCCAAGGCAGCGTCGGCGTCGATGCGAGCCGCACGGTCAGCGACGCCGAAGCGCGCCTTGAGCGAAACCGCCAACGCGCTGAGCGCGCCGCACGCCGCGCCGCCGACCGCGCGCGCGACGCCAGCGAAGCAGCTGTCGATCGCGCGCAAAGCGTTCAGCCAAGTGTTGATGCGGATGCCAGCGCCTCGGGCTCCGCCAACGCCAGCCGCAATGGCGTGTCAGCCAGCGCCGATGTGAACGCCAACGCCTCCGCAGACCCGCACTGACGCCACCACTCCCCCACCCGTCAGTACGGCAGCGACGGACTCTTCGGAGTCCGTCGCTTTCTTTTGCTCTGTCTTAGAGTTGGGCGTCAGCGCCAATCGTTCGCGCGACTCTCGCGCTCTTTGTCAGCATCGAACGGCTCGCCATCGATGATGGCGTCGACCGCGTCCAGGATAACAGGCGCCGGCGCGCTCGCTTGGCGATAATCCGTTTCACCAGCGGGCGACGCGACGGCCATGCGCACGGCCCATGCATCGTCTTCACGGCACGCCAAGCCGGAGACGCTTTCCGCGGCAAATGTCCGGCAGATCGCGCCGTCGGTTGCGCGGAACGTCAGGCCGATTCTGGCATCAGGGCTCTGCGTGTCACTTGCGATCTGCGTTTCGAGCACGCGCGATAGGCTGACGCCAGCGTACGCGCCGTCTTGGCTGAACAATCCCTCAGCGGGCGCCGTGAAGCGGCCGAAGAGAACGCCGACCAACAAGCTTGCCGCAACCGCAGCCCAAACTGGCGGGCCGACACGCAGCGGCGCGCGCCGCTTACGCTCGGCGCCGATGTCCGAGACAGGTCGCGCGATATGATCGTCCGGAATCGCTTCGAGAAGTTTGAGCAGATGGTCGGGCACCGGCTGCGCCAACACATCATCGTATGCGATCTTCAAAGCGCGCCGCGTCGCGGTGAAGCGCGCCACTCGGCGCGCGAGATCGGGATCTTCCGCCATCGCGCGTTCGACGCGTTTAGCATCGAGCAGCGATAGCTGCCCGTCCGCGTAGGCCATCAGCGTTTCATCGTCCAAAGGCATCACCCGCCCTCCGTGAGCCGCGCTTCGATCGCTGCGCGTCCCCGCGCCAGACGGCTCGTGAGCGTGCCAATGGGCGTCTCCAGCAGATCCGCCGCTTCCCGATACGAAAACCCTTCGACCAACACCAGCGCAACGGCCAGTCTTTGCTCCTCAGGCAACTCTTCCATGGCTGCACGAACCAACTGCGCATCGAGGTGGTACTCCATGGCGCGCGCGCCATCCATACCAACGCGTTCGCCAGTTTCTTCAGGCGCGAACACCTTGGCCCTCACGGCCTTTGAGCGGACTTCATCGATCCAGCAATTCTTCATGATCCGAAACATCCAAGCATCAAGCCGCGTACCGGGCGTCCAGCCGCCGAGATTCTTCAGAGCGCGCTCTAACGCGTTCTGCACGAGGTCGTCGGCCTCGTCGGCGCTCCGCGTCAGCGCTCGCGCGAAGCGCCGCAGGCGCGGCAGCAACGCAACGAGGTCGCGGCGGATCTGATCGCGCTCGGCGGCCATGTCCGCACTCTACAACGGATCGGGCAGAGATTTTCATCCAGGAACAACGCGGCTGGCGGAAGAAGTTTACCGCGGGATCCGTTTGCGCTGATATGGCTCCGCACATGCGCCCACTCTTGCTCCTCGCGCTCCTGGCGCTCCTGGCGCTCGCCTTGGCGACGCCCGCTTCGGCGCAATTGCCCGGCGTGGGCCAGACCGTCGGCGACTTGGTGCGCGATCCCGTCGGCCAAGTGACGGACACGACCGAAGAGCTCAGCCGCTCCGCCACCCGGGAACTCCAAAATGCGCGAGACGTTGCAGCGCGCCAATTGCAGCGCCGCCACCGTGACGCGATCGACACGGACCGCAACGGCGACATCGTCGTCCGCAACGAAGTGCTCGCGATTGCACCGAGTGAAGAAGCGCTCACCGCCGCGCGCGGAGCCGGATTTACCATCAGCGAGACGATAGAGGATGCCGCGCTTAGTTTGCGGATCGTCATTCTGCGGGCTCCGCGCGGCATGTCTACGCGGCGCGCCGTCGAGACGCTGCAGAGGCTCGACCCCGAAGGCGCGTACGATTTCAATCACCTTTATCTCGGCGCCGGCCCGGCGGCACCCGGCGCAAAGCAAGCGCGCGATAACGGCAGGCCAAGCAGTGGCCCTCGCATCGGGCTGATCGATTCAGGCGTCGACGCGGCTCACCCTGCGTTTGCGGGCGTCGCGATTGTGCAGCGCGGCTTTGCGGGCGAGGCGCGCGCTGCGCCGCACGGCACCGCCGTCGCGTCTCTCCTCGGCGACGACGCTTCGCTCTTTGTCGCTGACGTTTACGGCGCAGCGCCTACGGGCGGCGGCGCCAGCGCGATCGTGGCGGCCATCGGCTGGCTCGCACAATCGCGCGTCGGCGTGATCAACGTATCGTTGGTGGGGCCGCCCAATCGCGCGCTCGAAGCAGCCATTCGCGCCGCGATCGCACGCGGGCATGTGATCGTCGCGGCAGTCGGCAATGACGGGCCGGCCGCTGCGCCGCTTTATCCGGCTGCCTATGCTGGCGTGGTCGGCGTCACCGGCGTCGACGCACGAAACCGCGTACTGCCGGAGGCGGGACGGGGCGAGCATGTCGACTTCGCAGCGCTCGGCATGGTGGATGCGGCTGCAGTCGGCGGCCGAACGGCGCGCGTGCGCGGCACCTCTTATGCAGCGCCGGCTGTCGCACGTCTGCTCGCGCACGAGCTTGCAGGCCCCGACCCTGGCGTTGCAGCACGCGCTCAGCAGCAGCTTGCCGCCAGCGCACGCGACCTCGGCGCGCGCGGCCGCGACGCGGTGTATGGCGCGGGCCTCGTGGGCGGCGCAACAACTCGCGGCGCGGCGCTAGGTCGCGACGCCGTCGCTTGCGCGCGCAGCGACAGGGCGTCATCGGTCACGCTGGAGATTCAGTGATGCGCGCTCTTTTGACGGCCTTGGCTTTGACGGCGTTGGCGGCATGCGAGCAGCCCAATGCGCCAACCCCGGCGACTCCACCCGCGCCTTCCGTCTCAACCGAAGAGCTACAACAACGCATCGCCGCACTCCCCGCGCCGTACAACGCAGCGACCTACGACGCCGGCCGTCGCGCCTTCGGACAATGTCGCTCCTGCCACACGATCGACGCCGGCGGCGCTAATCGCGTTGGGCCCAACTTGCACGGCGTCTTCGGCCGCGAGATCGGCGCGGCGCCAGACTTCACCTATTCGCAAGCTGTGCAGGATGCGAACTTCGTCTGGACCGCCGAGCAACTCGATCAATGGCTCCAGAACCCGCAAACATTCTTGCCGGGCAACCGCATGGCATTCGCGGGCGTACGCAGCGACGAAATGCGCCGCGATCTCATCGCATATCTGATGGTCGAGAGCGCGACCGACTAACTATTCCGCCGGGCGTGCGACTGCTTGGTCGTGCTCGAACTGCTCGATCTCCCGCGCCGTCGCTTCCGGCGACTTGGTGTAGCGCGCCAGCAGATCATAGAAGGTCGGCACCACAAACAGCGTCAGCAGCGTCGCCACGGTCAGTCCGAAGAAGATCACCGTCCCGATCGTCATGCGGCTCTCGGCGCCCGCGCCATGGCCGACAATGAGCGGAATGGCGCCGACCACTGTCGCCACCGACGTCATTAACACCGGGCGCACGCGCAGATCAGAAGCCTCAACGATCGCGTCACGTATGCTGCGCCCCTCGTCGCGCAGCTGGTTGGCGAACTCCACAATGAGGATGCCGTTCTTGGCGCCCAACGCGATCAAAATAATGAGTCCAATCTGACTATAGATGTTCAACGTGTTGCCGAAGAGGAAGAGACCGAAGAGCCCCCCGGTCACGGCGAGCGGCACAGCCAGCATGATCACAAGCGGGTGCACGAAGCTCTCGAACTGCCCCGCCAGCACCAAGAACACCACAAGCAGAGCAAACCCGAACGCGAACACGATCGCGCCAGTCGATTGCTTGAACTGACGCGCGGCGCCTGTGTAATCGATCGAAATCGGCTGATCGCCGATTTCCTCCGCTGCGATCTGCTCGAGTTCTTCAAGCGCGTCGCCGATGGCGTAGTCGCCGCCGATCGAGGCCGAAACTGTGACCGCCGCCTGCCGGTTCATGCGCCGGCGCTCGGCGGCGTCGCCGACTGTACGCATCGTCACCAGCGTGGAAAGTGGGATCATCTCGCCGGTGCGGTCGGAGCGAACGAACTTGTTGCCGAGATCGGCGATATCGGACCGCTCGTCGCGCTCAGCTTGCAGGAAGACGTAATACTCCTCGCCGCGATCGGTAATCGTGTTCACGCGCCGCGAACCCATCGTCGCTTCGAGCGTACGGCCAATGCTTTGCACCGAGACACCGAGTGCGGCGGCGCGTTCCCGGTCGATGTCGACCAGCACGCGCGGCGACGTCGGCTCGTAGTTCATCCGCGGCCGCTGGAAGTTCGGGCTTTCCCGCATGCGCTCGACGATGCGCGTCGCGACCGGCACGACTTGGTCATAGGTCGAGCCCAGCAACACCATCGACGCGCCGTCAGCGCCACCGCCGCCACCACCCTGGAAGGGGTTTTGCATGCGCGCGCGCACGGTTGCGCCCGGGATGGCGCCGAGCCGCGCATTGAGTTCGGTTTCAATCTCCGCGCCGGACCGTTCGCGATCTTCCCAGTTGGCCAGGAACACGCGCGCGATGCCGCTGGAGAAGCGGCTGGTGCCGGCATCGCCGAATCCAGGCGCGACAACAAGAATACGCTGCGCCTCGCCGCTCTCGACATACTCCATCAGCACGTCTTCGACCTGATCCATGACGCGCGCCATGTACTCGAAGCCCGCGCCCTCCGGCCCTTGCGCAAACACGATCAGATTGCCGCGGTCTTCCGGCGGCGTGAGCTCGGAGGGCAATTGCGAGAAGATGACGCCGCCGAGTGCAATGACGCCGATGAACACGGCAATCACTATCGGCTTGAAGTTCAGCGCCGCTTCCAAGGACGAGCGGTATGAGCTGCGCAACGCATTCAAGCCGCCGTCAATAAAGCGCGACAGCCGCGTGCTCGTCTTCACCGGCTTCAAGAGCTTCGAGCACATCATCGGCGACAGCGTCAGCGACGCGAAGGCCGAGATGACCACGACGCCGGCAATGGTAACCGCCAGTTCGACAAATAGTGCACCGATGTAGCCGCCGACGAACAGGAGCGGCGCGAACACGGCGACCAGCACCGCGGAGGTCGCGACGATAGCGAAGAACACCTGCCGCGTTCCGCGCTCGGACGCCACCAAAGGCGGCTCTCCCAATGTATCGACGCGCCGCTGCGCATTTTCCAGCACGACGATAGAATCGTCCACGACGAGGCCGATGGCCAGGACGAGCGCCAGCAGCGTCAGCAAGTTGATCGAGAAGCCGAAGATCGACATCACCAAGAACGCGCCGACGAGGCAGACGGGGATCACCGCCGCCGGCACGAAAGCCGCGCGCCACGATCCCAAGAAAAGGAAGATCACCAGAATGACCAGCGCCGTCGATTCCAACAGCGCTGCGCCCACGCGTTCGATCGCGCGCTCGATGAAGAGCGTGGCGTCGTAGGTGAGGACGATATTGGTGCCTTCAGGCAGTTCGGGCCGGATGCGTTCGATCTCGGCCTTCACCAGACGGCCAACGTCCAGCGCGTTCGAGGTGGATTGGCGCACAATGCCAAGACCGACCTGCTCGTTGCCGTTGCCGCGAAAGATGCGCCGGGTTTCCTCCGGCGCCATTTCGATGCGCGCGATATCACCGAGCCGCACCACAACGTCACCGGACTCGCCCGCACCGCGCAAGGGCAAGCGCTGGAATTGCTCAGGCGTCTCGAACGCGCGCGCCACCCGGACCTGATAGTCGCGCTCTTCGCTTTGGACGTAGCCAGCCGGCAGTTCCACGTTCTGCGCGCGCAGAGCGGTTTCGACATCCTGCACAGTGAGGCCGCGCGCGGCCATGGCGTTGGTGTCGAGCCAAATCCGCAAGGAGGGCCGAAAGCCGCCGCCCACCGTGACGCTTGCCACGCCGTTCAGCACTGAGAGCCGATCGACGACGTAGCGTTCGGCGTAATCGGTCAACTCGGTCCGATCGAGCGTGCTCGATTCCAAGCTGAACCAGATGATCGGATCGGCATCGGCGTCGGCTTTGCGGATCACCGGGTCGTCTATATCGAGCGGCAATTGACCGCGCGCGCGGTCGACGGCGTTGCGCACGTCGTTAGCGGCGTCTTCGATGTCGCGGCTGAGTTGGAATTCGATATTGACCGAGGAGCGGCCGTCGCGGCTGACCGAGTTGATGGTGTCGATGCCATCTATGCCGGACAGTTGATCTTCGATGATGCGGGTGATTTGATTTTCGACTACTTGCGCCGAGGCGCCCGGATAAGACGTGTTGATCGAAACGATGGGGCGATCGACGTCCGGCAGTTCGCGAAGCGGCAGCGTCGTGAAGGCAATCGCGCCGAACGCGATGATGACCAGCGACATCACCAGCGCGAGAACGGGACGGCGAACTGAAAGGTCGGAGAGGGTCATTGCGCCGCGCTACCCGCGCGGCCGCAGGTCGAGCGCGTCAGCGGAGCCGGGGCTGGCGCCAATCTGCACCGGCTGGCCAGGACGGACGCTTTGCACACCCTCCGTGATCACCTGATCGCCGGCGCTCAGGCCTTCGAGCACTTCGGCCATGCCGCCCGTGCGTTGGCCGACGCGCAGGCGCACGAGGTCAACGGCCTGCCCGCCTTCGCGTGCGACGACGCGATAGACATAAGCGCCGTCGGCCTGATCGAGGATCGCGATTTCTGGGATGGCGAGCCCCTGGCGCGGGTTCGAGCGCACTTGCACCGTCATCAGCATGCCGGGGCGCAGCACTTCGTCCGGATTCGGCAACATGGCGCGCACGCGCACAGTGCGCGTGGCGGGATCGACGCGGCTGTCGACGTCGGCGATCACGCCGGTAAATGTCCGATCGGGATAGGCCGCCGTCAGCGCGATGATTTCCACGCCAGGCGCCAAGCGTGCGAGTTCGGTTTCCGTCACATCGAAGTCGAGCTTGATTTCGGTGACATCATCGAGCGTGCCGATCTGATCGCCTGGGCGCATGAACTCACCCGGACTCGCGGTCCGCAGGCCGACAACGCCGGCGAACGGCGCGCGAATAGTGCGATCAGCGATGCGCGAAGCGCCCGCATTAAGGCGCGCTTCCGTCGCATTGGCGGCGGCGCGCACGGTGTCGAGGCGCGCTTGCGAGGCAAAGCCGCGGTCGAACAATTCTTGATAGCGGCGCAATTCTTCCTGGGCGGCGTCGTTGGCCGCGCGCGCTTCGGCGTAATCCGCCGCCTGCTCAACGCTCGACATCTCGACCAGCACTTGGCCGCGACGCACGCGGTCGCCGCTGTCGAAGCGCAGCGCGCGGATCGTGTCCGCGACCTTAGGGGTCAAAACGATGCTCTCGCGCGCCTGGGCCGTGCCGATGGCTTGGAGGCCGTCGGTGAATGTGTGGAGGCTTGCAGTAGCTGCCAGAACTGTGGGAGCCCCGCCAGGGCCGCCCCGGCCAGGGCCACCGCCGCCAGGGGCAGCGGCGACGCTTTCGCTGACGCCGTCCCATACCGTCTTGCCGAGCACGACAAACGTCATCAGCCCCAGCCCGACGGCGACGACGGCCGCGAAGCCATAACGCTTGAAAATCCCCAACATGATGTAACGGAGCCTACAAAGAATGTTTTGCGGATGTGTGTCTTGTCATTACGGCTGTCCACCGCCCGTCGATCAATTACCGGGCCGACCCCACAAACCTACCACAAGCGCAGCCTTCTGTGGGCCGCCGTCTATGCGGCTCCGCAGCCCAATTTGCAGCCCGCGACCGCTTTCGCCGAAGCGCACGAGCGTCAATTGAGCGCGGGTGACCTGGTCACCCTCCTGAGGTGAGTCGAAAAAGACCTGCCCCATGACCAGCCAGTTAGAGCGCGGCCGAAAGCCGGCGCTGACATCGATCCGCTCGCTGTTGCAGCCACCTTCGAGGCCGCGGACCGCCCCTTCAATGTTCAGGAACCGTCCCTCGCCGAACGACCGACCGCCGAGCCAACGCAACTCCACGCCGCCCTCGCTGCATCCCTCCGGCGGATTGGAAACCCACAGCGCGCCCGCCTGCATGGCTGCAACCGTGGGGCCATCACGCAGGATCACACCCTTGAGGGCAACGGTGGCCTCACCCCTCCAACCCTCAACCGTGTCGTAGTTCTGCTCGAACCAGGGCGAAGCGACCACGGAGGCGTCATCCCCGAGCGGGACCTCCCAATAGGTCGAGGTCTCATAGAACGTCAGGCCCTCGCGCTCGCCTGCAACCGTCGTCAGGATTTCTTGGCCGCCTTCAGGCGCGATCCAAGCGCCAGCGAGTGCTGGCGCGGGCGTCATAGCTGCGATCAGGCCTAGGAGTCGTAGCCCGGCAGTTGACGATCCAGTTTTCTTTTCAGCCCCGGCCAAGCCAGCCCCGCCACCATGCCCAGACCCTTTGCGGGACCGTTGCGCGTTTCTTCCTGCGCTTCTTCGGGCGCAATCAACACATTCTCGCGGCCCGCGCTCAAAGCGGCGACCTGCTGCGCGCACGCGCGCTCTAGGAAGAAGATGCCGACGAACGCTTCTGCTGCAGTCGAGCCGACAGCGAGCGTTCCGTGATTGCGCAGAAGCATGAGCTTCTTGTCGCCGATGTCTTTCACCAAGCGCTCGCGCTCATCGAGATTGAGCGCCACGCCTTCATAGCCGTGATAGGCGAGGTTCGGGATCATGAGCAGCGCATTTTGCGTCAGCGGCAGCAGGCCATCTTTCTGCGCCGACACGCCGACGCCAGCGTCCGTGTGCAAGTGGATGACGCAAAGCGCGTCTTCGCGCGCGGCGTGAACGGCCGAGTGGATCGTGAAGCCGGCTGGATTGATGTAGTACGGCGTCGGCGAGACGATGTTGCCTTCGAGATCAACCTTCACCAGCGACGATGCGGTGATCTCCTCGAAGAACATCCCGTAAGGATTGATCAGGAAATGGTGTTCCGGCCCCGGCACGCGCATCGAGATGTGCGTGAAGATCATGTCGTCCCAGCCATGGAGCGCCACGAGCCGATAGAGCGCGGCGCAATCCACGCGCGCTTGCCACTCTTCCGCCGAAACCCGGCTCTTCAGGGATCTGCTTGCATCGTCTGCCATGGACGTACGCTAGCCCCATTAAGGGCGGCGCTCAACCATGACGCGGCGTCTGCCTCGCGATTGCCGGGGCGCGGGCGGCAGGTCATAACCGCCCGATGAAGCTTGCGTTCACAGCCAGCGCGCGTCCCGAAGCGCAGGAGGCCCTGCGCCGGCTCCGCCATGTCTATGGCGAGAGCGGCGAGGCCGAGGCCGACGTCATCGTCGTACTCGGCGGCGACGGCCACATGCTGGAAACGCTGCGCCGGCGGCTGAAAGACAGCAAGCCGGTTTACGGCATGAACCGGGGAACGGTTGGCTTCCTGATGAACGACTACAACGAGGATGGGTTGGACGAACGGCTGGCGAACGTTGAGTCCGTCAGCATCCGCCCGCTCGTGGCCCGTTGCCAGACGGCCAGCGGCGCCATCGTGGAAGAGCGCGCCTTCAATGAGGTCTCGCTCATCCGCCAGACGGCGCAATCGGCGAAGCTCAAGATCATCGTCGACGGGGCGGAGCGCATGGCTGAGCTGTTGTGCGACGGCGTCATGGTCGCCACCCCGGCCGGCTCGACCGCTTACAACTTTTCGGCCCACGGCCCGATCCTGCCGATCGACTCCCGGCTTTTGGCGCTCACTCCGATCAGCGCCTTCCGGCCCCGGCGCTGGCGCGGCGCGCTGCTGCCACAACGGGCGCAGGTGCGGATCGAGGTGCTGGAGGCCGAGCGCCGAGGCGTCAGCGCCGCCGCCGACAATCGCGAAATGCGCGATGTGGTGGCCGTCGATATCAGCGAAGACAGCGGCGCTGAACTACCGCTGCTGTTCGACAAGGGTCACGCCCTCGACGAACGCATCCTGCGCGAGCAGTTCAACGTCTGAGCCGTCAACGCTCTGTTCACTTTGCGGGTCGATGCTCGCCGCTTCATGTCAAAGCCCAAAGCCCAGTTCATCGATCCCCGCACGACCGGGCGCCGCGCACTGCAACAGCCGGTGTTCGATCCATCGGCGCTCAAGCGTGCAGACGATGCGATGAAGGCAATGGGCGGCTCATTCGAGCAATGGCTGGACGACGACATCCGCAAACTTCAAATCGCCCGCGTCGCCGCGCAAAACGCCGGCTGGAGCGATGGGGCGCTCGATGCCCTATTTTCCGCGGCGCATGACGTAAAAGGCATGGGCGGTTCCTACGGCTTTCCGCTGGCTACCCAACTCGCCGCCTCACTCTGCCGCCTGATTGAAACTGACGCCGGCAAGGCAGCCGCCCGCGCAAATCCGCGTCTTGTACTCGCTCACGTAGACGCTCTGCGCGCTGCCGTGCGTGACCGCATCGCGACGGCAGAACACCCAATCGGCGCAGCGTTGATTGCAGCGCTTGAGGCCGAAGTCGAACAGCTTGGCGTGGCGCCGGAGTGAAACGCTAACGCGCGTTCACCGCGTTCGCCCGTCGAATATTAACGGCGCCCATGCGAGAAAGCTGCTCGCAGAAGTTGCCCATGACCGTCATTCCCTTCCGCCCCCGGCCAGAGCAGGAACCGCTCGCGTTCGCCATCGGCGCACGCGTCGATTTGCGCGTTGGCGCCCTGGCGGCCGGCGTCGTGCGGCCACGCGGCGAACCGCGCGAGGCGTTCGCATTCTCCACCCTCGCCCGCATGCTGCGCGGCGCGCGCATGGCATGGCTTGAGCGCGGCCTTCACGCGCCACTCACGCTTGCTATACCCGGCGACGTCCACGCGGATCTCGAAGCCGACGCTTTGAGTGAGGCCGCCATCGAAGCGGGCTGCACGCGCCGAGGCTTGAGCTTCGAGTTATGCGAACGGCGCATCGCATCTGATGGACCGGCGCTTGCCGAAGAACTCCGCGCCCGCGGCTGGAACGTCGCCCTGCGCGCCGATCCCGATTGCCCCCTGCCGTTCGGCGCACGTGCGCGCGCGCTCTATGCTGAATTGGTGATCGAGGCCCCGGCCGACACCGATCCCTTTCTCGCCATGCCCGACGGCGATCGCAGCCCGCTGGGTCGGCGCCTGCTCGCGGCCAAAGGCGCGGGTCTCATCATCACGGCAGAGAGCGTGCGCTCCACCGCGCATGCGCGCACACTCGCTATCGCGGGTTTCGATCGCGGCGGCGGCCGCTTTGCCGAAGCTGGATTGCGCTAGTTGAGCGCTGCGGCGCGAAACGAGTCCAAGCCCGACGCGTCGAGCTTTTCCAACAGATAATCGAGATCGTCTTTCGGCACCGACTGGAAAAGCGTCAGCGTCCGCTCCAACATACGCTTGCGGAAAGTGATGCGATCGTGCGCGACGCCCTCCCGGTCGATGCTGTGATACACATCGATAGCGGCGCGGAAAGACGCGAACAGACGCGGCGGCAGGCCAGAACGGTCAAATGCCGCCTTCAGCCCCAGCGGCCCGCTATCGTGGATCATCAGCCACATGCGTTGGTGCGTCATGCCGGCAAGCTCGGCCATCGCGTGTTCGACAAATTCGATGTGTCCCAGGCACAAGCCGCGCATCAGCAGCGAGGGATTGAGCCGGCCATTGAGATTGAGCTGCTGCACGAAGCGGCCGATGTCACGTTGGCGCACCGCCTGCTCGACGATGTCGATGGTGATGCGCTCGCGCGCGCCCATGGCGAGATCGATGGCGATCTGCGGCGGTAGCTCGTGGTTGTTGACCAGATAGTCGAACGCCTCGCCCGCCACGAGCGAGACGAGCTTCTCGGTAATCGCCAGCGGCAGCTCGCCGCGATGCACCATCGTCGATGTAATGGCGGAGACGCCAGCGAAGCGGTCGAGTGTGGCGTTCAGCCCCGCTTCGTCAAAAATTGCGTTGTCGTTGGCGAGCGCGCGGCCGACTGCTTCCTGGATGGCGAACTGCGCAATCGCGCCCGTCACCGTGGGGCTGAGCGTCTCGCGGCAAGCAACCGCAATCTGTTTTGCCGGCGGACACGCGCGCACAATCTCCACAAGATCAGCGTCGGTCAGCGACGGCGAGTTGAGCACGATCGGCAGCGCGATCGAATCCACATCGCGCGCCAGCTTGTTGGCGATCTCGCGCGGCAGCTTGGGCGAATTCTTCAGCGCCACCGAAAGCGCGCGGCGCACCAGCACTGCGGCGTCGGCGGCCATGATGGCGATAATGCCCTCGGCGTGCGCGCGTTCCTCGGGGGAAAGCTGGCCTTCCTCGATGCAGCGGCAGATCTTGTGCGCAGCCTGGGCGCGGTCCTCCTCGGTCGGCCCCTTGATCAGGGTCCGGATGTCGCTATCGGTGAGATTGGCGCGCATGGTGACGATGGACATGGGACGGCGCTCGCGCTCCTGGGCGCGGCGACTCCCCGCCGCGCTGACATCCGCTGACACTTGCGCCTGAGCCTTAACGAAGCCTTGATTGCCAGACGTTGCGAAACAGAAACGGGTCCGCATGCTCGAAGGATTGAAGGTTATCGAATACGCCACCTACGTCGCCGCGCCCGGCGCCGGCGGCATCATGGCGGACTGGGGCGCTGACGTGATCAAGGTCGAGCCGCCCGGCGGCGATCCGATCCGCATGTTCTTTGCGTCGGTCGGCATTGAAGGCGTCGCCGTCAATCCGGTGTTCGAGTTGGACAATCGCGGTAAGCGCGGCGTGGTGTTGGACACTGCGCAGGACGCTGGGCGCGAGGCATTGCTGAAACTGATCGACGGCGCTGATGTCTTCCTCACCAATGTGCGCCCCGGCGGGCTCACGCGTGCCGGATTGGACTTCGAAACCCTGCGGCAGCGCAATTCGCGCCTCGTCTATGCGACGCTCACCGGCTACGGCCTAGACGGACCGGACGCTGATCGGCCGGGTATGGACTCCGCCGCTTTCTGGGCGCGGTCAGGTCTCGCGGCGCTGTTTCGCCCGAAGGGCGGTGAGCCAGTTCAATTGCGCACCGCCCTCGGCGATCACGTAGCGTCGGTGGCGATCGTCAGCGGCGTGCTCGCCGCATTGTTCGAACGCCAACAAACCGGCAAAGGCCGGTTAGTCGAAGCGGCCCTGCTGCGCGTCGCGCACTATGTCGGCGGCTCTGATTTCGCGATCCAGCACACGTACGGACGCACAGCGTCGAACCGTCAGCGCCGGGACGTGCCCAATCCGCTGATCAACTATTTCAAGACCAAGGACGAACACTGGATCAGCCTGCTCACCCGACAAGGCGAGAAAGATTGGCCGCCGCTCTGCCGCGCGCTGAAGCTGGATAACCTGATCGAAGACGAGCGCTTCTCGCGCGCGAAGGCCCGCCGCGCCAACGGCGCTGATCTTGTGGACGTGTTGGATGAAGCGTTCGCCGCCTTCACACTCGCGGAACTCGCTGGCCGTCTCGACGCTGAGGAAATGATCTGGTCGCCGGTGCAAACGGCGGCGGAAGCGATCGTCGATCCGCAAGCAATCGCCGCCGGCGCCGTGGTGCAAACACCGCAACACGAAGGCCCGCCGATCAACGCGCCGGGCGCGCCGATCCGCTTTCCCGGCGCCGACGACGGCCCAAAGGGGCCGGCGCCAAAGCTCGGCGAACACACACGCGCTGTGCTGACTCAGTTTGGTTATTCGGAAGATGAAATCGACGCGCTCTATGCGAGCGGCGCGGCGGCCTAGCCCTGGGTGCGCGCGTATGCGTTGAGCGCCTGCATTGGATCACGCTGCTGCGTTTCCTCTTCGGTCGAACGAAGCAAAGGCAGGAGCGCCATCGCAAACAGCGCATTTGCGAGCGCCGGCGACATCGACTGGCCCTCGCGTCCGTACTCGATGCGTCCGCCTTGGCTGCCACTCCCTGCACCCATGGACGCATTGGCATCCAGATTGAGCCGTTCCAGTAACGCTTGCGCCGAACGCGGCTGACCGTTGGCGTAAAAGAGCCCGCGATTGGCGGCGGCTTCGCGCGGAAAGATCGCCGCCGCACTCGGCGCGCCCTGCGCCGCCGCTTCGATCAAGCGCAACGCGCCACCTGGCCCCATCACATGCGCCGCATAAAGCTCGCCAGCACTCGGCGATCGGCCAAGCCGCGCTTGCAGCGTCTGCGCATTTTCGCGCGCGAGTTCAGCCGCCATACGCGCGGAGATCTCCGGGTCATTGCGCAGCGCCAGGATTTCGCGGCGCATGTCGCCGTTCGCGCCCTGCTCTAACGCCTGCGCGTAATGGCCGAGACCGTGCGTCGCGCCATGGCGGCGCATCATCTGAAACCAAGTGCCCTCGATGAACTGGAACAATCCCGTCGCGCTCGATGTCCCCGCGCGCGCCGTCGGATTAAGCGCGCTTTCGCGGCGCGCGGTTTCAACGAGTAGGGAAAAATCGACGCCGGTTGCATCCGCTGCGCGGCGTATGGCTGCGCGAACGACGTCGTGACCGGTAGGCGCGATCGGATCGCTCATGCCTACCGCGCTCAACCAATTTGATGAATCGCGAGTTAACCGGCGCGTTTGATGCGCAAGCGCAATCTATACGGAAACAAAACGAAGCCCGCCAATAGCACGATGAGGCTCGTGAACGACGTGGCGATCAACAAGCCAGTGTTGAAGTTCTCGTGGTCGCGCCAATCCATGATGTGCAGCGCCCAAAGCGCATCATAAACGCGCCACAAGTCAGATCGGCGCGCCGTCACGCGCGCAGTGTCGGCGGCGACATAAACGGCCAACCCCTCGGCGTCATCGAAGGCGATGCGCCACGCCGGCAGCACGCCCCGATATTCCGGGCTCTCTTCCGTCACCAACTGCGCCTCGCGCACGCGCGGATTGCCGGCGATGTAAGCGCGCGCAATCTGCTCGGCCGCCTCGGCGCTGATCGGTGACGCGACGCGCCAGTCGTCGAGATTGATCAGGATCGGGCGGCGCTCGTGAAACTCCGCGACCGCCACCGCCCCGCCAGCGCTGGTGCGTTCATAGACCAGCCGCGACGGCGCTTCCGGAAGCAACGCCGCCAACTCTGAGGGCGCGCGCTCCGGGAGGGGCGCAGCCGAATGCATCTCTGCGATGCGGTGCTCGCTGCGCACCTGCTCGATCGGGTAAATCGCAAAAAAGAGGCCGGAGCCGACCCAGAACAGCATCTGCACGCCCACGATGAGCGCGAGCCATTTGTGGATCGAGGATGCGAGCGGGGCGACTTTCATGCCCGTATCAAGCGCCCGCACTTTCAGTAGGCAATACGGCGTTTTTGCCCTGCGCGCGCCGTCAGTAGCTCTTCGGCAGCCCGAGCACACGTTCGGCGATGTAGTTCAGGATCATCTCGCGCGAGACGGGCGCGATGCGCGCGATCATCGCTTCGCGGAAATAGCGCTCCACGAAATATTCCTTGGCGTAGCCCATGCCGCCATGCACCAACACCGACGTCTCACATGCGCGGAATCCGGCCTCGGCGCCAAGATATTTCGAAGCGTTGGCCTCCGCGCCGCAATCCTTGCCGGCGTCGTAAAGCGCGGCCGCTTTGAACGCCATTAGGTTGGCGGCTTCGAGTTCGGCCCACGCTTTTGCGAGCGGATGCTGAATGCCCTGGTTCTGCCCGATCGGCCGGCCGAACACGACGCGCTCTTTCGCGTATTGCGCCGCGCGCTTCAGGGCCGCACGGCCAAGCCCAATCGCTTCTGCCGCGAAGAGCACGCGCTCGGGATTTAAACCAGACAGCAAAATCTTGAAGCCTGCGCCTTCTTCGCCGATGAGTTCAGCGTTCGATACGTCGAGGTCCTCGATGAAGAGCGTGTTGCACTCCACCGCCTTGCGGCCCATTTTCGGGATCGGCTGCGCCTCGATCTTGCTACGATCGAAATCGGCGTAGAACAGCGAGAGGCCCTCGGTCGGCCGCTTGGCCTGATCTTTCGGCGTCGTGCGCGCGATGATCAGAATTTTGTTCGCGCGCTGCGCATTCGTCGTCCAGATTTTTCGGCCATTGATGCGATAGCCGCTATTGGTGCGCTCGGCCTTCGTCTCCAAGCTCGCCGTATCGAGGCCAGAGTTTGGTTCGGTCACGGCGAAGCAGGCTTTGTCCGTGCCGTCCATTGCAGGCGGCAGAAAACGTTGCTGCTGCTCCGGCGTGCCGAACTTCACGATCGGCATCAGGCCGAAAATGTTGAGATGGATGGCGCTGGCGCCGGAAAAGCCCGCGCCCGATTCCGCCACCGTCTGCATCATCAGCGCGGCTTCCGTCAGCCCGAGCCCCGCGCCTCCGATACTTTCAGGCATGGCGACGCCGAGCCAGCCGCCGGCGGCGATATCGTTGACGAAGGCGTCCGGGAAGTCACCGGTGTTATCGACGTTCAGCCAATAGTGGTCGTCATACTTGGCGCAGATCTCTTCGATCGCGTGCTTGATGGCGGCTTGTTCTTCGGTGAGGCTGAGGGCGAACGTCATGCTGTCTGGCTTTCAAAGCGCTGCGGCGAGAGCGCGGCCCAGCGATCGGGAATCTCGCCGCCGAGTACATAAGCGCTAATGATCTCCGCCGTCACCGGGGCCATGAGCCAGCCATTGCGCGAATGGCCCGCCGCGACGAAAAGCCCATCCCCCGACGGTCCGATCATCGGCCAGCCATCGGGCGACATCGGGCGAATGCCGCACCAGGCATAGCCCGTCGCTTGAACTTCCCCGGGCAATGCAGCGTCCGCCGCTGCCAGCAACGCCTGCACCTGCGCTTGATCCACGCGCCGATCGAAACGGCCCGGCTCCATTGTCGATCCCAGCACCACGTCCTCGCGCCGCTGCGCCAAGTAAAATCCTGGCCCATGCACATTCGGCCCGAGCGGACGCTCAAGCTTGACCGACACCATGTGCCCACGCGCGGCGCTGACGTGGCGCAGCGCCGGGGCAGCTTGCTTCAGCGCATCCGTCGCCCACACGCCTGGCGCCAGCACGACCGCCTCGGCCTCGTAGACGCGATCCTCGTGCGTGAGCGCTGCACTCGCCGTTACGTTGGCGACATCTTGATTGTACTCGATGATGACGCCGTGGGCCCGCGCCTGCATGGCGAGCCCGCTCAACACACGCTGCGGATCGGCGACGCCTTCATGCTCGACAAACACCGCTGTATGCTCAGCATTGAGGCCGGTGCGTTTGCGGAACTGACCGCTCCGCAAGACCTGCGCGCGCCGTCCATGGCGCTCCGATGTCTGAACTACGTCGGCTGCGGCGATCTCGTCGGCCACGCGGACGCCACCATCGAAGCGAACGCCATCCGCCCATTCGGCGCCGTCACGCCATTGGCGCCAAAGATCGAAGGACTCGAACGCCAGCGGCGTGAACGGAGTGGCGCTCTCGTCTAGCGGCGCCAGCATCCCCGCCGCCGCGACCGATGCGCCAGGGCCGAACACATCGGCGTGCTCGCCTTCTGCTTCCAGCACGGTCACGCGCGCTCCGGCCTTAGCCAGACGCACGGCGGTAAAGAGGCCGATGACGCCGCCGCCGACGATGACAACAGATTTCATAGGGGCCATGTCGGCGGAAATCAGGGCGCGCGCAAGGCGCTGCGGCGAACGGCGTCAGCCGCGCTTGGCGCGCGCCTTCGCGGCCACCGCTTTGCAGACGCCCACCATCGCCTCGACACCAGCCGCCGCCAACACTTCGGCCGAAACTTCGCGGCCCAGGGCTTTGGACAAATCCTTTGCAGCGCGTTCCAGCCGTCGCCAGGCGCTGGCGTCGATCTGAACGCCTGCTGTTGTGCGCACGCGTTTCGCCTTGGCGGCTTTCCGCGGCGTCTGCCTGTCCACGTTCTTGCGCACCGCCGCCAACGCTTTCTTCATAATGTCGACGTGCGCGCGGTCTTTGTCTTTTTCGACTTCGGGCAACTTCGCGTAAGGCTTGAACAAGGCCTTCGGCTGGCTCGCATCTTTGCGATTGGCTTTGATCCAACACTCATGAATGAAATCCGCCGCCGCTTCGCGATCGTTTGGAAATTTCTTCACCGCAGCATAAGCGTCGAGCGCTGCCCGTTTGTTGCTCTGCTGCGCGCGCGGATCGAGCTTCGACCATGGTTGATTGACATCAACCATAACGCCGCCGCGCAGACGCATGCGGGGCTTGCCCCTCTCACCGGGGTTCGCCTTCAGGAAATTACGCCGCCACGCATCGTGCGAGCGTGACGAGAAATACTCGACCGCCGCCTCCAGCACTGGATCGGCCTTCTGCGTTCTGCGCGCTTTAGCCATCCCTCATCCTAGCAAGAACTCTTTAGGATTTGGCAAATCGCGGGGCTCACGCAGAGCGCCATTCCGGCAGATCGAATGTAGGATCGGGATAAGTCGCATCGACAAACGTGCGCCCGGCGGCCATGCCGACCTCCAACAGCAATTGCATGTTTTCCTTCTTGCCGTTGTCCATGAGATCGAGCGCGTTCATCGTGTCCGCGTCCAGCTCGCGGCCGAGCATGCGTTCCAGCGTTGTCATCGGCGGCGCCGGGTCCGTGCGCCGCTTTGGCTTTGGCTTCGTCTCAAGCACGACATCCATGCGCTGATAGTCCAGCAGCGGCTCACCGGTGATGCAAACGCCGGCCATGTCGCCGATCTCGGAATTGATCCGCCATGGTTTCTTCGGCGACGAGAACGCCTGCATCATCATGATGCCTTGCACTTGCGTGTCGTACACCATAGCGCGCAAGGCGTGCACGCCACGCAAGCCGGGCGGCAAGCCTTGAAAGGCTTTGCCATCGACCGTCGGCCTACGTGAACCGGTGCCGCAGGACGTCATCATCAGATTGTCGGCGCCGGCCTTCCAACCAAATTTGTAAGACGGCTCCAGCGCCAGCATGAACAGCTGCATGCTCGGATTATTGTTCGCGCTCACCGCGCCGTCGACGAAAAAGCCCTTCTGAATTGGACGTCGCTTTTCATCGAATTCGATATCGATGACGATCTCATCAAAGAAGGTCGGCGCTGCAGCACTGGCGAGTACGAGATCGACGAGCCGGTAGCGCTTGTTCGGAAATACGCCGCTGCCGTCTGTGGGATCGTAAAAGATGCCGAGCGGATGATTGGTGACGACCCAGGCGGAACCGGTGTCGATACGTTTGGCATGGATCGCAAGGCCAGTGCGCAAATCCTGCGAACCGAGCGTCTTCGTGGACAACACGGAGTGCAGCGCCCGGCGCAGTTTTTTTGAGTCGAACTTCGCCTGCAGGAAAACGCCATCGCCCGCAGTGCGTCCGAACACTTCCGGCCCAAGCCGCTGATAGAGTTCGATCACTTCCTCAACGGTGAGCCCCAACGCCAATGCGGTGGAGATGATCGCCCCGGTGGATGTGCCGCCGATCAGATCGTAATAGTCGGACAAGCGAAACGCCGCGTCGCCGCCGGCGCGACGGCGCAATTCGTCCTCCAGCACTTTAAGCATGCCAAGCGTGAGGATGCCCTTCACGCCGCCGCCATCGAGCGCGAGAATGCGTTTGGCGCCGGTGTCGGGCGAGAGGTGCTCGAATAGCGTTTTAGGCATGGGTCCCCTTCGCCGACCTTCTTAGCGTCGGCGGCGGCTCAAAAGAAGGCCAACAACGCCGGATCGCGGCCAAGATGGACAGCTTTGAATTCAGCCGCCAAAAACAGCCCGCCCGCCACGTAAATGGCCTTGTCCTCGCCCCGCGCTGACGCGAGGCGCCTCGCCTCGGCCACGGACTCCGCCACTACGATCTCAGCATCCGGGTTCGCCTTTACGGCGTACGCGGCGATCTCAGCGGGTGGCGCGCCCTTGTGACGCGCGGCCGCGCAAATGATTGTGGAAAAGCGCGACGCCAAACGCGAAACCAAAGCGCCTGGGTCTTTGTCGTGTGACGCGCCGCAGACGAGGATCGCATCTCGCCCGGCTTTCATCTCTTGAAAGCCCGCAAGAGCTGCATCAATCGCGTCGGGCGTGTGACCCACATCGATAACGATGAGCGGCGCTTTGTTGATCACTTCCAGACGCCCCGGCCAGCGCGTCGCGGTCAGCCCCGCTTGAACGTGCGCGGGGCTCAAAGATGCGACATCGCAAGTTAGTGCCAGCGCAAGCGCCGCATTGCGCTGTTGGTGTGCGCCATCGAGCGGCGCCAGCTGCATTGGATCGGCCAGAACGAACGTCGCACTAACATCTCGCTCGGTGCAGTGCGCCTCGATCGCCGCGCGCTGGGGCTCGCAACTTTCGCTCACATAGAGCCGGGCCCCCGCCGGCGCAGCGTCAATCTTCTCGCGCGCGATGGCTTCCAGCGTATTGCCGAGTAACGCCGTGTGCTCGAGGTCAAGCGACGTCAGCGCCAATCGCTGGGCCGCAATCAGACGCGCCGGATCGAGCCGCCCGCCGATGCCGGCCTCCCAGACAGTGTGTTCGCACCCACGGGCCGTGAACCAATCGGCGGCGATGAGGAATAGAAATTCAAAGCCGCCGAGGGTGTTCGTGTGGCCAGTTGCTTCCACCGCCGCTGCGACGCGCCCCCAATGCGTTTCAAGTTCGTCATCGGCGATGTCTTCGTCACCGATTCGAAAGCGTTCGTTTAGCGCCAGTAGATGCGGCGATGTGAATAAGCCCACGCCCTGATTGACTTGCTCCAACAACGCCGCCGTCATAGCCGCCGTCGAGCCCTTGCCATTGCTGCCAACGATCACTGCGCCATCCGCGCCAAATCCGGCGAGTTCGACACCAAGGCGTTCCGCAATCATCGAAACGCGCTCAAGCCCCGGCCCCGCGCCGAACTTCGGATACGGAACGCGCCACAACCTCATCGCAACGCCGCGTCGAAATTTGCGCGCCAGATCGTCTCGATCAGATCCCAGCGATCATGATCTTCCAGCGTTGCGATCATTGGATTGGAATTGACCTCGATCACCGTCGGCCCCTCCGGCAAATCGAACAGGTCCACCGCCGCAAGCCGCAGCCCTACCGCGCTCGCCGCGGCGATCGCGACGCGTGCCAATTCTGACGGCGCACCGTCCGCCAGCGTCGACGCGCCTCCACCGGCTGAACGGTTCGCCGGGCCCTCCAGCCACGCCAGTTCGCCTTCGCCCAGCACATGATCGAGCGGAAGCCGAGCGCCTACCGCATCACGGGCCGCACGCGCGGGGGCCGGAGCACTGTCGTCACGCGGCAGCGCGTCGATCAGCGCCGCCAGCGAGCGACCGCCGTCGCCCACAACGCTTGGCAAATGCTTGCGATAAGAAAAGAGCGGTTCGCCATCGAGCACGAAGACGCGGTGCTCCGGCGCGCGTATGTAAGGCTGGATAAGAATGGCGAAATGCTCACGCGCGACGCGTGGGACGTAGTAATCAAACGCCTCAACGCTATCAATCATCTCGGCATAGAGCCCGTTCGACGCTGCTAGCGGTTTGCAGAAAATCGGAAACGCCGCACGCGCGACGTGGGCGTACGCATCTTCCAGCTCTCGCCCCGGCCCGCGCATATCGCGCCAGCGCGGCGTGACGAAGAACATCTCGCCCGGCAGCACGGCTACATCCGCGCGCCACAACACCTCAGCGCAGAACGCCTTATCGCGCGCAATCGAAGCGCCACGTGCGTCATTGAGGGCGTATGGTGTCCCAGCGCCCGCGGCGAACGTTGCAGCGCGCGCGCCGTCGCGCACCTCGAACAAATACCCATCATCGCCGTCGAGCGACGCGAATGCGTAGCCACACGCGGCTGCGGTGTGCGCAGCGTAACGCGCCTGCGCGCTCTTCAGTCTGGAATGTTCGGGGTTGCCGGAGAAAGCCAAAGGCGCCGCCGAAAAAATGGTACCGCCTGTTGGGCTCGAACCAACGACACCCGGCTCCACAAGCCGATGCTCTACCAACTGAGCTAAGGCGGCACTCTTTCCGGACGCCACGCTCGGGCTGAGCGCGAAATCCGGGCGCGGAACCTAGCGCCGGCGCCCTGCATAAGCAAGGCGCGGCCAAGATGCTGTTCTTACGCGGTCAAACCGGTCCCCAGCCCTGCTGATTGATGTAGTTCCGCAGCCGCTGGATACGGTTGTCTGGGTCCGGGTGGGTGGAGAGGAACTCCGGCGGACGCGAGCCACCGCCCGACTGCATGCGCTGCCAGAACGGGATCGACTGGCGCGGATCGTAGCCGGCGCGCTGCATGTACTGGAGCCCAATAATGTCGGCTTCCGCTTCCTGCTCGCGCGAGAACGGCAGGCTCAAGCCCACCTGGGCGCCCAAGCCCAGCGCCGCCATGGCGAGTTGGCTGTTGATCTGCGTGCCCGCCACTTGAAGGGCCGTCTGTGCTGCTGCTTCACGGCTGTAACGCTCTGCAGCGTGACGGCCGGTGACGTGACCGACTTCGTGGCCGAGCACGGTGGCAAGGTAATCGTCTCGGTCGCTGATCTCGTAGAGACCGCGATAGAAGCCGACTTGCCCGCCCGGCAGCACGAAGGCGTTTTTGTCAGGGCTGTCGAACAGCACGAACTCCCACGATTGTCCGCCACGACCGGCGGCTTGCACGATACGGTTGCCAACCGTCTCCAAGCGGCGTTGCGCGGCGGCGTTGCGCCATTGCGGCACTTGCTGACGCATCTGCGCCCAGGCTGAGAGCGACGCCTGCTGCAGCTGGCTTTCATCGATGATGATAAATTGTTCGCGGCCAGTCACTTCGTTGGTCGCGCACCCGGCGACCAACACAAGCGTCCCGGTCGCCAGACCGCGCAACAAGTGGCGCCGATCCATCTTCGCAACATCGACAAGCTTGGCGCGCTCGCCAGCAGCGGCGGCGTGGTGTTCACACATAGGCGTCCTCCCAAAATCCGGATCGGTTCTAGCCGCTATCTTCTGCCGCGGTGAGGCGGAGGCAAGGCCGAAAGATCGGAATTTGGGTGGCGAGAAATGGTGCCTGGGGCCGGAATCGAACCAGCGACACGCGGATTTTCAATCCGCTGCTCTACCAACTGAGCTACCCAGGCATACCGGCTGCCGGATGGGTCCGGCGCGGAGCGAGGGTCTATAGCGGCGCTCGCCCGGCCTGTCCACGCCGTGCCTCGCCCCTATAAATCCCTAGTTTCCGGCCGCCTGGGCCCGCGACCCGGCCTCCACCTGGCGGACACGCGGCAAGATTTCGGCTTGGGCCCGATCGTTCATGTCGTTGGCGTAGGAGATCGAGGCCCAAGGGCCCCGAATCGAGAACGGGAAGACGATCCCGCCTCTCGGCGAGCGCGGCGCGAGCCTCAGATCAAGACGGCGTTGGCCCACATCGATCACTCCGATGCCCGGGATGCGCAGATCGGTGGTGTTGAAACTGAGATCGTCGCTCGCGAACACGCCATCGGCGATCGCGAACGTGCCGGAGAAACCCTGAAACGGCGTGCGTGCTTCCGGCGCGATCAGTTCGCCGCGCAGCGCGTTGCGAATGGTGCTGGCGACGCCGCCCAGATCGACGCCGTGGAGCGTACCCGAGACGATTTCGACATGCGTGCCGCCATCGAGGCTGGAGAGCAAATCGGACTGGGTGCGACCCTCAGCTCTGATGTCGATACTGATTTCGGCGCGGCCTTCGATATTGCCGAAGTTGATCGCGTCGGTGAGGAAGCTGCGCGCGTCGAGATTACTGAAAGTGATGTCTTGCACGATGCGCGTCGCGGGCGCGCGAGCGTCAATCTCGAACCGCCCACGGCCAGAGCCGCCATAGAGGGTCAGATTGTGCAAAGTGGCGGCCATATAGCCGTCATTGATCACCAGATTGATCCGCGACCGGTCGATGCGCATGCGCTGCACCAGCACCGCCGCCGTCACCAGTTCGACGTCGGCGTTGATTGCGTGCAGGCCCGAGAAGTCGATCGGCGTCTCGCTGGGCGCTTCGCGTACGTCGAGCGCGCGATCGGGGTCATCCACGACCGCGATTTCGGCGGTCGGTGCGCCCGAACCGGCATCGGGCATGGCCGCAGCGACCTCGACTTGCCCCTCCGTTGGCGCTGGCGGCGCTTCGCCGGTGAGATAGGGATTCAGGTCAAAGTCGAAGAGCTCCAATCGCCCGCTGAGGTAAGGCTTTCCGCGCACTTCCGAGAGCACGAAGTCTCCACGCCCGCGCACCAGATCGACGGCAAAACCGGCATTGCTGAACTCGTAGGCGCCACCGCCGACAACGAGCCGGCCCGACACCGCAAACTGCCCGAAGCCAACCGCGCCTTGGATGGGCGAGCCGCTCCACGCCGCGAGATCGCGCAAGCTTGGGCCGGAGGCGCGCACGTTGCCGGCGATCTCGCCGGAACTCGCCAGTGTTTGGCCTGCGAAGGTGGCGTTGAGAAGTTCGCTTTCGATCTCCAGCTGAATCGGCGTGAGTTCGCCGCGTGACGCTGCACCCGGGCGTTCGATGTCGATCGCCAAGTCCAAAGGCCGATCATTGTAGCGCACCGAGCCTTCGACGCGCATGGGCTCGTCAAGGCTGGTGATGGCGGAGCTTATGTCGGCGTCGCCAACGAGCCAGCCTGAGCCGCGCCGTGCGTCGTAGAAGCTGATCTCGCCATCGACGATACGGATTTCGCGGAGATTGGTTCGCGAGACATCGATCGCCGGCTCGCTGGGGCTGCTCGGCGGCGGCGTTGTGCTTGGCGGGGCGCGGCGCGGCGTCAGCACCCAATTCGGCGCACCTTCACTATCGACTTCGAGCGCGATGCGGGGGCGCTGCAAAACCAAACGGCGCACGACCACCTGACGATCGAACAAGGGCCTGATCTCGACACCGATGTCGATCTCGTCGGCCGCAATAAACGCAGGCGCACGCCCGCCTTCGACATTCGTCAGGGTCGCATCCTCGGCGCGCAGGCCAAGCACCGGCCAATAGCTGACGCCGACATCGCCGGAGATGGTCAGATCGCGTCCGGTCGCGCTTTCCACTGCCCGCTCAACTTCGCCGCGCACGTCGAGGCGGGTGACGAGATAGGCCAAAAGCCCCGCGCCCAGCAGAGCGGCGGCGACCAAGCCTCCGCCGATCAGCAAAACCCAGCGCATCCAGCCCTTCATGGCCGTCTCCCCACTTCTGGCGGCAGCCTAGCGGCTGGCGTACGCGTCCGGAATAGCTATCTAAGGGGCCATGTCCCAACCCGTTCCCGTTACGGTGCTCACAGGTTTCCTAGGCGCCGGCAAAACCACCCTCCTGAACCGCATCCTGACGGAGCAGCACGGCAAGAAATACGCCGTCATCGTCAACGAGTTTGGCGAGATCGGCATCGACAACGATCTAATCGTCGATGCCGATGAAGAAGTGTTCGAGATGAACAATGGCTGCGTCTGCTGCACCGTGCGCGGCGACCTCATACGCATCATTGAAGGTTTGATGAAGCGCAAAGGCCGCTTCGATGCGATTCTCGTGGAGACCACTGGTCTCGCCAAACCGGCGCCGGTGGCGCAGACGTTTTTCGTGGACGCCGATGTGCGCGCGAAAACGAAACTCGACGCGATCGTGACGGTTGTGGATGCGAAGCACGTGCTCGAACAGCTGAAGACGTCGGAAGAGGCAGCCGAGCAGATCGCCTTTGCCGACGTGATCCTGCTGAACAAGACCGATCTTGTATCAAAGGACGAACTTGCCGCCATCGAACGGCAGCTGCGCACGGTCAACGCCACGGCGCGGCTCCACAAGATGATGCGCGGCGACATTCCGCTGGACGCCATCCTCGATCTCGGCGCCTTCGATCTCGATCGCGTCACCGAAATCGATCCGCACTTCCTGCCCGATCACGATTGCGACGACGCCTGCGCGCATCATGACGACCACGATGACCATGATCACCATCATGATCATGGTCACCACGAGCACGATCACGTCGCCGCCGCGGGCATCACCAGCGTTTCGATGTCGACGGAAAAACCGATTGATCCGCAAAAGCTGCTGCCCTGGATCAATCAGATCACGCAAGAGCGCGGGCCTGACATTCTTCGCCTTAAAGGCATCATCGCCTTCCCGGATGAGCCCAAGCGCTTCGTCATCCAGGGCGTCCACATGATCGTCGAGGGCGATACGCAGCGCGTTTGGCGCGACGATGAGAAGCGCGTCTCGCGCCTCGTCTTCATCGGCCGCAATCTAGACCGCGCCGAACTTGAGGCGGCCTTTGCGGCGTGCGCGGCGTGACGGCGCAAGTCTACACAAGCGGCCGCAGGATCGCGCTCGGCGCGCCCGCTTCCAGCGTGCATTGGAGCGGCGATACTGCACACTTCGCGCTGGGTGACGGGACAGTGCGCGTCGCGTCCGCCACTGAAGATGCGCGGACCATCCAAGCGCACGACGGCGCCATTCTCTCCGCCGCTCTCCACCCCGACGGCAAACGCCTCGTCACCGGCGGCGATGACGGACGCGTCGTGCTGATCTCTCCGCAAGGCGGCGCCGAGACTTTCGCCGAACTCGGCAAGTGGGTGGATCACCTCGTCGCCAGCCCCGCCTCCGGCGTCATCGTCGCCGGCGTTGGCAAGAACGCTATCGTGTTTCGCGAGGGGAGAGAGGCGCATCGCTTCGCCTATCCCTCGACGGTCGGCGGCTTGGCGCTTGATGCGAAGGGCCGGCGGTTGGTTGCTACGCACTATGGCGGCGCGACGGTGCGCTACGTGTTGATGGCGGACGACAAGGGCGTGGCGTTGCCATGGTCCGGCTCACACTTGGCCGTCACCATTTCGCCGGAGGCGGAGTACGTCGTCACCGGCATGCAGGAAAACGCGCTGCACGGCTGGCGGCTGCCGGACAAAATCGACCTCCGCATGGACGGGTACCCTTCCAAGACGCGCAGCTTCTCATGGGATAGACGCGGCCGCTGGCTGGCGACGTCGGGCGCTAACGCCGCCATCGTCTGGCCGTTCGTCGGCAAACTCGGCCCGCAAGGCAAAGCGCCCTTGCAGCCGGGCGAGCGCGAGGCGTTAGTGACCGCTGTCGCCTTTCACCCGAGCGAAGAAACCCTGGCCATCGGGTACGCGGACGGCGCCGCCATCCTCGTTCGCTTTAGCGATCAATTGGGCATGGAATTGGACGAGCCCGGCGAAGGCGCGGTGACGGCGTTGGCGTGGGGCGCGGACGGCAAACACCTCGCCATCGGCGATGAAGCCGGGCGCGGCGCGATTGTGACTGTCAGCGGCTCATAGCGAGCGCGTCTCCCAAGCCAACCACACCGCCACCACTGCAATGCCGACAGCCATCACGCGGTGCGCAGCCAATGCGTACGACGATGCGGCAAGAATGCGTCCCGCGCGCGCGGCGCCGATGACAATCGTGCCGTGGATAACAACGCTAATGAGCAAATGCGCCGTGCCAAGGATCAACGCCTGAGCCCAAAACGGCGCGCGCTCCGTCATGATGAACCCCGGCAGTAGGGCGACGTAGAAGACCAACGCTTTCGGATTGAGCAGATTGGCGATGAGGCCGCGCCAGAACGGCGCATGATCGACATCGCGCGCGTGCCCCGGCGACGTCGCGCGCGCGCCACGCCAGGCTTCCCACGCCAGATAAAGCAGAAACAGCACGCCCGCCCAGCGCAACACGCCAAGCACGATCGGCGCGGCGGCGATGATTTCGGCGACGCCAAAAACCGCCAGAAACATATAGAAGGTGAGACCGAGCGTGATGCCAAGCACCGCTTTGAAACCCGCAGTGCGGCCCTCGGACGCCGACAGCGCCGCGAGATACCCCATGTTCGGTCCCGGCGTGAGTTCAATCAGAAACACCGCCAGCAGAAACGGCAAAAGCACGCTGGGCTCGACCGGAAGCCGGTCCATCTCAAGGTCGCTGCGCTTGCGCGGTCAGCACCTGATCCATCACTTTCACCACGCCTGCGATCTCATCCAAGATGCGCCGCGCGCGTGTGGGATCGACCAGCGGCTTGAACAGATCGCCCGGCTCAAACAAATTGCCGCCTTCCACCGCCACCAACAGATCGCCGCCTTCGAAGGCGCAGCGGATGCGTTTGCCTTTGAGGCCCCGCTCCAATTCGATCAGCCGCTCCATCATCACTGGATGCAGCAGATAGCGCGCCTCGACTTGATCGGTGCCCCAGACTTCGAACGCTTTCTCGAACTCGGAGGCAACGAGCCGAACGCGTTCGAGCTTACGCCCGCCATTGTTGCCGCCGCCGAACACGTTGAACACGCCGGCATCGCGGCGAACGATTGTGACGCCTAAAAACTCGCGCGGGAAATGCATGCGGATGAGCTGGCCGCGGAAGACGGTGCTGTAACGCGTGCGCCCCTTGCTGTCTGTGGTGCGCTGTTCGAGGTGTCCCTCATAGAGATCGAAGCTCGCGCCCTTATGATCGCCGTGGAAGAGGTCCTCGAAGCTTGAGCGCTGATAGCTGGGCAGCAGGCGCAAGTCTTTCAGGCGGTCGAGCGATGGCGGATCGAAGCCGCCCATTTGAAAGCTTGCCCCCATCGCCTCGGCGATGGCGCCGCAATATTCCTGTTTCAGCTTCTTCCCGAGCTTAGCGAGCGGCTGATACGCGATGATACCGGCCCCGATCGCGCCCATAAGGCCAAGCACCAACCCAAGCTGCGCCTCGCGGCTCCACACCCAGGCAATCGCAGCAATCGCCAACACAACGGCGCCGCCGATCCAGGCGCGCGTCTGAAATTGCTTCACCGCTTCGATGCGGCCTGCTTCGTTCGAGGCGAAGCAAGGCTCGATGCGCTCGCTGTAGAGCCGCTGAAAAAGAGTGTCGTCCAGATTGGCGAGGTCGACGATTTCAGTCACGCTTTAGCCTCCGTGAAGCGAGCGGGAAGATGCGCGGGCGCGGCGGCGATTGCAACGCGCGGCGCGTCGTCGGATGATCGCCGCATGACGATCCTCGACCGCCGCACTTTCGTTGCAGCTTCGATACTGGCCAGTGCGGTCTCGCCCGCTGCCGCGCAGAGTGCGCCTATCGCGCGCACCCGCCACGGCCGCGTGCGCGGCGCGGCAGAGGGCGGCGTGCTGAACTTCAAGGGTGTCCGCTACGGCGCGCCAGCGCGAAGATTTCATGCTCCGGAGCGCCCACGCGCTTGGCGTGGCGTTCGCGATGCGTTGGCCTTCGGAGCTGCATGCCCGCAGCGCGGCTTGGCGAACGAAGCACAAAGCGAAGACTGCCTCTTCCTCAATGTCTGGACGCCCTCGCTTGCCGGCGCGCGGCCAGTGCTCGTTTACATTCACGGCGGCGCCTACAACACCGGCTCAGGATCAAGCGCCGTCACCGATGGCGCGCGACTCGCGGCTCACGGCGATGTCGTTGTTGTCACGCTCAATCACCGGCTCAACGCGTTCGGCTACGCCTATCTCGCCGCTCACGGCTTTCCCGACAGCGGCAATGCGGGACAGCTTGATCTCATCCTCGCGCTCGAATGGGTGCGCGACAACATCGCCGCGTTCGGTGGCGATCCGTCGTGCGTCACCGTGTTCGGCCAATCCGGCGGCGGCGCCAAGATCGCGACCTTGATGGCGATGCCCGCGGCGGCGGGGCTCTTCCACCGCGCCTGGACGATGAGCGGGCAGCAGGTCACAGCCTCGGGCCCACTCAACGCAACGCGCAGGGCGGACGCCTATCTCGCCGCGCTTGGGCTGGCTGCGCACAATGCGCGCGATGTGGCCAACCTGCCCGCCGAACGTCTGATCGAAGCGCTGACGCCGACTGACCCGGTCCTCGGCTTTGGTTCACTCTATTTCGGCCCGGTGCTCGATCAGCGCCATCTGCTCCGCCACCCGTTTTATCCAGACGCGGCCCCGCAATCGCTCGGCATCCCGATGGTGATTGGCAACACGCATGACGAAACGCGCGGCTTCGTTGGCGCCGATCGCACGATATTCGCGCTGACGTGGGATGATCTGCCCCCACGGCTCGCCGCCAACATGCGGGTCGACATCCTGCCGGCGCATGTCATCGCGACCTATCGAGCGCTCTATCCCGCCTATTCGCCCAGCGACGTCTATTTTGCCGCCACCACCGCCAGCCGATCCTGGCGCGGCGCGCTGATCGAATTAGAAGAGCGCGCCCGCGCCGGAGCGCCAGCTTACGCCTATCAGCTCGATTGGCGTGCGCCAGTGGAGGGCGGCATTTTCGGCGCGCCGCATACACTCGATATACCGCTCGTGTTCGGCAATCTCGAAGCGTCGGAATGGATTGGCGCGCGGACGAACGATGCGGAAGCGATGTCGCGCACAATGATCGATGCGCTGCTGCGCTTCGCACGCAGCGGCGATCCAGGCTGGGCGCCCTACACGCTCGCTGACCGCGCCACGATGATTTTCGACAATACGACGCGCGTCGAAAACGATCCACGCCGGGCCGAGCGCGAACTGTTCGCGCGCGTGCCGTACGTGCAGCCCGGTACTTAGAGCGCGCGCATGCCGTCTTCGACGCTGATCACCGGCCGATAGCCCATCTCGGCGCGGGCCTTATCATCTTTCAAGACCGCGTCGCGCGACATGATCATGGCGCTGAAGCGCGTCAGCGGTGGCGCACCGGAGAGCGGCAACACGCTCCAAAGCGTCTCGCAGGTCGCGCCGACTGCATCCGCGACCCAACCGGGGATGGACTTGTCGGGCAGCGTGATGCCGCGCGATGCGGCCATGCCCGAGATCATCTCGCGCATCGTGCGTACGCCGTCGTCGAGGATAAAATACGCCTCGCCGGGCCGGCCCTTCGTGAGCGCCAGTTCGATGGCGTGGACGAGGTTGGCGATGTGCGTTGTGGAGGTTTGCGCGGCGCCGTTGTTGATCCAGGCAAACTTGCCTTCGCGCGCCATGGTTTCGATCACTGGCAGGAGCGTCGTATCGCCCGGCCCCCAGATAAAGCGCGGGCGCAGCACGATCGTCTCAAAGCCAGGCGCGTTGGCGTCGCGCACCAGTTTCTCCGCCTGCGCCTTGGTGGCTGAATACGGATAGGGCGAGTTGGGCGCGAGCGGGTACGTCTCATCGACGCCGCGCAGATGCTGGCCGTGAAAGAGCGCCGCCTCGGTGCCGATGTGGATGAAGCGCTTCACGCCGGCTTGGCGCGCCGCCGCCAGCATGCGCGCCGTGCCATCGACGTTGAAGCGCTGCCACGCATCGCGCGGCCCCCATTGCTCCACGAACGCCGCGCAATGGATCACTGCTTCCGCGTCGCCGATCTGCTCGGTTGTTACAGTCTCCAGATCGCAGCGCACCGGTGTCGCCCCGCGCGCGGCGATCCCAGGATCTGACTTCGGCGCCCGCGACATCGCCCGCACAACGTGCCCGGACAGCCCCAATGCGCTTGTCGCCGCGCCGCCGACAAAGCCGGATGCGCCGGTGACGAAGATGCGCATCAGCTTTTGATCTGCTCGAGCGCGTGCTTTAGCTTCGTCGATGAAGCCGCCGCATCGGCGCGACGCTCGCGCAATTCGTCGACGACCTCGTCCGGCGCCTTAGCGACGAACTCGGCATTGTTCAGCTTCGCGTCCATCTTTCCGATCTCGGCGTCTAGCTTGGCGATGTCCTTCGCCAGACGCGCCGCCTCGGCAGGCAGATCGACCACGCCTTCCAGCGGCAGCGCCACCGTCGCGCCGTCGAGCACGAACGTCACAGAGCCGGCCGGCGCCGCTTTGGCGCTGGTCGAGTATTCGAGCCGCGCCATGCGATCGATCAGGTCTTGGTAACGCTCAAGCCGCGCTTCGCTCGTCGGATCAGCGCCGATCAGCAGCAGCGGAATCTTCGCGCCAGCCGGCACATTCAGCTCGGAACGGGTCGAACGCGTCTCTTCAATGAGATGCACCATCCAGTCGATCTCAGCCTCGGCGGCGGGATCGATCAAGTCTGCATTCAGGTTCGGCCAAGCTTCGACAATCAGCATGCGTTCGCGCTTGGCGCCGAATTCGCCGAGCCGCGTCCACAGCTCTTCTGTTATGAACGGCATGAACGGGTGCAGCAGGATCAGGATTTGATCGAGCACCCACGCCGCCGTACGGCGGGTTTCGATCTTAGCTGCTTCATCATCGCCATTGAGCAACGGCTTGACGAACTCAAGATACCAATCGCAATAGATGTTCCAGACGAACTTGTAGAGCGCGCCCGCCGCTTCATTGAAGCGCCGCGCTTCGAGCTCGCGCGTCACCGCCGCCGCGGCTTTCGCAGTTTCGCCGATGATCCACTTGTTCACGGTCTCATTCGGCGAGCGTGGATCGAACTCATCCCACACCGCGCATTCGTTCATCTGCGCGAAGCGGGCGGCGTTCCAGAGCTTAGTGCCGAAGTTGCGATAGCCTTCGATGCGCTGTTCGCTGAGCTTGATGTCACGGCCCTGCGCTGCCATCGCGGCGAGCGTGAAGCGCAGCGCGTCAGCGCCGAATTTGTCGATCAGCTCCAATGGGTCCATCGTGTTGCCCTTGGACTTCGACATCTTCTGGCCCTTAGCGTCGCGGACCAGAGCGTGGATATAAACTTCGTCGAACGGCACTTCCTTCATGAAGTGCAGACCGAACATCATCATCCGCGCGACCCAAAAGAAGATGATGTCGTGCGCAGTGACGAGCGTTGAGGTCGGATAAAAACGCTTCAGCTCAGGCGTCTTCTCCGGCCAGCCGAGCGTTGAGAACGGCCACAGCGCCGATGAGAACCAGGTGTCGAGCACGTCCTCGTCTTGGCGCAGCGCGACGTCCTTGCCGTAGTGCTTGCGCGCAGCACTCTTGGCCGCACTCTCGCTCTCTTCCACGAACACATGATTGTCCGGCCCGTACCAGGCTGGGATGCGGTGCCCCCACCAAAGCTGGCGCGACACGCACCACGGCTCGATGTTGCGCATCCATTGGAAGTAGGTCTTCGACCAGCTTTCAGGGACGATTTTGGTCTTGCCGGTCTCGACCGCTGCAATCGCGCTCTTCGCCAGTTCGCCAGCGTTGACGTACCACTGATCGGTCAGCATCGGCTCGATGACGACGCCGGAGCGATCACCGAACGGTTGCATGATCTTCTTGTTTTCGACGCGATCGAGCAGGCCGAGCGCCTCAATATCGGCGACCACGAGCTTGCGCGCCTCGAAGCGATCGAGCCCGCGATACTTCGCCGGCACGTGCTCGGCGTCGGCCATGCGGCCCTTCGTGTCCATCAGCACGTAGAGCGGCAGGTCGTGGGCGCGGGCGACTTTATAGTCGTTGAAATCGTGCGCGCCGGTGATCTTCACCGCGCCTGAGCCGAATGTGGGGTCGGGGTATTCGTCGGCGATGATCGGGATGTAGCGATCCGCAAGCGGCAGCAGCACGCGCTTGCCGACAATTGGCGCGTAGCGCGTGTCGCTCGGATGCACGGCCACGGCGCCGTCGCCCAGCATCGTCTCCGGCCGCGTGGTGGCGATGGCGATGTAGTCGCGCGTTTCCCATTCGGTGGGATTGCCAGCTTCGTCGTGGGCGATCGGGAACTGATACGTCTCGCCGTGTTCGAGCGGATATTTGAAGTGCCAGAAGTGGCCGTTCACTTCCTTGTTCTCGACTTCGAGATCGGAGATCGCCGTTTCGAAGTGTGGGTCCCAGTTCACGAGGCGCTTGTCTTTGTAGAGCAGGCCTTCTCTGTGCAGCTGCACGAAAACCTTGAGCACCGCGGCCGACAAGCCTTCATCCATGGTGAAGCGCTCGCGCGACCAATCGCACGAGGCGCCAAGCCGGCGCAGCTGATTGAAGATCATGCCGCCGGACTGTTCTTTCCACGTCCAGACGCGCTTGATGAATTCCTCGCGCCCTAACGAGCGTCGATCTTCGTTGGCGCCGGCTTCGGCGAGGCGACGCTCCACCACCATCTGCGTGGCGATGCCGGCGTGATCCATGCCCGGTTGCCAAAGCACGCTTTTGCCGCGCAGCCGCTCGAAGCGGATCAGGACATCCTGCAGCGTGTTGTTGAGCGCGTGCCCGATGTGCAGCGAGCCGGTGACGTTGGGCGGCGGGATGACGATGCAGAAGGAATCCGCCTTCGGGTCGTTCGTCGGCTTGAAGGCGCCGGACTGCTCCCAAGCCTCGCTCCAGCGCGGCTCGACTTCTTTTGGATTGAATGTGGTCTCGATCATTGCGCTGAGGGCTATAGCAGGGCCGAGGGCGGGTACGCGAGATGGCTTTTCGCAGGTGCACACCACACAAACGCAAAACGCCCCGGCGGTGAGGCCAGGGCGCTTCGTATTCTCTGATTTTGCAGCTTAGCGCGCCAAACGGGCGATCCGCTCAAGTTCCGCTTCGACCCGCGCCTCGACGATCGATGGCAGATTGCGGTCCAGCCACTCCTTCAGCATCGGCTTCAGCAGTTCGCGGACAACGCCTTCGACCGTCTGGCCAGGCTGTTCGGAGATGCGGAGCGTGCCCGCGAGCCGCGCCAACGCCGCGGCCGACGCATTCGTCGTCGGCGTGGCGAGAAGCGAGTCGGTCGGATCGGAGACATGCGCGCGCGCCGTCGGCGCTGGCGTCGGTTCGACATAAACGGGCGCGGCTGCTGGCACGGGCGTTTCCTCTGCTACGGCCTGCTCGACCGCTTCAAAAACGATGTCATCGTCCGCGCCGCCTGTCGGCTCGTCGGTTTGCGTGAGATCGAGCACAGGCTCCGCTGTCGGCGCCTGCTCCTCCTCGGAAATGATCCGGCGGATCGACGCCAGAATCTCTTCCATCGAAGGTTCGGCCTGCGGGTCTTGGAGCGCCATCTCGAGCCTCACGAATACCAAACGAGTCGGTTGCGACTCGAACGTTAGAGTTCACAGTGATTCCCGTCCACACGAGCGCGAGCGCGTTGCAGCGGAATCAGCTGCGTAAGTTCGTGTCCATGCTGTGTTGCAGGCAATAAAGGAACGTTAATGCAGCGCACACTCTCGTTCCGTGCGCGCAATACGCTTCAGAGCGCGAACGTGTGAGGACGCGTCAGGCCTGGTGCTACGGCGGCGAACGAATCGAACGCCGTGCGGTAAGCCACCCCATCACCTGACCGCGTGTAGATGCGTGCAGCGCCCGCAGGGCCATCGCGCACGATGACGCCGAGCCGGCCGCCTGGCGCCAATTGCGCGAACCACGCTTCCGGCACGATTTCGGCGGCGCCGTTGAGCAGGATCACGTCATACGGCGCATCATCGGCCCAGCCATCGACCGTCGCCGTCGACACCGTTCTCACATTGGTGACGCCCGCAGATTCCAAAGCCGCGCGCGCTGCGAACGACAGATCGGAATCAGGATCAAGTGCGATCACGTCTTTGCAGCATGCGGCCAGCACAGCCGCGCCGTAGCCGGTTGCGCCCGCGATCTCTAATCCGCGCTCATGGCCCTGTGGCGCCAACGCCTGCAGCAGCTTAGCCAGGTCGCGCGGGCGCAACAGCGTGCGGCCAGGCGCAACTTCGAGCTCAAGGTCCGCATAAGCCAAGGTGCGCTTATGCGCCGGCGCGAAGCGCTCACGCGGCAGCGAACGCATAGCGTGGATAATGCGCGTGTCCGTCACATCGCTGGTGCGGACTTGGCTTTCGACCATGATGTCGCGGGTGCGCGCGAAATCCATGAAGCTCTCCTAGTGCGGCCCCGGTTAAGCCGCCCCGGCCCAGCCCGCAAGCCGCCCATTGCCGCGCCTCAGCTGCAAATGTCGTAAGCGCCCATGTCCAGGTGCAGGTGATCGGCGTGGGCGCGGTTATAGTCGGGCGAAAGAACGCCCTGGAACGTCTCGCAAGCCCCATCCCGCACGGCGCGCAAGAACGCGGCGTCCGGCCCGCCCTCGGCCCAGCCGTCCAGCACGCGGACCACCCGGCCGTTCTCCAGCCTGAAGCCGGCGATATCGATGGCGTTTGCCGTCGCGTGCTCGCTCAAGCGCCCTTCTGAGCGACCGTAGACGTTGCGGCAGGAATAGACGCCGATCATCTCAATGCGCGCGACGGGACTCTCCAGCCACTGCGCCGCCGCTGTCGCCACCACCTCGCGCTCCCACACATAAAGCGCCGCCGCAACCGGGCAGCTGGAGCGGACCGGCGCTGAATATGGAAACAGGCTGCGCTCCAGCGAGACGGCATTCGCAAACCCACATTGGCCAGCGTCGCCCTCGACTCGATCTTCGATCGGCGAGGTCTCAATCTCGGATGCGGAGAGTGCAGCGGTACAGGCGAGTGGGTCGGTGCGGATGCGGTCGAACTGCATCCCCGTCGCCCAACCGATGGGGCGCTCAAGGTCCAGGGTCGCGAACGGCGATTGCTCGGGCGGCAGATTGCGCACCCACTCAACAGCGCGCCATACGGCAAGCGCCGCCACGATCAAGATAGCCGCCGTGATCGCGGCGCGTTTCCACCACTGCATCGAACCTGATCTGGCGCGCTCGGCGTGCGGCTCAAGGCCCTGAATTCAGCGGCAGATATCTTCGCGGCCGAGATCGAAGTGAAAATGGTCGCGGTGGGCGCGATTATAGTCGGGCGAGAGCACGGTGGTGAAATGGTCGCAGGCGCCGTTGCGGATCGCACGCAGGAACGCCCGCTCCCGCGCCGTCCCGCGCCAGCCTTGCTCGACCCGCAGCGCACTGCCGTCGGCCAGGGTGAAGCCGCCAATGTCGACGGCATTGGCGCTGGCGTGCTCGCTCAAGCGCCCGTCGCCGCGGCCGGCTATCGGGCGGCACTGGTACGAAGCGCCCGCAAGCTCAATGCGCGCCACCTCTTGCCCAAGGTGCCGCGCCGCCGCCGGCGCCACCACGTCACGTTCCCAAAGCGCCAATGCAGCAGCCACGGCGCAGGTGGTTGCAACTGGCGCGGAGTATGGATGGGTCGACTGGGTCAGTTCGACCGCATCACGATAGCCGCAGCGCCCCTCCGTTACATCCGCCACGCGCTCCGTCACAAAGCCCGCGCCAGCCAGCGCCGCACGGCAAGCGCTCTTATCGGTCCTGAACGAGACCAGCCGCTCGACCCGCAGCGGCGGCGGCATCAAATCGGCCTCTTCCGGCGGCGGCGCGCCGATCAGCAGCATCAGCATCAACAGCGCCAGCGCCGCCAAAGCGGACGCCGCCCAGATCCGGGCGCGTTCGTGCTCGTCCTTCGAGGGCGGCGGAAGGATTCCGAGTGTGCGCATAATGAGGAGTGCCGCGCCTTGACCGATTCCGGGCTTCGCGCCTAGGACTGCGCCCCCGGCGTACCCAGCTTGTACCCCGGGTCAGAGGCCTCGTGGCGGAGTGGTGACGCAGAGGACTGCAAATCCTTGCACCCCGGTTCGATTCCGGGCGAGGCCTCCAAGTTTTTCCGCCGCCTTCTCAACGCTCTCGTAGCATTGGTTGACGAAAGGTTGGCCGTTTACGGTTCCTTTACCGGTTAGTGGGAAATTCACCTTGTCTTCCCTTGGAGACACCCCACCATACCCAACGCCTTCGAGGGCCCCGCAAGGGGCCCTCGTTTTATGTTGGGGTGCGCACTGCAGGTCTTTCGCCTTGGCGCCGAACTTGATAGTAACCGCCCCGCTGACGCCTCCGGGCGTGAGAAGTGTTCCTCGGTAGCTCAGTGGTAGAGCAACCGGCTGTTAACCGGTTGGTCGTAGGTTCGAATCCTACCCGGGGAGCCATTCTCCTTTCCTCATTCAGGGTTTTCGCCCCGCAAGCATCGGCTCGCGGGGCTTCTTGTTTAGGCATTGGGGCACGACGTCGCTTTCCATAGTGACGAGCGTCACGTGCTTGCGATCGCTGCTTTCCCAAATCTGGTGAGGCGGCGGGATCGAGGACTTGGAACGCTGGCGTTGGGAAACCGCGCAAACGACCACCGTCTCTCCCTCGATCCCGCAGTCGCTCTCGCGGGTCAGTTTGTGGGCGCTTCTTCGCTCATGCCGGCGTCCACCCAAGCAAAGAACGTATCCAGGCAGGCGCGATGTTCGGGCGCCATGTATTCGAGGTTCGAGCCTCGATCGATAATCTCCCAAAAATCCTTCGTGTCGGTGCTTTGAAGCTGGCGCTTGATGTGCGCCAGGCGATCGCGTGGTTCGTCGCGCATGTCGGCGGCGATCGCGCGCGCGCGGCCTTCTTCGCCATTGGCGATATAATAAGCCGCGAGCTTCACTTGCGCCTTGCGCACGCCCATCAGCGCCTTCTCCTGATCGCGCACGAACGGCGGGCGGTCGAGTTCTAGGAATTCACGAAGGATCTCGCCCTCAAGCGGTGACGCGTGGTGGTGCGCCAGCTCCGTCAGCGCGGCCAGATCGTACGCCACCGTCTCGGTCACGAAATTGAGCTTCAACTCGAAGCCGACGAGGCCATAATACTTCATGTGCCGCACGCCATCGAGCGCGGCGCGATGGCGGCCGTTCTCTAGCATGAACTCAACCAGCATCCGATACTGATTGAGCACGTTGTAAGTGGTGCGCACGTCCTTGGCGTTCAGCGTCGCGCGCAGGTACGAGTTCATGTATCGATAGGTGAGCGCAATCAGCTCCGCATCGTCCACTTTGGCGGCGGCTTCGCCGATATAGCGCGTGTCGATAGCGATCAGATAGTTGACGTCGCGCATCGAGGCGAGCGCCTCGTTGTAGATGGTCAGATACTGCCGCATCACCTGCCACTCGACCCAAGTGCGGCGCGTTTCGAGCGCGGCAAGCGATTGATCATCCATCGCCACGAAATCTGGGTTGAGCCGAATGCCCGGTCCGATCAGAAACCATGCGGGCTTAGCCTGCGGCTTCCACGCCATGTAGCCGACCGCGAGATCCTTCAGCGCATCGACCGCGGCGCTAGCGATGATCTTATCGCGTCCGGCGATCGAGTTGTTGGCAATGTCCGTCAACTCTTCCAGCGCGAACAGGATTTGCGATTGGGCTATGAGGTGTCCGTCATCCTCCTCCGCGTCGATTGCGCCCTTCTCGGCATACCTGACTGCGGTCTGGCGGATGCGCTCGATGATATTTTGCGGCTCCAGGAACCAGAACACGTAGCCAAAATACGGCGCCATGATCACGAGACCCGCCGAGGTCAGCGAAAGCATCGCCACCAATGCCGCCGTCGGGATGAACCCGTCCTTCAGCGACGCCGAAAGCCATATGGTGGCGACCGTCACCACGACAAAATAGCCGATCACGAACGTGTTCACGCGGTCGCGCACGAACATCCGCGTGACCCCGGTATAACGTTCCGCCGACAACTGCACGATGATGCTGACGACGGTGATGACGATACCGAACACAGCGACATTCACGCTGGACAGCGAACCGAAGGCTTCGCTCACGCCACCTGAATCGAACGCGACGTATTGCTGCAGCACGCCTTCGCGCGCAGCGGGGCTTTGACCGCCAAAGAATGTGAACACGTCGAACGTGTAGAACACCCAAAACAGCGTCATGGATGCGCAGGCCAGCACCGCCGTCTGCAGCGCCCATCTGCGCGGCATGTTTCTGGGGCCTTCGCTCATTCCCGTCTGCCCGCCATCTTTGCCCGCTCTCATAATGAGGCCGCCACGCGATCAGCGCTAGAGCCGCCGACGCGATAGGCGAACACGCGCTGCCGCACACGCCTCGACTCGGGCGCGCCCCTAGCCAAGCTTAGCGCCTTCGGCCATGAGGGCGCTCGGAGAGCGGCTTTGCACGACGTCGTCATCATTGGCGGTGGCCATAACGGCCTGACCTGCGCCGCCTATCTGGCCGAAGCGGGCCATAAAGTGCTGGTGCTGGAACGGCGCGAAATCGTCGGCGGCGCGGCGGTGACGGAAGAATTCCACCCAGGCTTTCGCAACTCGGTGGCGAGCTACACGGTTTCGTTGCTGAACCCAAAGGTTATCGCCGACCTCGAGCTTCATCGTCACGGTTTGCGAATCGTTGAGCGCAAGGTGTCGAACTTCCTGCCTTTGTCCGGCGACGATTATTTCATGTCCTCGCCGGGTATTACGCAAGCGCAAGTCGCACGGTTTTCAAAGCGCGACGCGGAGCGGTTGCCGGAATACGAGCGGCGGCTTGAGGCGATTGCCGATGTTGTGCGCACGTTGCTGCTCGAACAGCCACCGAACCTGATCGAAAGCGGCATCCTGCCAGCGATCGAAGAAAGCCTGCGCGCGGCGCAGCTCGCTGGCCGGCTAAACAAGCTCGACCTCACCGCCAAGCGCGATCTCCTCGATCTCTTCGCAAAATCCGCTGGCGATTGGTTGGACGGCTGGTTCGAGAGCGACCCGGTGAAGGCGCTGTTCGGCTTCGATTCGGTCGTCGGCAATTACGCCAGTCCCTACACGCCCGGCTCCGCTTACGTGCTGCTGCACCATGTCTTCGGCGAGGTGAACGGCAAGAAGGGGCTCTGGGGCCACGCCATCGGCGGCATGGGCGCAATCACGCAGGCCATGGCCGCCTGCTGCCGCGAACGCGGCGTCGAAATCCGCACCGGTGTCGCGGTGAAGGAGTTGCTGGTGGAGCGCAAACCGCGGCGCGCCGGCGGCGTCGTGATTGATGAGACGCACATTGCGCAGGGCGTGATGACGGAGAGCGGCGAGAGCCTGCGCGCCAAGGTCGTCGTTTCGAATCTCAATCCCAAACTGCTTTTCGGCAAAATCGCGCCACAGGATTCGCTGCCCTCGGATTTCCGCGAGCGCATTGCGCGCTACAAAGTCGGTTCCGGCACCTTTCGTATGAACCTCGCGCTCTCGGAGCTCCCCCGCTTCACCGCCAAACCCGAGCTCGGCGATCACCTGACCGCCGGCATCATCATCGCCCCGACACTCGCTTACATGGAGCGCGCTTACGACGATGCACGCGCCCATGGTTGGTCCCGCGAACCGATCGTAGAGATGCTCATCCCGTCGATGCTCGACGACACGCTTGCGCCCGCCGGCAAGCATGTCGCCTCGCTGTTTTGCCAGCACGTACAGCCACAACTATCCGGCGGCCGCTCGTGGGACGATCACAAGGAGGAAGTCGCAGACTTGATGATCGCCACCGTCGATTCCTTCGCACCGGGTTTCGCCAAGAGCGTGCTGAGCCGGCAAGTGCTATCGCCGCTCGATCTCGAACGCACCTTCGGCCTCGTCGGCGGCGACATCATGCATGGCGCACTGACGCTGGATCAGCTGTTCTCAGCGCGCCCAGTGCTGGGGCACGGCGATTATCGGACACCGATCGACGGGCTCTATATGTGCGGCTCAGGCACGCATCCAGGCGGCGGCGTCACTGGCGCGCCGGGTCACAACGCTGCTCAAGTCGTCAAACGCGATCTAAGGCGAGGGCGCGCCTAGGCGCTGCGGCGCTCTGGCGCCGTTCCAGCGATGCGCTTGAACATCGGCACCAATCGCCCGCTCCACATATCGAGCCGCGCACCGCATTCTTCGCAGTCGAACACGCCGATGTCTTTGATCGGCAAACGCTGTTCGCTGCGCTCATAGCTCACGCCACAGTTGCAGGAGATGATGCGCGTTTCAGTGTTCATGCCCATGAGTTTTCGCGGGAGATGCCTAAGCGTTGCTTAATGCGAACGCGTACTCCGCGTTACAGCTCTATTCCGCCGCCAGCGCCGGTTCTTCGGCTTGGCGTTTCCACAGATCGGCATAAAGACCGTCCTGCGCGATGAGTGCGGCGTGCGTGCCGCGCTCGACGATTCGGCCCTGTTCGAGCACCACGATCTGATCGGCATTGGCGATGGTGGAGAGGCGGTGCGCAACCACAAGTGTCGTGCGCCCGCGCGAGGCTTCCTCAAGCGCGCCCTGCACTTCGTCCTCGGTCGCGCTATCGAGCGACGATGTCGCTTCGTCGAGGATCAGGATCGCAGGGTCTTTGAGCACGACGCGCGCAATGCCAACACGTTGCTTCTCACCACCGCTCAATTTCAATCCACGCTCACCGACGCGCGTGTCCCATTGCTGCGGCAAGCTCTCGATAAAGGTGAGCAGCTGTGCGCGCGCGGCGGCTTGATCCAACTCTTCCTGCGTCGCATCGGGTTTGCCGTAGGCTATGTTGTATCGGATCGTGTCGTTGAACAGCACGACGTCCTGCGGCACGAGCCCGAGCGCGCTGCGCAGCGACGATTGCGTCACTGTCCGCAGGTCCTGCCCGTCGATGAGAACGCGCCCCTCGCTCGGATCGTAAAACCGGAAGAGCAGCTTCAAAACGGTCGATTTGCCTGCGCCGGACGGGCCGACAATCGCCGTCGTCTTGCCCGCAGGCGCCATAAACGAGACAGCATCGAGCCCGACATCGCGGCCTTCGTGTGCGAAGCCGACATTCTCGAACACGACCTCGCCACCCTTGGCGACGAGCGTTGCCGCGTCCGGCGCGTCGGCGACATCGGGCGACTCGTCCAGCAACGTGAACATCTTCTCCATATCGATCGAGGTCTGTTTGATCTCGCGATAGGCAAAGCCGAGGATGTTCAGCGGCGCGTACAGGTTAGTCATGATCAGAATGACCGCCGTGATGTCGCCGGGCCCCATCGGGCCGCTGGCGACGAGATAGCCCGCCGCGATTACCATGGCGACGAGGCCGATATTCATGATCAGAGTTTGGAGCACGTTGAGCAGAACGAGCGATGTGTTCGACCGCACGGCGGCGTCCGCGTACGACGCCAGCGCCCGATCGTAGCGCGCACTTTCGCGCTCCTCGGCCGCAAAGCTTTTCACCGTCTCGAAATTCAACAGCGAGTCCACGGCGCGGCCGGCCGCTTCGCTATCGGCCTCGTTCATTTCGCGGCGATGCTTCAGCCGCCACTCCGTCACGCCGAACGTGATCCAGGCGTAGATGAACACCGTCGCGCCGGCGATGAGCGAGAACTGCCAGCCATAGCGCACGCCGAGCACAGCGGCGGCAAGCAGCAGCTCGATCACGGTAGGCGCGATGTTGAAGGCAAGAAAGCGGAGCAGGAAGTCGATTGCGCGCACGCCGCGCTCGATCGTGCGATAGACCGCGCCTGTCCGTTTCGATTGGTGGAAGCGCACCGACAGCGAGTGCACGTGGGCGAAAACATTGGCGCCGGCGCGACGCTGCGCCTCTTCGCTGATCGGCTGGAAGATCGCGTCCCGCACCTGCGGACCAGCGGTCGACGCAAAACGAAGCCCAGCCCAAAATCCAGCGAGCCCCAGAAACGTCGGCAGCGCGCCGGCGGCGTCGCCCGCGCTGAGCGCATTAATGCCGTCAGCCAGCACGAGCGGCGAAAACACCGCCAGCACCTTGCCGAAGAGGGTGAGCACGAAGGCGGCGATCAAGCGCAGCCGATAGCCAGGACCTCTCAGGCCGCCAATCAGCGCCATCAACCGGCCGATCGTGCGCGGCATGGCCGGCGACACATCAGCGCTCGGTTCCGCCGCCGACACTGTCCTGCCCTCACCGCGCGCCATTTGGAACAATCCTTGAAGGCAGCACTTAAGGGCGGGGAAATTCCCCTGCAATGCGCCGTATTAGCTTAGTCTGATCTCACCCATGGCTGATTCCAGTCCCCTCCAGCCGCCGATCCGCAGCATATGCGTGTATTGCGGCTCGTCCGAGAGCACGCTGCCTGCCTATCACGAACTGGCGACGCGCTTCGGCGAAGCGCTGGCGGCGCGGGGGCTGCGCATGGTGTATGGCGGCGGTTCGATCGGTCTCATGGGCCGATGCGCGAAAGCCGCCCACGCTGCCGGCGGCGAAGTGCTTGGCGTCATGCCGCGTTTCCTCGAACGGCGCGAAATCGTGCTCGATAGCGTGCCGCACCGCATGGTCGACACCATGCACGAGCGCAAAATGATCATGTTCGAGGAGAGCGACGCCTTCGTCGTTCTGCCCGGCGGCATCGGCACGCTTGAAGAAGCTGTGGAAACGCTGAGCTGGCGGCGGCTCGACCTGCACAGGAAGCCGGTTGTGTTCTTGTCCGAGGACGATTTCTGGGCGCCCTTCTTCACGCTCATCCAGCACACGATCGACGCCAAACTCACGCCGGCCTCGTTCAGCGATGCGGTGGTGAACGCAACATCGATCGAGGCGTGCTTCGCCGCACTCGACCTCAAAGTTCCCGCCTGAACCAAACGTTAACGCTGCCATCGATAAACTCGCCCGGTCTTTCGGGGGCTGCCTGTGGGCTTTGGTAAACGTCCCGCAACTGCAACGGCCGCGCCGCCAAATCCGCACGGGCGCGCGAAAGTGTTTCCGGACGCGCTCTGGCAGAGTGAGACCGGCGGCTTGCTGCGCGATCTCGGCATGAGCCCAAACGACGAAAGCAATCTCGTCCCCAACGCCGCATCGATCGACTCGCGCATCCGATCTGGCCAAGCCGCTCTCGAGACTCGGACGCTGAACGCCCTTGTGAAGGCGCGCGCGCGCTTCCCGGACGCGGCGCTGAAACCCTTCTTCCTAATCCCCGATCCGTGCTGGAACGGCCCGCACGGCACGTTCCTGATGCGGAGCCTCGACCTTTATCCATTCGACGATTGGAACGTCATGTTCCTCGCCGCCGACGACGCCACCGCCGAGGCCCTGGAAATCGCCGCTCACCCGAACGGCAACGTGCCGGCTTTCGTCGAAGCCGCGGACAAATTACTCGGCCAGGTCAGTGTCGCGATGGACCGGGCGCATGCCGAGGCCGGCGTGACCCACGATTTTGCCGGCTATCAGGAGTTTCGCGAGGACGTCCGCCTCAAGGTCAAAGGCCTCGCCATGGCGTTCGGGCGGGTCGTGGTCGAAACTTGGGAACGCCACGCCACGTAAGAAATCCAGCACCTGCTAGACTAGCAGGGCATGAGGGACGAACAGGACACCCGCTATTTGGAAGCCGCCGACGCCTACGGGCCGGCGCTCCAACGCTTGGCGCGAGCGACAGAGGCTAACGCCGAGCGCCGGCGCGATCTCCTGCAAGACATGCACGTCGCGCTCTGGCGCAGCCTCGCCTCGTTCGACGGACGCTGCTCCATGCGCACGTGGGTCTATCGCGTCGCACACAATGTGGCCGCCACCCATGTTGACCGCGAACGGCGTGGCAATCGCTCGCAGGTCACGTTGGAGGACATCGCTGAACTGCCCGACACGGCGAGTCTAACCGCCGCGCACGAAGCAAGCGACGCGATCGAAAAACTCAACAGCCTCATTCGCCAACTCAAAGCGCCCGATCGGCAGCTGCTCACGCTTTATCTCGAAGATCTCGACGCCGCCTCGATCGCCGAAATCATCGGCCTTACGCCCGGCGCCGTCGCCACCCGCATTTCGCGCCTCAAGGCGCAACTCGCCAAATCCTTCCACGAGACCGCACATGTCTGACCGCGATCCCCTTCAATCCCTTTGGACCAACCAAACCCCGGAGCCTTTCTCCATGTCGCTCGCCGAAATCCACACGCGCGCCGAACGCTTCCAAACGCGCATCCGCTGGCGCAACGCCGTCGAGTATGTCGCTGCCGGCTTCGTCGTGGCGGCCTTTGGCTGGATGGCGTTCGCTATCCCCTTACCGACGGTACAGGCTGGCGCGGCGTTGATCGCTGCTGGCGCGCTCTACGTGTGCTGGAAGCTCAATGAACTCGGCCGCGCTGCGAAGACGTCCGAGTTGGACCAAGCCGCGAGCCTGACCGACTTTCACCGCGCCGAACTCCTGCGCCAACGTGCGGCGCTCAGCACGGTGTGGCGCTGGTACCTTGGACCGTTCGTCCCGGGATTGCTGGTCTTCTTGGGCGGCGTCGCTTTTGCGCCGGAATTGGAAGCGCCTCTCGCTGCAAGGCTCTCTCTCTTCACCACCAGCCTGGGCTTTGTCGGCATCGTTTTCGCGGCGGTCGCGTGGCTAAACGCGATGGCTGTGAAGCAATTGGATAAGGAAATCACCGCGCTGGATCGGGCCAATTGAGCCTTAAACGTAGGAAACCAACACGGGGGGTGAGGGCCAGGAAGCTCAGAACCCGTGTTGGGGCTGCGGCGCCGGAACCGAATTTCATTGCTATTTGCGCCCTTGCGCTGTACACGCGGCCATCGAATTCGTTTTGGTTCGGTTGTTTTCGTCGCCTGTCGCCGGCTCATTGAGCCAGCCGCGGCCCCGGACCTTCCACTCGCCATTCTCGAGCTTGGTCACGCCACGCGCCTGCGTTGCGTGCGTTTTGTTATACGAAGGTACTCACATGACTATTGGAACCGTGAAGTGGTTTAACGGCCAAAAAGGCTTTGGCTTCATTCAACCCGACAACGGCGGCCCGGACGTTTTCGTCCACATCTCAGCTGTCGAGCGCGCCGGCTGGACCTCACTCGCTGAAGGCCAGAAGGTCAGCTTCGAGAACGAGAAGGACAGCCGCAGCGGCAAGATGTCCGCGGGCCAACTCGCAAACGCCTAGAGCGCACTTGGCGCCAACGCTCAGGCGTTAGCGCCGTGCCAGCTATCGTGCGGGCGGGTCGGCTTGGTCGATCCGCCCGCATCTTTTTTCACTCAGATCACGGAGTAGCCCCATGACCACACCTCGCTTCGCTGTAGGCCAAAGCGTTTCGGTCGCCGTCTCAAAGCGCTACCGCTATCCTGAGGGCGCATATCACGTCGTCAGCGCCATGCCGGCTTCAGGCGGCGCCACTCAATATCGCATCAAAGGCGATCTCGAAAAATTCGAGCGCATCATCGATGAGATGCATCTCTCCGACGCCTAAGCGCGCCCGTTAGGCCGCCTCACCCATCAGACGCTTGCGCGCGCGCTCTTCGCCGATCAACGGGAAGAGCGCAGACATTTCCGGGCCATGGTCCATGCCAGTGAGTGCTTGGCGAAGCGGCATGAAAAGCGCTTTGCCCTTGGCGCCAGTCTTTTCCTTCACGGCATTGGTGAAGGCTTGCCACGACGTCGCGTCGTAGGCGCCTGACGGCAGCAACTCAGCGGCAGCTGCGGCGAAGCTTGCATCGGCGATAACTGGCGTGATCGGCCCATCGACGATCTGCGCGTACTCCTTCACGTCCGGCAGTAGCGCCAGATTGGCGCGTACCGCCATCCAGAACGCTTCACCCTTGTCAGCGCCGAGTGCGGCCAGACGATGCTTGACTGCAACGTAGTCGAGCTGGTGCACGACTGCCGCATTCACGCGCTTCAGCTCTTCGGGATCGAAGCGTGCAGGCGCGCGCCCGATCTTCTCGAACGCGAATTCCTCGGCGAGTTGATCGATAGTGAGCCGCGCTTCCACCGGATCAGAGGTGCCGATCTTAGCCAGGTGCGACAGCACCGCCATCGGCTCATACCCCTCCGCCGCCAGTTCGCCGACGCCGAGCGAGCCTAGTCGCTTCGACAGCGCGCCGCCGTCTGCGCCAACCAACAGTGGAAAGTGCCCAAACGCCGGCACATCGCCGCCGAGCGCTTCGAAAATTTCGATCTGGACACCGGAATTGGTGACGTGGTCCTCACCGCGCACGATGTGCGTGATCTTGAAGTCGATATCGTCGACGACGCTGGGGAGCGTGTAGAGGAACGCGCCATCTTCACGGATCAGCACCGGATCGCTCAGCGAAGCCGTATCGATCGATTGCGGCCCGCGCACCAGATCGACCCAATCCTTGCGCGCGCCGGAGAGCTTGAAGCGCCAATGGGCTTTGCGGCCCTCGGCTTCGAGGCTGGCCCGATCAGCATCGGTGAGCTTCAGCGCCGCGCGATCATAAACGGGCGGCTTACCAGTCGCTTGCGCGATCTTGCGGCGGCGATCGAGCTCGTCCTCGGTTTCGTAGCAAGGATAGAGCAGCCCCGCCGCCTTCAGCTTGTCGGCCGCCTTCTCATACACATCGAACCGCGCCGATTGGTTGGCGCGGTCGTGCCACGGCAAGCCCAGCCATTTCAGATCGTCCTCGATCGATTGCTCGTACTCTTTGGTCGAGCGGGCGATGTCAGTGTCGTCGATCCGCAGCAGCACCTGCCCGCCTTGCCGCAGCGCGAACAGCCAGTTCATGAGCGCGGTACGGACGTTGCCGACGTGAATGCGGCCCGTCGGCGACGGTGCGAAGCGGAGGCGAATGGACATAAGGTTAGAATTCTATTCTGGGAGCGGCGCGTTATGGGGCGGTGCGGGCGGGCCTGTCCAGCGCCGCCCTGCGCCTAATTCCCGCCTAGCGCAACCTTCCCCCGCCGGACATTTCGGCTAAGGTCCCTCCTTCCAGAGCAAGGATCACGATCATGGCCACCAGGTCGCGCGAAGTTCGTTTGAAGAGCCGGCCCGTCGGCATGCCAATGGCGGAGAATTTCGAGGTCGCGGCGGTGGATCTCCCCGATCCGGGGCCCGGTGAAATACTGGTGCGCAATTCCTGGATGTCCGTCGATCCCTACATGCGGGGGCGCATGTATGACCGGCCGAGCTATGTGCCGCCATTCGCGCTTGGCGAAGCGCTGCAGGGTGGCGCCGTTGGAACGGTCGTCAAATCCAACGATCCAAAGTTTTCACCCGGCGATCTGGTGGAGAGCATGTTCGGCTGGCGTGAAGCTTTCGTGGCCCCCGCTGCCGCAGTGACGAAACTGCAGAACGCCGGCGTACCGGCGCAAGCCTATCTCGGCGTGCTCGGCATGCCGGGCATGACAGCCTATTCGGGTTTTCATCGCATCGGTGAGCCGAAAGCCGGGGAGACCGTGTTCGTATCTGGCGCCGGCGGCGCAGTCGGCGCCACGGTCTGCCAGATCGCCAAAATCCGAGGCTGTACCGTCGTCGCTTCGGCGGGCTCCGATCAAAAGACGGCTTGGCTGCGCTCGGTCGGCGTCGACGCCACGGTAAACTACAAGACTGCCGGCAACCTCTTGAAGGCAGTGCAAGAAGCTGCGCCGAAAGGGATCGACATCTATTTCGACAACGTCGGCGGGGCTCATCTCGAAGTCGCGCTCGAAGTCGCGCGGCCGTTCGCCCGTTTCATCGAGTGCGGCATGATCTCGATCTACAATGCCACCGAGCCGCCACCCGGCCCGCGCAACATGTCTTACATCGTCGGCAAACGCATCCGCATGCAGGGTTTCATCGTTATCGATTACATCGACATGCGCGAGCAGTTCTACGCCGACATGACGCAATGGGTGAAGGAAGGCCGCATCAAGTGGGAAGAGACCATCGCGAACGGCGTGGAGAATGCGCCAAAGGCCTTCTTCAATCTCTTCACCGGCGGCAATAGCGGCAAAATGCTCGTCAAGCTCGACTGAAGATGAGCACTCGTCTGTTTCAAGCGTACGTCATGGTGGATTGGAGCGCCGCGGCGAAGCCAACCAGTGGCGCCGATTCCATTTGGATCGGCGTGCTGAAGCGCAACGTGCGTTTTCAGATGGCGTTCGAAGCCCACAATCCAGCGACGCGCAGCCAAGCCGAGCAAATGCTTGAAGGCATTCTCGAAGACTTGCGCCGCAAGCGCGAGCGCGTGCTTGTCGGCTTTGATTTTCCGCTGAACTTTCCACGCGGCACAGCAGCGGCGCTAAAACTTGACGGCGAACCTTGGCGCGCGATGCTCGATTTCGTCGCCAAGGAAATGAAGGACAAGCCCGACAACACCAACAACCGCTTCCAAGTCGGCGCCAAGATAAACCGCCTGATGACCGGCGAAGCGTTTCCGTTTTGGGGTGCGCCCGCGCGCGACGAACAGACCATGCTCTCCGCCAAACGCGTGCGTGAGCATGGTGAAAGCGACCTGCCGGAATTCCGCCTGACCGAAGAAGCAACTAAGGGCCCCTCCTCCATCTGGAAGCTTTATTATCAAGGCTCCGTCGGTGGTCAGGCGCTGACAGGCATGCCGGTGATCAAACGCCTGCACGAAAAGCGCGCCGCTAAACTTTGGCCGTTTGAGACCGGCTGGATGCCTTTGACGCCTGCGGACCTCGATGGCGTCGAAGCGGTCTTCGCGGAAATCTATCCAAGCCTCTTCGCCACCGCGCCGAAGGCCGGCGAAATCAAAGATCAGACGCAAGTGCGCGGCGCCTGCGAGCGCTTCCATGCGCTCGACGAAAAGGGCCAACTCGGCGCGCTTTTCGGTCCCGCGAAAGATGATGCGCGCCGCGTTGTCGTGGAGCGCGAAGAAGGCTGGATCCTCGGCGTGAACCCCTAAACGATCTCGACCGCTTTCGGCAGCCTGCGCGCCACCACCCACCAACGCGCCAGCAGTACGCCAGCACTCAGCACGCTCGCCCAAAAAATCGCGAGTATCAGGCCGGCAACGCCCATTCCTTGCTGCTCCGCCAGCCAGAATCCCAGCACCGGCATCACGCCCGCATAAGCGAGGATGTGACTAAACGTCGGAAACCAGTTGTCGCCACGCGCGCGCAGCGCCGAGGCCGCCACCACTTGTGCGCCATCGGGATGGAGCACGATCGCCGCCACCCACATTAAGGAAGCAACAAGCGCCGCAATAGCGACGTCCGACGTGTAGGCGCGGCCAATCGGCTCGGCGAAAGCCAGAATCCCGATAGCGGCGAGGATCATGCCCAGCGCGTTAATGCCGAGACCGGTCCATCCCGCGCGCTGTGCATCTTGCGGCGCTCGGCGACCGATCGCTTCCGAGACCAGCACTGCGGTCGCGGCGCCGACGCCAAGCGCAACCATGAAGACAAGCGCCATGATGTTGAGAATGATTTGATACGCTGAGACGACATCTGCACCGATGCGCGCAGCAATCACAGTCATCGCCGAGAACGCGCCCGCCTCGACAGCTTGGCTCACAGCGGCGGCGATCCCCACTGCCAACAAAGCGCGATAGCTCGGCCCCACCGCGTTTTTCGCCAACACGCCATAGTGCACGCGGTCACGCAGCAAAAAGAAAATCCAGAACAGGATGACGCCGGCAAGGAACACACGCGCGCCAACCGTCGCCCACGCCGAACCGATCGCGCCGTGCTCCGGCACCCACCAAAGGTTCAGCGCCAAGTTCACCACATTGGCGGCCCACATGATGGTCATGCCGATGCCGGGCTTCTTGATCGCCTCCAGAAAAAAAGTGCCGGCGACGTAAAGGAGATGCAGCGGGATCGAAAGCGCTAGGATCGCCATTACCGGCGTTGATGGCCCGGCAAGCTCCGCCCCTATGCCGAACGCTGTAAAAAGTCGTTCGCCGCCGAGCCACATCAGGCCCGCCGAGATCAAGCCCGCGACAAGCCCCAGCACGAGGCCACGCCGCAGCACCACGCCTGCACCGTGCGGATTGCCCTCGCCCAAGGATCGCGCCGCGAGCACTTGCACGCCTTGGAGCAACCCAATGGCTGCAACGAGAAACACGGCGGTCGGCGCCCAGCCGAGCGCCTGGTGCGGCAGTTCATCCGGCGCAAGCTGCCCAACCACGATCACATCGACGAGGCCCATTCCGATAATGCCGAGCCGCGCAAGCGCGACCGGACCGGCAAGGCGCAAGACGTCGCGCACATAAGGGCGGAAAATGGCCATGGGGAGGCGCTCTTAGCCTGCGCCGACGAGTCGGTCGAGCTTTAGGCGGCGGGCGGCGCCGGCGCAGGCTTCAGCGCGCGATAGATAGCGGCAGAAAGGCCCGCCTCCAGTGCATTGTAGAGCACGAACGTCACGAACGCGGACGCGGTCGCGTACACCAAAAACGCAACCGGATTAACCATCGCAACCGCAGCAATCGCCGCGGCGTTGGTCGGGTCGATGCCGAAGCCGTATCCGATCAAATAGCTCAATGCGAATGTCAGTAGGTACGCCGGCACGAGCAGCATCAAGCGCGCGCCGACGATGCGCAGCATATTGCCTTTGGTCCATGACCAAGTCTCGAAAGTCATCACGCGCTTCTGATCGACGCTCGCGGGCGCTGCCAGATAGAGCCGCGACGTGAGCAAGAACCAAACGGCGAAAAAGAAGAGCGTCACAAGTAGAACCGCGACAGGATTCTCCTGCATGAAACGGAGCATGACCGTCATCACGGCAGCTTGGTCCGAGCCAGCGGTCTGCAACTCGCCCGCATACGGTCCCAACGGCCCCGCAATAAGCGTGATTACCACTGGGATGGAAACCACGAAGATCACGATGCCCATCAGCACGCCGATGATGGCCATCGCCAGCCACACGCGCCCGCCGTCACCGACAAGCCGCCCGCGCACAGCAGCCGCGCCGAACAACATCGCCGCCGTTAGCGCCGCATAGACGAAGGCTTGCAGGACTGTGGAAGCAATGCTCGTCAACAGCCCGATTTGCGGCACGGCCGCGGCGGCTGCGGCAATGACGCCAGTGCCGAGCGCGCCGACGCCGGCCACCGTCGCCACAAAGCGCAGGTTCTCGCGCACGAACCGCAACGCCGCGCCGACGCAATCGCGAACTGAAAACTGCGCTGTCATACTTGCTCCTAGCGGCGCTTATGCCCGGGAATCGCTCGCACCGCGAGACTTGAAGCATAAGCCCGGGCGCGGCATGTGATCGCCTATGAAACCTGTTCACGTTGTCGGCGGCGGTTTGGCCGGTTCGGAAGCGGCCTGGGCATTGGCGAACGCCGGTGTGCCCGCCGTGCTCCACGAAATGCGCCCAGTGGTCAAAACCGACGCGCACCACACGGACAAATTCGCGGAACTGGTCTGCTCAAATTCGTTCCGCAGCGACGACTGGCGGGGCAACGCCGTGGGCTTGCTGCACGAAGAAATGCGGCGCCTGGGTTCGTTGGTCATGGCCAGCGCGGAACCGGCGCAGGTGCCGGCCGGGAGCGCGCTGGCAGTAGACCGCGACGTGTTCAGCGACGCGGTGACGACAGCGCTGACGGCGCATCCGTTGATCACTGTCGCGCGCGAAGAAATCAAATCTCTCGACCAACTTCTCTCCGTCATCCCGGACGCACAGAGCGCGATCCGGGACCCAGGGGCAAACACCATGCTCGACGATCCCCTGGGTCCCGGCTCTACGGCGCTGCGCGCCTCCGGCCGGGATGACGAGAGCATTATATTCGCCACGGGACCTTTGACGTCGCCAGCGCTCGCCGACTCCATCCGCAATCTCACCGGCGAAGACAGCCTCGCCTTCTTCGACGCCATCGCGCCAATCGTGCATGCGGACTCGATCAATTTCGACATCGCCTGGAAGCAATCGCGCTACGACAAAGAAGGCCCCGGCGGCGACAAGGCCGCATACGTCAACTGCCCAATGGATCAGGCGCAATACGAAGCCTTCATCGCCGCGCTGAACGCGGGCGCCAAAACTGAGTTCAAGGATTGGGAAAAGAACACACCCTATTTCGAAGGCTGTTTGCCGATCGAAGTGATGGCCGAGCGTGGGCCGGAGACATTGCGCTTCGGGCCGATGAAGCCAGTCGGCCTGATGGACCCACGCGTCGGCAAGCGGCCTTATGCTGTGGTGCAACTGCGCCAGGACAATAAGCTCGGCACGCTGTTCAACATTGTCGGCTTCCAGACCAAGCTGAAATACGGCGCGCAGGAGGAAATCTTCCGCATGATCCCCGGCCTTGAGAACGCGCGCTTTGCCCGGCTCGGCGGCATTCACCGCAACACGTTCCTCAATTCGCCAAAGCTGCTGGATTCAACGCTGCGCCTTCGCGCCCAACCACGCGTGCGCTTTGCGGGACAGGTAACCGGCGTTGAAGGCTACATTGAAAGCGCCGCGATGGGCATGCTGGCTGGCCGCTTCGCGGCAGCCGAGCGCTTAGGCCGCCCGCTCGAACCGCCGCCGCACACGACGGCGTTCGGCGCCCTGCTCGCGCATGTCACAGGCGGCCACATCGCCGACGGCAAAGGCTCGTTTCAGCCGATGAACGTAAACTTCGGCCTCTTCCCTCCGATCGAGGCGCCGACGCATGGCGCCGACGGCAAAAAGCTCAAAGGCGAAGAACGCGGACGCACGAAGAAGCTGGCGATGGCGGAGCGGGCGTTGGGGGATTTGGCGGGGTGGTTGGGACAGCGCGGCCTTCGGTAACGTCGGCTACTTAACGCAATGTTTCCGGCTCTCTGTCCATGTGTCTGCTACGGAGGCGGCCTTGACTATCGTCATTAGCGAGAACAGCGAGCTCAAGTTGCACGTTGTCCGCTTCCAAGCGCGTGTGAGCTTCAACGAGCTTTGCGAACTCGGCGCGCGTCACCGCGAGCGCCAAGACTGGGCCGCCACCGACACATTCTACATTGTCGATGAAGGCGCCGATCTATCCGATCTGACCGAAGGCAAGCTCGATGTGCTGCGCGCGCATTACCGCGCCTTGCATGAAGGCCTGGATCTTTTTCTCCTCCGCCGCTCCGTTTGGGTGTGCCGCGATGCCGCCGCGTGCCGGATCGTGGAGTATTGGCTGAAAGACCGCCACTCCAGAGACGGCCAAGGCACAGACGTCATGCTCGTCGCCGACCTAAATGACGCGACCGACCTATTCACCGATGAGGAGGTCTCGGCGGCGCAGTGCGATGCCGGTTTTGTGGAACTTGTTCGCCTCGATGATGCACAGCGTGCAGCGGGGCAAGCGGCCTAGATCAGCCCACCCAGCGGCGAGCTGGGATCAGCGTATTTCTTCTTCCCCATTCGCCCCGCCAGATACGCTTCGCGCCCAGCAATCACCGCGTGCTTCATCGCGCGCGCCATGCGGATCGGGTCTTTTGCCTCGGCGATGGCGGTGTTCATCAGTACGCCGTCGACGCCGAGTTCCATCGCGATCGCCGCATCGCTTGCTGTGCCAACGCCGGCGTCCACGATGACCGGCACGCGTGATTGCTCGACGATCAGTCGGATATTCACCGGGTTCTGCACGCCGAGGCCGGAGCCGATCAGCGAACCCAGCGGCATGATGGCGACGCAGCCCGCGTCCTCAAGCTTGCGCGCATAGACGGGATCGTCGCTGCAATAGACCATCACCTGAAAGCCCTCGGCGACGAGCACTTTTGCGGCGGCGAGCGTTTCTTCCATGTCGGGATAGAGCGTCTTCTGGTCGGCCAGCACCTCAAGCTTCACCAGCTTCCAATCCCCCGCCTCGCGCGCGAGCCGCAGCGTGCGCAGCGCTTCGTCAGCGGTGAAGCAGCCGGCCGTGTTAGGCAGGAACGTAACCTTCTTCGGATCAATGTGATCGGTGAGACGCTCTTTGGTCGGATCGGAAAGATTCACCCGCCGCACCGCAACCGTGACCATATCCGCGCCGCTCGCTTCCAGAGCAGCCGCGTTTTCGGCGTAAGATTTGTACTTGCCGGTGCCGATGATGAGGCGAGAAGCGTAGGCCTTGCCGGCGATATTCAGTGTATCGGTCATTGAGAGCGGCCTTCCAAGCATGGGCCGAAAACATCCGGTGAAACGATTGCGAGGGGGCTAAAGCCATTGTCCGCTTCAAGTAGTCGGCCCTTCTCAGCAAGTGCGCGCGCATCGCGGCGCGGTATCTCGGAGGAGTGGCGCTCTGCTTGTAAATCCGCCTCGGCGCTCGTGCGGTATGGCCAGCCCTGATAAATCGCTCTTACGCCACGCTGGGTATCGTAGAAGAAGACCGTGTTGTAGCCGTCCGTGGCGACCGCGAAGGCGTGGTCTGGGTCTCCCATATCATGGGGACCGCGGGTGAGCGGGATACGCGCAACGACGCGCGTTGTCGTGGCGCCCACTGTCCATGCATCGCCGACTTCAATGGGAGCGCACCGTTTTGGCAGCACGACGCTGAACCATTGTTCGCGCAGGCAATAGAACTCCTCCGTCGAACAGTCCACGAGCGTCGAAACCATGTGCGACCCGGCAGGCGCGGACACGCCGCGCCAGAAATCGAAATAGTAGGAGCCAAACACAAATACGCCGCGCTCGGACCACCCGTTCTCGCGCGCCCGCTGCGCATCAGCTGTTGGCGCAAAGGCAAGGATGAGCGTCAACACCGCCAAAAAAAACGTACGCATCACC
>LNFM01000817.1_pt1 | contig 73888 bp, 75 predicted proteins | sample 596031 | NCBI WGS metagenome assembly LNFM01 (sample SAMN04254537, study PRJNA301005) | activated carbon metagenome | isolation source: dual media filters at the Ann Arbor, Michigan drinking water treatment plant | place: USA: Ann Arbor
AAACCCTGGGCGAGCTCACCAAGATCGCCTGGAAGCACGGCGTGCAAGTGATGATCGAAGGCCCCGGCCACGTGCCGATGCACAAGATCAAAGAAAATATGGAGAAGCAACTCGAAGTCTGCGGCGAGGCGCCCTTCTACACATTGGGCCCGCTCACCACCGACATCGCGCCCGGCTACGACCACATCACCTCAGCCATAGGCGCCGCCATGATCGGCTGGTTCGGCTGCGCCATGCTCTGCTACGTCACGCCGAAGGAGCATTTGGGCCTGCCCGACCGCGACGACGTCAAAGTCGGCGTCATCACCTACAAACTCGCCGCCCATGCGGCGGACCTCGCCAAAGGCCACCCCTACGCCCGCCTGCGCGACGACGCCCTCTCCCGCGCGCGCTTCGAATTCCGCTGGGAAGACCAATTCAACCTCGGCCTAGACCCCGACACCGCCCGCGCCTACCACGATGAAACCCTACCAAAAGACGCGCACAAAACCGCACACTTCTGCAGCATGTGCGGGCCGAAGTTTTGCAGCATGAAAATCACGCAGGACGTGCGGGATTATGCGACGAAGAAAGAAGAAGCCGAGCGTGGCATGGCGGAGATGAGCGCAAAGTTTAAAGACGTCGGCAGCGAGATTTACGTGCATCCGACCGGCGAGAAGCGCGCGCCGATCGACTAGCCCTTTTTGCCACCGCGTACGAGCTAGTGTTTTTCCGAGCTCGTGAAAGTCGGTCTGAATGGAAGCGGACGCGGCGTGCCGTAGTCGCTGGCCAGCCTGACGCGTCCCATCGGCAACTTTTCTTCCGAGCGGTCGCGAACGGCGACTCGATTCCAGTAGTCGGCCATCCATTTCGCCTTCGCATAAATGTCCGGAGAGTCGATCGTTGAATCGACCCGCGCTTGAATGAGGCCACGCACTCGACTTCCAATGATGACCCACGGACGCTCTCGCGACTCTTCCAGCTTGGCGCTTTCGGCATTTGCCGCCGCCACGTCATTCAAGAAATTGAGAAAGTACACTCCGTCCGAATCTCGCAAGATACGACTCTGTGCTATTTCCATGGTCCAGTTCTCAGTCTCGGCAAAGGCCACGACTTGCTCCATCACTGGACGACTTAGGATGATGCGTGGATTCTTCGACACCACGCTCTCGAGGCGGTAAGCTTCATTTATCCCCGTTCCAAACACGATCTCGGGGTCAACGAAAACGCCGCCTACCGCAACGCCGCCGCGAACCCACACATCCTGCTGAATCAAATTCCAAGCGAGCGCGTCCATCGAGAAAAGAAGGTGCCAGAGCCCGCCGACGGAAAACTCTGCAGATGCGATGATCGAGTCAGAGAAGAAGTGAAACGCAAGACCGGTTGTCGTGCCTTTGCTGGGCGCTTCGACCTCTTTTGCTCTTCGAAGGCTGTCGGCGATTTGACCGCGGAGCGCCGGATTGGCGTCAGCGCGCTTCACCCAGTCCCCGAACCCAAGAATGTCTACGAAGGCGACAAAACGCTTCTCGTACGTGTCGTTAGATGGCATCCGCCGCTACCGCATTTGTCGTGATGGGAATCTCTCGTTAACCATCGCAAAACGCGAGCAGTGCAGTTATTGTTCTGCATTTGTTCTCATGATAGGTTTGGCGGTTATCATGGGAAGTAGTTTTGAGCTCGATCCAAGAAGCGTCGGCTCCGCCGACCAACCGCCTCATTATCCCCTCATGGCCACCCGCAACATCAATCTCACCGACGCCGTGGACCGCTTCGTCGCCGAACAGGTCGAGTCCGGGCAGTTGCAGAACGCCAGCGAAGTGGTCCGCGGGCCTCCGCGCGCTAAAGGCCGACCAGGAAGCGCACGCGGCGAAAGTCCAGGCGCTGCGCGCCGCGATCCAGGAAGCCGACGATGACCTGGCCGCCGGTCGCTTCGAGAAGGTCGAGGATATCGACGCTTACATGAGCGCGATTGCCGACGAAGTCGAAGCCGAGTTCGAGGCCGGGAAAAGCGCTGTGCGCACGCCGGCTGAATGAGGCGCATCGAGCTGGCCGCGCGCGCTCGTGCCGACATCGGCGATGCGTTGGCGAGGTCGCACGAACGGTTCGGCGCAGCTGCGATGCGCCGCAAGGACGATCAATCCAGAGGATAGATTACAAGCACGGAGTCCCTTCTCCTGGTTAAGGAGAAGGGACAGAGCGTGCCCAATCCGACCGCCCTCACCCCTGCGTTAAACTGCGCGCACGCCCATGTCAGAATCCGATCATCCTCGCCGCCAGCTTTGGCTCATTGCGCGGCATTTCATTGTTACGCTGTTTGACGTCTTCGGCGCGCCGGAGGTGATTGCGGCGCGGCACACTTAGGTGCGCGCGCAATGGCGGCTGCTGGCCAAATGGCTGCGCGCGGGCGAGGCGCTGATGCGTCAACTCTTGCTGGTCGAAGCAGCTGCGTTGCCGAAGTTGGATGCGCGCGTGGTGCTCCGGGCGAAGCGCGTGCGCAAACGGCGGACGATGGAATTTAGCGCCGACGCGCCGGAGACGTGGCGGGTTGGGTTTCGGTGTTTCATCTCCGAGGACCGCCGGCTTCCAGCCGGCAAAATGGTCAAAGCAAAGTGCCGGCTGGAAGCCGGCGGTCCCGGTTTCAACTCCGCCTGGCCGCTGGCCGAGCGCGCCGAGGCGCTCTTGCGCGTGTTCAACGATCCGCTCCCTTACGCACGCCGTCTCGCACGGCGCTTACACGCCAAGCCACAGCGCGCGCGTGCGTTGATGCGCTACGAGGCGGAGACGCCGTCGCTTGTCGCGCGGTCGCGTTCGGCACGGTCGGCGTCGCGGCCGGCGAGGCGTGCGCGTCGTTCGACACGAGCTAGCGCGCGCTAAAACCCACACTTTGCGACCTGCGCCATGGCGAGCCTGCTTGCCGTGAACGCAGGCGCTTGACTTGCGCGCAGGCGCCCTCACCTATCGGTGCGATGCTCGATCTTAAGCCCAAGTCGCGCCCCGCGCCGTCGCCGCCCGCGAAGATCTGGCGCAACTATTATCGCATCTATCGCGTGCTGAATTTGGATCGCTTGGGCACGGTGTTTCCCGGCGTGCATGCGGGGCCGGACACGTTTCCGTCGCAGGAAATCGCCGAGAGCCACGGGCTGCATCTGGTCGCGGCGCTGAATTGGCCGGGGCGTTGCATCGTCGAGTTCGCCGGCGCGTTTCCCGAGGGCGAGAGGGCGAACTAGCGGCGGTCACAAAAACGCCGCGCGCGCGAAACGAACGCGCAATAACGCGGCAACAGAGCGGCCCTAGCCTCGACGCTGAGAGGACGCCCATGAAACCGCATGTCAGCCATTTGATCACCTGGATGATCGCAATTTTGCCCGCTTTCGCCTTCGTCGCCCAAGTGAATGCCTAGGTTCCTCGTTGCAGCGCGCTGCGGCGGTCCCTAAGGTCTCGCGTCGGCGAGGACGTATTGCAGGGCACGGCTACTCAAAGATCGTTCGTACTGATCGGTGCGGCGCTGGCGCTGCCGATTGTCCTATTGGTCGTGGTGCAACTCTCTTTCGCCTTCAGCCGCGAACGCGAGGAGGTAGAGAGCCGAACCTTGGCGCAAGCCAGCCAGATCATGGCTTTGGTCGATGCGCGCATCGAGTCCGATCTGGTGCTGATGGAAGTACTGGCCAGCGCCGACATGTTCGAGCGCGGCGAATGGCGCGGCGCTTACGATCGCGCCGGAGAGATTGCCGCGTTCAATCCGCATTGGCGCAACGTCATCGTCTCCGATCTCGATACGCGCCGCGAAATTTTCAGCCTGCACCGCCCGTTCGGCAGCGGCGCGATAAACCCGGCTATCGGCGAAGATCCCCAACCCGTCGGCGGCGTTATGCGCGAAGGGCCGGCCTGTCCGTGCGTCTATCTCAATATGCCGATCGGCGATGGCCGCTATTTGCTCACCACAGCGCTCGATCCGGCGGTGTTTCAGGACATCTTAGTCCGCCATTCGCCGCCAAACACCATAACCGCTCTGGTGGACCGCAACGGCGCCTTCGTCGGGCGCAGCGCAGACTTCGACGAACGCGTCGGCACCCAATCGACACAATATGTGCGCGACGCCATCGCCGGCGGCGAACAATCCGGCGTCTATGAAGGCGTCACCTGGGAAGGCTTCCGCAACAACACCGCCTTCGTGCGCGATCCAGGCATCGGCTGGTCGGCGCACATCGCCGTAGAAGCGCGCCTGATCGAAGCGCCGCGCACTTATTCCTACATCTCCGTCGTGGTCGGCGGCTTGCTCGCATTGGCCTTGGCGGCGGGGCTCATCGTTTGGGCGCTGCGCGATCTGGCCGAACGCCGCGCCGCCGAAGCGCGCTTGGCGCAAACGCAAAAGCTCGAAGCCATCGGCCAGCTCACCGGCGGCGTCGCGCACGATTTCAACAATTTGCTCACCGTCGTCATCGGCGGTCTCAACATGCTGCTGAAGCGGCTCGAAGATCCCAAGCAGCGCCAAATCGCCGAACACATGCTCGATGCAGCCCGTCGCGGCGATCGTTTGACGAAACAGCTGCTGGCCTTCTCGCGCGGCAAGCAGATGGAACTGACGCCGGTCGATCTGCACACGCTCGTGCCAGGTATGGAAGAATTGCTTCGCCGCTCGATCGAAGCCGGCACGACATTGAGCTTCGATCTCCATCCCGACGCGCGCTGGGTGCGTACGGACGAAAACCAGCTTGAACTCGCCATTTTGAACATGGTGATCAACGCTCGCGACGCGATGCCCGAAGGCGGCTCGATCGCAATCGAAGCGCGACCGTCAGCGCGCGAAAACTTCATCGAGCTCGCGGTGCGCGATAACGGCATGGGCATGCCGAAAGAAGTCGCCGATCGCGCGATGGAGCCGTTCTTCACCACCAAGCCCGCCGGCAAAGGCACCGGCCTTGGTCTCGCACAAGTGTTCGGCGCAGCACGTCAATCGGGCGGCGCGGTGGAGATCGATAGCGCGCCAGGACGCGGCACGACTATCCGCCTCCTCCTCCCACGCACCGAAGCGCCGAAACAGAGTGCGCAAGAGCCCGCCACGCCGGATCAAATTTTGCCGCACGGCGCCGGCCAACGCGTGCTGGTGGTCGACGATGAACCCGGCGTGCGCGCCTTCATGGCTGAGACATTGCGCGATGCAGGCTATCAGGCCGAGGAAGCGGAAGATCCGGGTGCTGCCTTGCGGATGCTGGAAAATGGCGCGCCGGACCTTTTGCTCACCGACTACTCAATGCCGGGCATGACCGGCCTCGAACTCGCCGAGCATGCACGCCGGCGTGAATCCGGCCTGCGCGTGCTGATCGTTTCGGGCTATGCCGACGCCGAAGCGATCGAAGCTTCCGCAACGCAAGCGTCACTTTTGCGCAAGCCGTTCGACGAGCGCGAACTGATCGAAGCGGTGCGCGACGTGCTTGCGGCGTAATGCGCGGCGATTTTCACGGCTGCTTAGGTTTTCTTTACGCCGAACGCCCCTAACTAGAGGCTCGGAGGCTGATCAATATGAACGTTGCAGCGCGGGCCGCGCGCGAGTTCAGATTTCTACGCGGATTAGCGCGCACGCTTTGGGCCGTGCGCAAAATCGCGCCCGACTCCGACGTCCTGATCTGCGATGATTTCGAAACTGCGATCGAACGCTTCGGCGATCACACCGCGCTCATCTTCGAAGGCGAGCGCTACACTTATCGCCAGCTGGATCACATCGCCAATCGCTTCGCGGCCTGGGCCGATGCGCAAGGCGTTCAGCGCGGCGATACGGTTGCGCTGCTTTTGCCGAACCGCGCCGAATACATTCCCGCATGGGCCGGCCTCGCGAAAATTGGCGCGGCGGCGGCTCTGATCAACACCAACCTCACTGGCGCCGCCCTCGCGCATTGCCTCTCGATTTCCGGCGCAACGCACGTCATCACCGATACTGAAAGCCTGGCCGCGGTCGACACCATTCGCGCCGGCTTGCCGCGGCCGGTGACGTATTGGGTGATCGACGCGGAGGGCGAACTGAGCGAAGGCCGCCGCGCGCTCGATCTGAAAGAACCGAAACTCCCCCCACCAGCGCCGAGCAAAGATCGCCGCGCCGGCATCAAAGCGCGCGACGTTGCGCTTTACATCTACACCTCCGGCACCACCGGCATGCCAAAAGCTGCGCGCATCACGCACATGCGCGCACAACTCTACATGCGCGCCTTTGCCGGCGCGACGGCGGCGACGCCGGAGGATCGCGTCTATAATCCGCTGCCGCTTTATCACTCCACCGGCGGGCTCTGCGGCGCAGGCGCGGCGTTGCTCAATGGCGCCACTTTGGTGTTGCGGCGCAAATTCTCGGCGACGCATTTTTGGGACGATGTCGCCGAAAATGATTGCACCATCTTCGTCTATATCGGCGAACTCTGCCGCTATCTGGTGAACCAGCCGCCGCATCCGAAGGAGCGCACGCACCATTTGCGCCTCGCTTTCGGCAATGGCTTGCGGCCCGATGTTTGGGAGGAATTCCAACAGCGCTTCGGCGTGCCGGAGATTCTCGAATTCTACGGCTCGACCGAAGGCAACGTGTCGATGTTTAATTTCGACGGCCAGCCCGGCGCCATCGGCCGCGTGCCGCCCTATCTGCGCAACAATTTCCAAGTACGCTTGGTGAAATTCGACATCGATTCAGAAACGCCCATCCGCGGGCCTGACGGCCTCTGCATGCAATGCGAGACCGGCGAAATCGGCGAAGCCATCGGTCTGATCAAAGACGATGCGCGACACAATTACACCGGCTACGCCGACAAAGCCGCATCGGAGCGCAAAATCCTGCGCGACGTGTTCGAGATCGGCGACGCTTGGTTTCGCACCGGCGATCTGATGCGCCAGGACGCGGCGGGATACTTCTATTTCGTGGATCGCATTGGCGACACCTTCCGCTGGAAAGGCGAAAACGTCTCCACCACTGAAGTCGCCGAGGCGCTCGGACGCTACCCGGGCGTCGATGAGGTCAACGTTTATGGCGTGAAGGTCGATAAGCTCGATGGCCGCGCCGGCATGGCCGCGATCACGCCCGGCGAAGGCTTCGTGTTCGATGACTTGCGCGAATATCTTGCGCACGAGCTGCCGCCCTATGCGCGGCCGATTTTTCTGCGTATGCAGCCGGCGATCGAAACAACGGGGACGTTCAAGTATCGCAAAGTCGATCTCGTGCGCGACGGCTTCGATCCGGCAAAAATCGAACAGACGCTTTATTTCGATCATCCCAGAGAGGGCCGTTACGTAGAGATTACGCCTGCGCTCTATGCCGAGATTCAGAGCGGCGCGTTCAAGCTCTGAAGATCGCCGTCAGCGTCCCACCAATCTGTTCGATGCTGCCTGAAACGCCATAAGCCTCGCGCAGCGCCACACTTGTCAGCGCCTCTCGCGGCGCGCCCTGTGCGATGACTTTTCCCTCGCGCATCAGCAAAACTTGATCGGCGCAATTGGCCGCTAAAGTTACATCATGCGTTGAGAATAATACGCCGCCTTGCTCCGCATGTTTGCGAAGAATGGCCGCCACCGCGAGCGCTTGCGCGGGATCAAGGCCGGCTGTTGGCTCATCGAGCGCGAGAAGCGGCGCTTGTTGCGCGAGAGCACGTGCAAGATGGGCGCGCGCTTTTTCGCCGCCGCTGATTTCGTTCATCGATCGGGCGCGTAACGATGTGAGCGCGCAGGCATCGATGGCCACGTCCACCGCAGCCTGATCGCGCGGCGACAAACGATCGGGTGCGGCGCCATGCGCGAAGCGTCCAAGGGCGACGAGATTTTCAACGCTCACCGGCCAGATCGCTTGCGGGCGTTGCGGGAGATAAGCAGCACGCAAAGCGCGTTCGCGGGGCGAGAGGCGCGAGGGATCATCACCGATCAAGCGCGACGCGCCGGAGTCGATCGGCGTGAGCCCAAGTGCGGCGCGGATCAATGTCGTCTTGCCAGCGCCGTTCGGACCAAGCAGCGCAACGATCTGACCAGATGCGAGACTGAAACTCGCTCCAGCAACAACAGAGCGCCCGCCAAGAGAGACGCTCACCGCGCCAAGCTCCAACAACGCACTCATGCGTCACCTCCCCGAGCGGCAAGGCGAGCAGCGATCAGTGCAAACACAGGGCCGCCGATCAAAGCCGCTGCGACGCCGAGCTTCAATTCGGAGTCTGTCGGCAACAAACGTACGGCGATGTCGGCACAGACGAGCAACGCCCCACCTGCAAGCGCGCTCGGCCACAGCAGTCGCGCCGGGTCATGTCCGGCGAGCGCACGCACGAGGTGCGGCGCGGCGATGCCGACAAAACCGATCACGCCTGCAACAGCGGTCGCGCCACCCGTGCATGCAGCTGCGCCGAGGATAACAAGCGTGCCCGTGTTCGACAGATTGGCGCCAATCGCGGCGGCGGCTTCTTCGCCGAGTGTGAGCGCCTGCAAACCGCGTGCAGCGAATGCGATGAGGATCGCGCCGAGCACGAGGCAGGCGCCCGCGAGCATGACGTCGTTCATCGAACGACCTTCGACCGAGCCGAGCGTCCAGTTGACGAGATCAGCGAGCGCGCCGGGGTTTGGCGCGAGATTGAGCGCGAGCGCGATCAGGCCGCCGGCGAAGCTCGAAAGCCCCACGCCAATCAGCGCCAAACTCGCAGGCCCGCGCGCGCGCCAGCCGAGCATCGTCACGATCAGCGCGGCGGCGGCCGCGAACGCGATCGCCATTAGCGGCGCAAGCATCGCAAAGCCGAACGCAAACGCGATCACAGCGCCGAGTGCCGCGAATCCGGACAAGCCAAGCACGCCCGCATCGGCCAGCGGGTTGCGCAACAAACCTTGTAGCGCAGCGCCCGCAAGTCCCAGCGCTGCACCAACAATCCAAGCCGTGAGTGCACGGGGCAAACGAATGTCCCAAACGATCGTGCGCGTGGCTGCATCGTTGGCGAACGGATCAACGGCGACGGGCCCGAGCCACAAGGCGGCTGCGAGTGCGGCTATGCTGAGCGCGATGAGCGCCAAAGATGTGCGCAAGCTCGCGCTCATGACTCACGCAACGCGGCGGCGATCGCTTCGGCTGCGTCGATCGCGTACCAAGCCTCGCAAGCAATTGTCGCTGGCGGCAGGCGCACCGTGCGTGCTTGCGCCAGTGCACGACGCAAAGCCGGATGACGCGATGGCGACCAAGCATTGACGCGATCGCGGCCGCTATAGAAGAAGCCGAGCGCGATCAGCGCTGGCGGTGTTTCAACCAAACGCTCCAGCGGCATCACCGTCCAACTCGCTTCAGTGCGAACGTTGTGGCCGCCTGCGGCGTTGATAACAGCATCCATCATCGTACCGCTACCCGCCACGGCGCCGCCGCCGGAGAGGTACATGACGGGGCCGCCGCTGCGATGCGCGCTCAAGCGGGCCAAGCGCAAATCAAGATCGCGCGCCAACGCTTCGCCGCGGTCGGCATGGCCAAGCATGCGTGCGGCGTCGAGCAAATCGGCGCGGGCGCTGGCGAAATCCGGCGTATCGCCGACTTGCAGCACTGGCACCTCGAAACGCGCGTAAATTTGCGCCGCATCCCACGGCCCGCCCCAATTGCGCACGATGAGATCGGGGCGCAGCGCCAGCACTTCTTCCAGTGTGCCGCGCGTTTGCCTAATGCCGAGCGCGCGCGCGCGATAGTACGAGTCGTCGCGCTGTGAACCGCGCGAGAGCGCCGCGATCTGGTCGCGGTCGGCGAGCGCGAGCACGAACTGGTCGGCGCAATAATCGAGGCTGACGATGCGGCGCGGTTCAGCGTGCGCGGCCGACGCGCAGGCGAGCACAAACGCTGCAATGATCCACCGCACGACGACCTCCACGGCCACATCCCGGGCCAAAGGCTTCATGCCGGCAGGTCTTCTGGCTCGCGACTCGAATGCGCCCTGGCCCCTTCCCGCCCAACCGGGCAGTGGTTATCGCCAACGCGCTCGCCGCTTACAGCTGCGGGAGCAGCCGCGGATTTGCACCGCGTTCCCTTAACCGACGTTGGAGGCTTATCGCAGTGCGCGCAGCGGCGCAAACGCGCAGCACTCACTTAGAGAATGTCGCGCACTTTTTCCTTCGGCCGCGCTAGCAGCGCGCCTTTGGCCGTGACGACGAACGGGCGCTCGACCAGCACAGGATGCTCGACCATCGCCTCCAACAGCTTCGCATCGCTGACTTTCGGATCGAGCAAGCCCAGTTCTTCCGCTTCAGCGGCTCTCGTACGCAAAGCCTGGCGCGGCGTCAGGCCGGCGGCGGCGAAGAGGTTCTTCAGCTGCTTTTTCGTCCAGCCGGTTTTGAGATACTCGATCACTTCGACCTTATAGCCAGCGGCTTCGATCATCTCGAGCACTTGGCGCGAGGTGGAGCATTTTGGGTTGTGATAGATGGTGGCCTTCTTCGCCATCAGAAATCGTCCTCGTCTTCCTCGTCCATCGGGAAGAAGGAGAAATTGTCGTCAATGTCGAGCGGCGCCGCCACCTGCTCGACTTCCTCGAACACGATGCGCGATTGCAGATCGCTCCAATCGCCCGGCGGCGGTTGCAGGTCTTCATCTTCGAATAGCATCTCGGACGCGAGCGCTTCGGCTTCGCCTTGTGTTTCAGCTTCGACGTAACGCGTGGTGTAAAAGCCCACGACCTCGACATTATTGTCGATGATCACGGGAAAATCCTCGCCACACGCGAAGAGACGAAACCACGGCATATCAGCCCCACTCGTCTGCGATGATGCGTGCGATCTCCGCGTGCGCGGCGTTGCGGGCGGCGGCGTCTGCCGTGCTCGCGCGGAGATAAGATGCCACGACGATCGGCGCACCATTGGGCGGCCAAGCGATGGCGACGTCGTTGGTCGCGTTGTGTTCAGCCGTCCAGGTGCCGGTCTTATCACCGACGCGCCAATCACCGGGAAAGCCCGCGCGCAAACGTTGCAGGCCAGTGGGGCTCTCGACCATCCAGCCGATCAGCTTTTCGCGATGCGCGGGCGTGAGCACGGCATCGTCGACGAGGAAACGCTTGAGCGTGCGCGCCATCGCTTCGGGGGTCGTCGTGTCGCGTTCGTCGCCAGGCGGCACGTCATTGAGTTCGATCTCGTAGCGATCGAGGCGCGTGACGGCGTCGCCGTTGGCGCGAAGGAATCGGGCGAACCCATCTGGACCCATCGCCGCGCCTTCAAGCAAAAGGTTGGCCGCCGTGTTGTCGCTGAGGCCGACGGCCGCTTCACACAAATCCTCGACCGTCATTTCGCCTATTCCCATGGGCCCTGATCCGAAGCGTTCGCGTGTCACTGGCGCGTAGCTCAGCAAATCCGCTTCACGATAGAGCACGCGAGACCCGAGGAAATCAGGCTGGCGCGCGCCAATCCAAAGCATGTGCGCAGCGAGCGCCCATTTGAACGTCGAGCACATGGCGAAGCGCTCGTGCCGACGATGACCGAGCCAAGCGTTGGTGGCTGTATTCCAAGCCGCGACGCCGACGCGTCCGCCGAGACGCGCTTCGATCGCTGCAAAGCGCTGGTCGTTTGCGGGCGGCGTATAATTTGGTTCCGGCGTCGCAGATTGTGCGCAGGCGCCGAGCGCCAAGCCGCTCAGCAGCGCACCGCGGCGGGTAAAAGTGGACGTCATGTTTCGTCTTTAGCTGGATCGATATCGAAGTGCATCACGTCTTCGCGCACGCCGAGCTTGGTGTAGAGCGCGATCGCAGGATCGTCGCCATAATCGGCCTGGACGTAAATCACCCAGGCGCCGCGCTGCGCTGCGATCTCGCCCAGATGCGCGATCAACGCGCTGGCCACGCCTTGGCGGCGGAACGCTTCGACGACTGCGAGATCATAAATGTAAATCTCGCGCCGCTCTTGTTCGAACTTGTCGAGCTCATACGCAACCAGCCCGCCGATCACGACGCCATCAGAAAGCGCGACGAGCGGGATGACATGCTCTTTCGCCATCAGCGTCTCGACATAAGCGTCAGACGGCGGCGTCGACGCGTAAGAGTCCGCATCCTCGAACGCCAGCGCGAACATCGCATTCATCGCGCGATAAAGCGCGATGTCGCCTGAAACGAGCCGGTGGACGGTGAAGGCCATCGGCGCGCGCGATCAATCCTTTGCGCGCTCGACGTAGGAGCCGTCTTCGGTCGAGATCACGACGCGCGTGCCGGGGCCGATGTGCGGCGGCACCATCGTTTTCACGCCGTTATCGAGCATGGCGGGCTTGTAGGACGACGATGCGGTTTGGCCCTTCACGACGGGCTCAGTGGTTTCGATCGTCGCGGTGATGCGCGGCGGCAGTTCGATCGAGAGCGCTTGGCCTTCATACATGGTGAGATCGACGACCATTTCCGGCTGCAAATAAGCGAAGGAATCGCCGACCATATCCTTGGTCAGATGCACCTGCTCGTAGGTATCGGGGTTCATGAAGACGAGGCCGGCGTCGCCGTCATCGAACAGATACGTGTGCTTCACTTGCTCGACGAACGCCTTCTCCAGGCCGTCCGAGGTTTTGTAGACGGCGGTCGTCTTCACGCCGTCGATGATGCGGCGCATGACGATGGTGGTCGTCGGCGTGCCCTTGCCCGGACGGAAGGTTTCGTGGCTCATGACGACATAAAGCTTGCCGTCTTCGTGCTCGAGCACGTTGCCTTTGCGGACGTCGCTGGCGATGACTTTGACCACGTAAACCTCACTCAGCCTGCCGCGGACGGCGGGCCCTGAACTGACCGAAAGGACCGGAATTGGGGGCTTCTCTAGCGATCTTTGCCGGTTTCGCAAAGCGGCGCTCTGCCTCCCCCTCCTCTCGAGAGGAGGGGGCCGGGGGGTGGGGTGAAGCGGCGACGGCGGAAAGAATAGCGCCGTGTGCTGATTGGCCGGAGCTTAACCCCGCCCCCTGCCCCCTCTCCTCAAGTGGAGGGGATTCATGAGCCAGTACTGGGAAAAATCCCGCCACGCTGACCGGAAGCCATTTCTCGACACGCGCGCCGCGATTTTGCGGGCGGTGCGGGAGTGGTTCTGGGCGCAAGGGTTCACGGAGGCCGAGCCGAACGTGCTCGTGCCCTCGCCTGGCGCTGAAACGCATATCGAGGCGTTCGAAGCGGGCGGACGCTATCTCCACACCAGCCCCGAATTCGCGATGAAGCGGCTCTTGGCGGCGGGCGAGGAGAAGCTGTTTTATCTCGGCAAGTGCTGGCGCAAGGGCGAGGCCGGCCCGCTGCATGCGCCGGAATTCACGATGATCGAATGGTATCGCGCCGGCGCGCCGCACGAGGCGGTGATGGACGATTGCATCGAGATCGCGCGCGTGGCGACGCGCACCGCGAATGCGGCAATGCTGCGCTGGCGGGACAAGAGTTGCGATCCGTTCACCGCAGCCGAGCGCATCAGCGTACGCGACGCGTTCACCGAACTCTCGCCCGAGCCGATGCCGCGCGACAGCGATGCGTTCTCGGCGGCCATCGTCAAACACATCGAACCCAATCTCGGCGACGGCGCGCTGACATTGCTGACTGAATACCCGATCAGCGAAGCGGCGCTGGCGCGGCCCTGCCCGCACGATGCGAGCGTGGCCGAACGGTTCGAGCTTTATGCTTGCGGCGTCGAGCTGGCGAACGGATTTGGCGAGCTCACCGATCCGGTCGAGCAGCGCGTGCGGCTGATCGCGGCGATGGACGAAAAGCAGAAGCGCTACGGTCAGCGCTGGCCGATCGATGAAGATTTTCTGGCGGCCTTAGCGCATATGCCGCCGGCAAGCGGCGTCGCGCTGGGGTTTGATCGCCTGGTGATGCTGGCGACGGACGCGCGGCACATCAATGATGTGCTTTGGACGCCATCATAAGGCAGCGCCGTACTGGTTCCCGGCGCGCCGGCAGTCCATAAGGCGCCCATGATCCGAGACGCGACACCAAGCGATTACCCCGCCATTCGCGCGGTAATCTCCCATGCCTTCGGCCAGAGCGAAGAAGCGAGCCTGGTTGAGCAATTGCGCGCCGATGGCGATGTGGCGGTTGAACTTGTGGAGGCCACCAACATCGCCATCCAAGGCCACATTCTCTATTCGCCGCTGGCGATCGATGGGCCGGAGCACACCATCCATGCCGCCGCGCTCGCGCCGGTTTCGGTGTTGAAGGCGTTTCAAAAAACTGGAATCGGCAGCGCTTTGATCCGCGCCGGCAATGCGCGCTGCGCCGAACTGGGCTTCGACGCCATCGTTGTGCTCGGGTACGAGACTTATTATCCCAAATTCGGTTTCTCGGCGGCGCTGGCGGAGCGTCTGCAGGCGCCGTTTTCGGGGCCGCATCTCATGGCGCTGGAGCTGAAACCCGGCGCGCTCGAAATCGGCGGCCGCGTGCGTTACGCGAAAGCGTTTGGAGTTTAGTGGTGAGCGCCAAGCCGAAAGATGATCCGCTGGCGGAGGTGGCCCAGCGCTACGCCGTCGCGATCACGCCGGCGATGGACGCGCTGATCGATCCAACCACGCCGGACGATCCGATCGCCGCTCAGTTTCGCCCCGATGCGCGCGAGCTCGAGATTGCGCCGGACGAACTGGCCGACCCGATCGGCGATGAAGCGCATACGCCGGTGAAAGGCGTGGTGCATCGCTACGCCGATCGCTGCTTGCTGAAACTGGTGCACGTCTGCCCGGTGTACTGCCGCTTCTGCTTTCGGCGCGAGATGGTCGGTCCGCTGGGTGACGGCACGTTAAGCAGCGAAGAGCTGGAGGCAGCTCTCGCTTACATCGAAGCGCAACCGGAAATCTGGGAAGTCATCCTCACCGGCGGCGATCCGTTCTTACTGTCAGCGCGGCGTGTGCGCGAAATCAGCGAGCGTCTCGCGGAAATAGCGCACGTGAAGATTATCCGCTGGCATACACGCCTGCCCGCCGTCGATCCGCTGCGAGTGACGCCGGATTTGGTGGAGGCGCTGCGCGTCGATGGCGCGACGACTTATGTCGTGCTGCACACCAATCATGCGCGCGAACTCACCGAGCATGCCCGCGCCGCGATCGCGCGCATCGTCGATGCCGGCGTGCCGATGCTGGCGCAGACGGTGCTGCTGAAGGGCGTCAATGACGATGCGGAGACGTTGGAAGCGTTGATGCGCGCTTTGGTCGAAGCGCGCGTGAAGCCCTATTATTTGCACCATCTCGATAAAGCGCCGGGCACATCGCACTTCCGCTGCACCATCGCCGAAGGCCAAGCAATAGCGCAGGAATTGAACCAACGCGTCTCCGGCCTCGCCCAACCAACCTACGTGCTCGACATCCCCGGCGGTCACGGCAAAGCGCCGCTGGCGTCGCCATCCGTGCGCGAAACCGAGGATGGATACGAGATGCGGGATAAGGATGGGGTTTGGCGGAAGTATCGGGATTAGGGACGAGATGCCCAAAAACTCATCCCTCGTCCCTCATCCCTAGTCCCTCACAACCAGCGCCTCTTTCGCCGGTTCGCCCAAAGTTACGAACAGCGCCGCCAAGATCAGCAACGATGCCGCGATGAATGGCGCGCCGGGGACGAAGAGATCGAACAGCGGGCCGGAGACGAGCGGCCCTGCCACGCGCCCCAATGCCGACGCCGATTGCGACAAGCCCATCACCGCGCCGCGTTCATGCTCCGATGCTTGTTCGGCAATCAACGAATTGAGCGCGGGCGTCACCAAACCGATGCCGATGACGAGCGCCGTCAGCGCCGCAATCAGCGCCGGGGCGTCGCGCGCCACGCCCATGCCGCCAAAGCCGGCGGCGAAGAACGCAAGCCCGATCAGCAAGGTGGTGCGCTCGCCCATCACGCGCGCCATGCGTCCGGCGGCGCCGCCTTGCAGCAAGGCTGCGCCAAAGCCCAAGCATGCCAACGTCCAGCCGACTTCGCTCGCGCCCCAATCCAGTTCGGCGTCGGCCCATAGGCCGAACACCGTCTCCATCATCGCTTGCGCTGCGATGATCAGGAACATGACGATGATAAAACGCGTCAGCGCCGGGCGCGCGGATAGCAACGCCATGCGGCTAACGCGCGCTTCGCCCTGCTTGCGTCGCACTTCCCGCGGCAAGCTTTCGCGGAAGAGAAAGAGTGCTGCGAGCGCGGCGAGGCCGGCAAGTGCTGCGCTGATCTGACAGACGAACGCAAAGCTCGCGCGGCTCTCCTCGGCGCCGACCAGCAGCGCGCCGAGCGCGGGGCCGGCGATGAAACCAACGCCGACAGCGGCGCCAAGCAAACCCATATTCCGCGCGCGCGTCTTATCGTCGGCGAGATCGGCCGCCGCCGCGAACGCCGCGCCGACATTGCCGGCCATCAGCCCGCCGAAGAGACGCGCCGCCCCCAATTCTTCAACACTGCCGGCGCGCGCGATCCAGAGGTAAGAGGCAATGCTGCCGATCAATCCGACAACCAGAATCGATTTGCGCCCGACGCGATCGCTCAAGCGCCCCCAGAATGGCGATGAGATCAACTGCCCGAACGAGTACGCGCCCATGGCGATCGTCGCCGCCGTCGGCGAGGCGCCGACTTCGAGCGCCAGAAACGGAAAGATCGGCAGGAATATGCCAAACCCCGTCATGCCAATCAGCACGACGCCGACAAGCGCGGCCAACGAAGCGGGGCGAGACTGCATCGCGCGTGGTTACCCTATCCCCGCCCCAAAGGAAGCGCGACACGTTCTACCTGCATCTGATGCGTAGACCCAACGCATCCTCTTCTCGACACAGGCATTCGGGGCGCGCGCTGGCATGACATCCCTTGCATTGAGCGGGATAACCAAATCGTATGGGCGAAAGGTCGTGCTTGGCGATGTTTCTCACACATTCGAGCCCGGATTGACCTTGCTCACCGGCCCGAGCGGCGCGGGCAAATCCACTTTGCTGCGGCTGATCGCAACGGCTGAGAAGCCGACGCGCGGGTCGCTCTCCTGGAATGGCGAGAGGCTTCCCGCTGCGCGCACGCGATTGCGACGCGTTCTCGGCTACGCACCGCAAGCTGTCGATCTGCCGGAGGACCTCACGGCGCGCGAGTTCGCCATGCACATCGCGGCGTTAAAGGGTCTCGCGCTCGCCGCCGCTGACAATCAGTTCGGCGCCCTTACCGACGCCATCGGCTTACACGCCGACATCAACAACCGCATCGCCAGCTTCTCCGGCGGCATGCGCAGGCGCTTGATCTTCGCGCAAGCGTTGCTCGGCGCGCCAGAGGTGTTGGCGCTCGATGAGCCCACGGCTGAACTCGACGGCGAAACCGCGCGCAAGTTGGGCGCGCTCATCGTCGAGCGCGCCAAGACGGCCATCGTCGTGGTGACGACGCACCTTGCCGACGAGCTGGCCCAAAACGCCGTGGCGACACTCAGAGTCAGCGACGGCAAACTCGCATGAGCGCGCTGGCGATCTCCGCGTCTTCGCTCAGCACCTCGCTCGCGCGCTATTGGCGCAGCTGGGGGCTCTGGCTGCTGTTGCTGGTCGCGCCGATTGGCGCGCGTTACATGCTGCGCATCGACGGCGGCGGCGTAGTCATCGCGATCGACGGCCAACTGCCGGAAATGACATCGGCGTTTCTGGGCGTATCGCTCGGCATCGTGGTGACGACATTGCTGCTGCCGATCGGCTGGCTTTATCTGCGCTCCAACACCAACCGGCGCCAGCCCTGGCAAGTCGAAGAAACGACGGCGGCATCCCGCATTTCCATCGGCCTGGGAAGGTTTGCGGCTGACTGCGTCGTGATGCTGGCCATGCTCGCGGCGCTGACGGCCGCCGGCTGGTTCTTGGGCTGGCTGATCTTGCCTTGGCAGGATCTGAACCTCGCCGAGATCACGTTCGCGCTCTGGCTCGTTGCGGCGCCATCTTTGATCGGGCTCTGCGCACTGCGCATCCTGTTCGACGCGCGACCGTTATTGCGCAGCGGCTTTGGCGACTTTGCCTATTTCGTCTTGTGGATCACATCAATCGCGATGCCCGCGGCGATCGCTGGCAAACCGGCCAGCCTCGGCGCCAACATGTTCGACTTCGCCGGTTTCGTGACGCCGCTACAGTATGGCGCGCCTGGCGAGGCGGGCGACTTTGCCATTTCCATCGGCGGCATCCAGGTCGAACCCGGACACGTCTATCTCGATGTCATGGCCGGCCTCACGTCGCCGGGCTACATTGAATCACGCTTGCTTTGGATCGTCATTGCGGTGGCGCTCGTCGTCGTCGCTGGGGTGATCTATAAGCCGCATCGCGCCAAGCGCCGCTCCGCCGGCGCCGCCTGGTTGGGCGCATGGCTGCGTCCTGGCGCGCCGCCGCGGGCGATGATCAGCGCGCCGCCAGCGCGACGCGCGCTTTCAGGCGCCTTCAATCTTATCGTCGCGGAGTTTCGCCTAATCGGCGCTGGCCGCATCTTTATTTTGCTGGCCGCCATCATTGCGATCGCGAGCTACTTCGTGGACTTCCGATCAATCGCAAGTCCAGCGGCTTTGCTGCTGCTGATCTTCGGGCTGACGGCGCATGCCGGTCGCAGCGAAGCGCGGCACTTGCTGTCGCTCACGCGTGTCGCCGCGTTCGCACCGATGCAGCGGCGCGCTGCGTTCGTCTTTGCGGGCAGTGCGTGGACGACGCTGTTGGCGCTGCCGGCGCTCGCACGCACGCCGTCATTCGAGGTGCTGAGCTACGCGGTTGGAACAGGCGCCGTTGCAGCGGCTGTCGCCGCCCTGCTCGCGGCGATCAGCGGTTCGGGATTTGCGCCGCGGCTCGTTCTGCTCATCCTTTGGTACGGCTACTCGTCGTACTCAGGCTGACGGACGGATTGGCGTGGGTGCTGCGGGATTGAGATAGGGGCGCAGATCGGCCCAGGGGATCGTCACTTCGGTGCCGCCATCGGCGTGCGAGCCGCCAAACGAGAGCGGCGGGAAAAGCAGTACCAGTCCCGCTTCGGTGACCAGCCACAGGTGCGCCTTGGTCGCCGTTTCGTAGACGTCGCGGCGCGGCGGGAAATTGGTGTAGTCGCTATACTCACGGCCGATCGCCTGCACTGCACGCGCGGTGATGAAATTTTCCCAGCCGGAGCCGGCGGTGAAAACATCGCCCGCCGCAAGCGCGCGGCCTTCCGTCATCACAACGGTGACGGCGCGCACGGTGCTGTTCACGTTCGCCGCGCCCAATGTGTCCTGCGTGACCGTGAAGCGCACCGACACCAGTTCCGGGCCGGCATAGGCGATGGCGTAATCGATCGTTTCGTTGGTCGCGTCCTGCAGACGGAATTGCGGCTCTTGCGCCACCAGTTCGTTGAAGCGGCGGATCTCCGGCGTCTGTTCACCGTCGATGCGCGGGAAACGGATGTCGCGGACGATGGCGTTCGGCGCTTCATCGCCGAGGCCGGACGCGGATGCGATCTCCGCCGTCACCGGCGTGGCGTCGACGAGCTCCATGCGCTGAAAGGTGTAGGGCCCCACTTGCTGCACGGCGTCGACGGAATCGCGGGCGCGGGCGCGGAACTCGTTTTCGAGGCATTGCTGTTGTTCGGCGGTCGGCGCGGTTTCGGCATCGAGCAAGCCGCACTGAATGCGCTGCGCCGCCCGCCAGCGGGTTTGGTTCTGCACAAGCAAAGCAGCGCCGGCGTCCGAGACGTTGGCGGCTTCGGCGACCAGGGTTTCGCGAACTTGGTTATCGAGCCCGACCAGCGCGCGATTTCCACACACCTGAGCGGCGAATGCGTCGCTTTCTTGCGAGCAAACGTCGAGACCGGCGGAGATGCGCTCGGAGGAGCTTTCCTCGGTTTTGGTCGAGCCGTTCGAGCGGTCGCAAGCGCCGAGCGCCAGCACGGCGCACGTCGCCAATAATGTCCCGACTGCGCGAGCCGACATCAGATTTTGTCCTCTTCGCGTCCCTGTACGGTCATGCCACATAACCATGGCGTCGTCACGGCTCGTCGCGCCGTTCGGCGCCATGACGTGCACGCTTCGCGCGCCTAGGTTAGTGAATGCCTGTTTCACCGCTCTACCAACCCGATCCTCTGTTTGCACAACTCGGGCCGGAATTCGCCGATCCAGTGGCGGCGGCGCGATTTCCACAGCATCTCTTGCGCTGGCGCAATCAGCCCTGGGCCGAGCGCGTCGGTCTGGGTGAGCTGACTGCGCCGGAATGGGAGACGCATTTCGCGCGCTTTGAAGCGTTGCCGGAGAACATGCCGTCGCCCTTGGCAATGCGCTACCACGGCCATCAGTTCCGGACCTACAACAGTCAGATCGGCGATGGGCGCGGCTTTCTCTTCGCGCAGCTGCGTGACGATGCTGGCCGGCTGCTCGATTTGGCCACCAAGGGCTCGGGCCAAACGCCCTATTCCCGCTTTGGTGATGGGCGTCTCACGCTAAAGGGCGGCGTGCGCGAGGTGCTGGCGGCGGCCATGCTGGAGGCGCTCGGCGTCTATACCTCGAAGGCGTTTTCGCTGTTCGAGACCGGCGAGGCGCTCACACGGGGCGACGAGCCCTCGCCCACGCGCTCGGCTGTGTTGACCCGGCTCTCGCACAGCCACCTCCGCTTCGGCACGTTCCAGCGGCTGGCTTTCTTTGAGCGCCCCGACCTGCTCCACATCCTGATCGAACATGCGCTGACGGCCTACTATCCCCAGCACCTGCATCTCGCCGCCGAGCGGCGCGCCGCGGCGCTGTTTGGTGAAGCGGTGGTGGCGAATGCAAGGCTGGCTGGGAGCTGGATGAGCGCGGGCTTCGTCCACGGCGTGCTCAATACGGACAATTTGAACATCACCGGCGAAAGCTTTGATTACGGGCCGTGGCGTTTCCTGCCGGCCAGCGATCCGAATTTCACCGCCGCCTATTTCGACGAAAGCGGGCTCTATGCGTTCGGGCGCCAGCCAGAAGCGGTGTCGTGGGCGCTGGCGCAACTGGGCGGCGCGCTATCGCTGGTTTGCCCTTCGACCGCGTTAGAGGCGGAGCTCGCGCGTTTCGTGCCTGCTTATCAGGAAGGCTTGCGCGCGACGATGTTCGGACGGCTCCATCTCGAGCGCGGCGATGTCAGCGCTGACATGACGTTCCTGCAAAGCCTGTTCGACTGGTTGACGCAAAGCCAAGCCGGTTGGGATCAGTTCTTCCACGATTGGGTGGGCGGCGCCGCCAGCGTCGATCGCGCCACGCAAAGCCCACAAGCCGCGCTCTATGCTGATGCGGCGTTTGACCCAATCCGCGAGGGCCTGGAGGCGCGCACCGGCGATAGCGCTTTGCTCAGCCATTCCTATTGGTCACGACCGACGCCGGTTTCGTTAGTGATTAGCGAAGTCGAAGCGCTCTGGGCTGCGATTGCGGAACGCGACGATTGGTTGGCGTTTGAGGCCAAGCTTGCGGACATCGCCGCGCTAAACGCCGCACTGGGCGTCTCTTGTCATGGAAGTGTTGCAGGCCGCGATTAGTCAGCGGCCAAAGAGGGTGACATGGCAAAGCACATCAACGATCTGATCGCATCGCGGCGCGCCGTGCTCGGCGGCTTGGTTGGCATGCCGCTCTTGAACCTCGCCGGTTGCGCAACGCCGGGCCCGGCAGCGAGTTCTGCCGCTCCACCGGCGGTAATGAACTTCGCCTCCGTCGCCGCCACTAATGCGGACACCGTGTCACTGCCGCCGGGCTATTCGTTCCGCACTTTGATCGCCTGGGGCGACGCGCTTTTCGACACCGTCTCGGTCAACTTCGATCCCGACACGCTAACCCGCGCCGAGCAGGAGCAACGCTTTGGCCAGAATTGCGACATGCTAGCGGCGCTGCCGCACACCTACGCCTTCCCGCCGCCGCGCAACGGCGATCGTCTGATCCTGTGCGTCAACAATGAATACGCTTCGGCTGAGCTGATGTTTCCGGCGCTTGAGCGCATGGATCAGTTCTCCGCCGCGCACCTGGAGACGCTTTATACTTCAGTCGGCGTTAGCATCGTTGAGATCGAGCGCGACGACGCCGATTGGCGCGCGCTGAAAAACCCAGCGCCAGGCGAAGGCTTCAACCGCCGCATCACGCCCTTCACACCAGTGCGCATCAGCGGGCCCGCGGCGCAGCATCCATGGGTGGTCGCCGCATCCACCGTGTTCAACGCCAACGAACCTGGCGGGGGCGCCGGCGAAGTAGCGTGCGGCACGCTGCAAAACTGCGCTGGCGGCGTGACGCCCTGGGGCACGTTTTTGTCGGCGGAAGAAAACTTCGACTCCATGTTCGCGGGAACGCCGGAGGATGTCACCGAAGCAAGCCGTGATGACGCCTACGCGCTCGACGTTCTAAGCCATGGCTATCCCGCCCCTTACATCCCGCGCCGCATCGCGCCGTCGCAGTATCGCATCGCCGACAATCCGCACGGTCCCGCCCTCTTCGGCTGGATCGTCGAGATCGACCCCTACGATCCTAACTCAACGCCCAAGAAACGCACCGCCCTCGGCCGCAAGAAAAACGAGTGCGCCAACACCGCCATCGCGCGCGATGGGCGCGTTGCCGTCTACACTGGCGACGATCAACGCGGCGAGCATCTCTACAAGTTTGTCACGCGCGGCCGCTTCGATGCGAACAATCGCGCCGCCAACATGGATCTGCTCGACGAAGGCGATCTCTACGCCGCGCAATTCCTCGAAAACGGCCAGGGCCGCTGGCTGAAGCTCACGGTCGAGACCGCGAACGCCGCGGCGCAAGCGGCGGAATCTCCAATCCGCTTCGCCGATCAGGGCGATCTGGTCATGCGCGTGCGCGACGCCGCCCGTCTGCTCGACGCGACGCCGATGGACCGCCCAGAGGACGTCGAGCCAGTGATCGACGCGAATTGGCGTGGCGACGGCACAGTGCTGATCGCCTGCACCAACAACAATGAGCGCGGCTTCGAGACGCCCGGCAATCCGCGCCGTGAAAGCGAAAATCCCAACACGGCGCAGAACAATTTGCCCGGTCACATCCTGCGCCTTGATGAAGCCAATGGCGACAATGCCGCCGAGCGCTTTACCTGGGACGTTTTCGCACTCTGCGGCGATCCGGATGCGCCTGACCTCATTCATGAGACCCGCACCGGGCTCCACGCCCACGTCTCCGTCGATTGGAACGGCCAGCCGACCTTCACCGGCGATCGCTTCGCCTGCCCCGACAATATCCTGCTCGACTCGACGCACCGCGTTTGGATCGCCACCGATGGCAGCGACGCCGTGTTCGGTGACTGCAATGACAACGTTGTCGTCACGCCAGCGAATGCCACGCTGCCGCGCCCGGTGAAGCGCTTCCTCGTCGGCCCGGTCGGCGCTGAGATTTGCGGCCCGCTGCTGACGCCGGACGAGCGCGCTTTCATGTGCTGCATCCAGCACCCCGGCGCCAACACGGTAGCTGGCCAGGAATACTGGCAGCTACGTTGGACCGGCGCGCCGCCGCCATCACACTTCCCCGACGGCGGCGACCGCTGGCCGCGTTCTGCGGTCGTCGTCGTGACCCGCGACGATGGCGGGCGAATCGGCGACTAGCGCTTCACAAAGCCATCCTTGTGCGTCACGCGGGCGACATCCATCGACGCGCGCACTTGCACGACGTCGTTGTTTTTGTCGGCCTCGCTCAACGCATCCCACGGCACGATCTTGTCGTGGATCATCAAATCGTTATTGCGCTTTTCGTTCGGCGCGGTGGGGCGCCAGCCTGATACGAGCCGCTCAGCCATCCAGCGATCATGCTCGCGTTTGGCCATGCGCTCCATGATTTCGTCAGGCACGGTGGGCGCGGTATCGCCCTTCTCGCCCTTGGCGACCGGTCGCCAGCCGGCGTCCCACAGTTTCGTCATGGCGGCATCGGAGACAGCGCGATTGGCGGCGCGGTAGGTTTCGAGCACGTCACCCCAATCCTTCATCGCCGACTGCAGCTCCTTCATGCTCATCGCGTCGCGCTTGCCGAGGCCCTTATTGTAATGCTCGTGCGCGACGGCGGCGCCGCGATCGAGCGAGCCATTGATGATGCGCGCGCGCGTCGCAGTGCTTTGGTGGCCACCGAAAGCTTGCAGGTACGCATCGAGCTCTTCAGTCTCGTCGCCCTTGGCGTATTCCTTGGAAAACTCGGATTGGCTGGTCTCACGCATATAGATCGGCACGGGCCAGCGGCCGCCACGATTGCAGGCGCGCTTCAGGGCGATAGCGAGATGGATATTGCCGGGATCGGCGCCGGTGGAGACAACGACTGCGGTCGGCTTGCCGCGCGCCTGTTCGATCTCGCCAAGCAGATCGTCAGTGATCGAGGCTGCATCCCAATCGAAAGGCAGAAACTGAATGTCGGCGCTCCACACTTGCGGATGCGCGAATGCTTCGCGGTGACGCGCCTGGAAGCCAGCCGCCACCGCTTCATGGTTCGGCGCCAGCACGGTGATACGCGGCGCTTCGAAATGCGCTGACCACAGCGAAACCAAAATGCGCTCCGCCACGGCTTCCGCGCCTTGGTCAAAGCCGAAGAACACGACATGGACGCGGTCTTGCCCCAGCTGTTGCGCCAGGCTGAGCAGCGTTTGGCTCTCGTGCTGGATCAAGGCGCGGCCGGCGAGCTCTTCCAGCGAAAACGGCTTCGGATCGATCGGCGGCGCCGCGTTCTTGCCGCGCCGCATCTGCATCGAGCGCATTTCGCGCGCCTCCTTCAACAGCAGCGACGAGCGCGTCGACACATGCACGCCAATCGGCGGCCTGCGTTTGCCATCGCCGATCAGCCGGCGCACCGCCGCCTCGATCTGCAGGTTTGCCGTGTCGTCCGGTTCGAACGCCACCACATGCGCGGCATGGTGCGCGCGCGCCGTGCGCAGTGTTTCCAAATGAGCGGCGTCGCCTTCGAGGACGGTGATGCCTTTGCGGCGGAGCCCAAGCGCGGTTTCATCCGGTAGACCCTCGGCCAAGAGGATCACGCTATCTTTGTAGCGCCGGCAATCGAGCGCCAGCGACAAGGCCGCCGGGCTATCGCCCGCAATCACCACATGGTGCGATGCGCCGAGATTGAAGAGCCGCGCCAGCGAGCGACCAAGTTGCCCCGAGAACGCAAACAGCAAACCAACGACCGGCACTGCGATCGCCGCATAGCGCACGACCTGCAGCGTCGTATCCTGCGCGCCGAAATAATCGTCCCACATGCCGACAGCGCCGACGGTGAGATAAAGCGCCTCAAGCCAGCCGCGATCCCACCAATAATACATGCCGCCGCCGATCCAGATCAGCGTCAGAAGCACGATCACCCCCCAGCGGAACGCGCCGGCGCGGGTGTGCGCTATGGCGGTGAGCCGCGACGCGATGCACGACCACAGATTGGCGTTGCGCTGCGCCATGCGCGTTCCCCCTCGTCCCCAGCTGGCGCCATGATCGGCGGCGCGGCTAGCGGTGTCCAGAGCGGAAGGGTTGCGGGAGCGGCGGATTTGGCGGCTAGGTTTGGCCGGACGTCAGGCCATCGCGTTCACACCGACGACACGATGGGGATAATCGCCGAACAGATTCCGGTACTCACCCGCCACCGCCTCATAGCACTCGCACGCTGCGTTCTCGAGGCCGACGCGGTCGGTGATGGTGATGTGGCCGTGCTGATAGCGGATGACGCCAGCCTTCTGCAAAGTGCCGGCGGCGATGCTGACGGTGGAGCGGCGCACGCCGAGCATCACCGCGATCAGATCTTGCGTCAGCGACAATTCCGGCACGTGGCTGCGATCGTGCGCGGCGAGCAGCCAGCGCGCCAAGCGCTGGCCGAGTTCGTGGTGCGCGTTACACGCCGCCGTCTGCGCGACCTGAACATGAAACACGTGGACGTAGCGCAACAGCAGATCGCGCAGATGCGGCGCGTGGGTCACCACATCTTTAAGCAACGCTGCCGGCATGCGAAACGCGCCGCCGCCCGTCTGGCACATGGTTTCGCTATACGATGTCGTGGCGCCGAGAATGACGGAAACACCGGCAATGCCTTCGGCGCCGATCAAGCCAATTTCCAAAGGCTGCCCATCCGACAGCATGGTGAGCGCGGAGATGAACCCGCTCTCGACGAAGTAGACGACGTCGATCGTGTCGCCCGCACGGTGCAAGGACTGGCCAAGACTCAGTTCAACGCGCGTCAGATGCGGCGCGACTTTGGCGAATTCCTCGGGCGGCAACGCCGCGAGAATACGGTTCTTAACTGCGATCTTGGGGGGAAAGGACAATGGGTATGCTCCATCACGCAGAGGCGGGAGCTTCAATCATCTCTCAGTCAGCCGCTCGCCAACTGGTGACGGCCGATGTGTCTACAATGCACCAAAACGAGGTTGGGCGCCATAAAACACTGAATTTTCTTCTGGCTAGCTCAGAGTGTGAAGCAATAAGCCGCCGCAAGCGCGCACGAGGTAAGCCAAGTCCGATCATCAAGATAACGGGCGATACAGTTCTCGGGCGTGGAGCGGTACGCACTTCCAATTTTTCCAATGATTGAGCGGGAAAGCGGCTCCCTCGCGGCGGGGCGAGGAAGCCGATCCGTGATCCGTTAGGAACGGTAGGTGGGGGGAGGAAAGCCCCTAACGTGCTGAGACCGTTGCAAGCGCGAGATCGCCAGTCTGTGCGCAATCGTACATTAGGCGTATTAATCGCTTGGCGCGATGCACCTCAATCGCCTCACCCTGACGAGCACACGGGATGTTCCCGCCCGGGCTTGCGCGCATCGTTTGATCTCACTAGCAAAAATCCAGGCCGGCCCCGTAGCTCAGCTGGATAGAGCTGCTGCGTCCTAAGCAGATGGTCGGGAGTTCGAATCTCTCCGGGGTCGCCACCGCCGTTGCGAAACGCGACGCGTTTGCAGGTTCTAGCCGCGTGCGCCGTTGAGCTGCAGAAGGCGAAGGTTCAGCATCGCGGCCACGCTGACCCACGCCAAGTATGGCGCGAGCAAGAGCGCTGCTATTGTGTTGATGAGCGCGAACACGGCAATCAGAGCCGCGATCGTCAACCACAAGCACACGACTTCAGCCATCGCCCAGTCGAGGCGCTTCAATCCAAAGAACAGAAACGACCAGGCAGCGTTCACGATCAAATGCACGCCAAACAGGGTCAGCGCAGGCCAAGCCGACAGTCCGGCCGTGTCCCAAACCAACCACCCAGACACCGCAATGGCGCAGAACAGAACCGACCACACGATCGGAAATGCCCAATTCGGCGGCGTCCATTTGGGTTTACGCAAATTAGCGTACCAAACGCCGGGGCGGAACACGGCGCCTGTGGACGCAGCAGCGAAGCTCGCAACGAAAAAGATCGCCAGAGCAATCACCGATGACGATACCATGGCGGTCACGAACCTTTTGGCGCGACGCAGCTGCGCATGCGCTAATCTATGAAGCGCACTTCTTGAAGTCCACGCGCGGCGGTGCTGCGGGCCAATATGATCTCAAGGCGCCTGTTGGTTCGTACTGAGCGGTATGAAATCTCTCTGGTTCACGTTTTTCTTGGTTGGGTTGATCATGGCTGCGCCGTCGGCACATGCGGTTGAAGAACCGCGCTGGACCCTGGTTTACGAGGACGGCCCGTTCCAAATTCGCGACTATAGCGCAACGGTCGTGGCGGAGACGGAGATCGAAGGCGAGCGCGGCGCTGCGATCAACGAAGGCTTTCGGCGGCTGGCGCGGTTCATCTTCGGCGGCAACGCGCCAAACCAAGAGATCGCCATGACTGCCCCGGTCACGCAGCGCCCCACTGGCCAACGCATCGCCATGACAGCGCCAGTGACGCAGGCCGCTTCGGGCGCGCGTTGGGTGGTGACCTTCTACATGCCGCCGGGATCCGCTCTTTCAGACATGCCCCGCCCCCTCGACGCTAGTGTTGTTGTTCGAGAGCAACCGCGCCGGAGAGTCGCCGTGCTGCGCTTCACTGGCCTTGGCGGCGAAAACAATCTCGTGCGGCATGTCGAGGAGTTGCGCCGGCGCGTCGCCGCACGCGGCGAAGTGGCGACTGGCCCCGCGACTTACGCGTTCTACAATCCGCCGTGGACGCTCCCCTGGATGCGCCGTAACGAAGTCATGCTGGAACTCGCAACCTGATGCCCGCGCCCGAGCTTACCGTTTGGTTCGACGGCGATTGTCCGCTGTGCCGGCGCGAGATTAGCCTGATGCGCCGGCTCGATCAACGCGGCGCTATCCATTTCGTCGATGTCGCCGGCGATGCAACAAGCTGCCCGATAGATCGAAACGAATTGCTGGCGCGCTTCCATGCTCGCGAGGGCGACGGGGTCTTGCTCTCCGGCGCCGCTGCGTTCGCGGCGATGTGGCGGGCTGTGCCAATGCTGCGTCCGCTTGGAATACTGGCGCGTTGGCCGCCAGCATTGGCGCTGCTCGAGTTCGCCTATCGCGGCTTTCTCCGCGTGCGCCCTGCACTTCAGCGCGCCCTTCAGCCGCGCCAGCAATCGCCGCAGCCGCGATCATAGCGCAAAAAAAGGGCGGCCCTTGCGGACCGCCCTTGAGTTTTCGCGGCAGTGTTGGCTTAGACGCCGGCGTCGCGGACTTCGGCGAGCGTGGTGGAGCCGCCATAGGCGACGCCGCTGAACTGCATGGAGACGGCGGCGCCATCGGCGGCTTGCGTGTCTTCGATGACGATGCTCGTAGCGGGCACGCCACGCGCGATCAGGGCCGACCGAAGCGCCGCGGCGCGGCGTTGGGCGAGAGCGCTGGACGCGTCAGCTGCGATGACCGCGCGCTCAAGCGTGCACACCGAAGCGCTGTCGAGCGCGTAGCCGATTTCGCGGCGAGCGGTCGCGCCGAGTGCGGCGGACGACGCGCCGAAGGCGGCATTATGCGAGCGTGCGGCGCAGACACCGTAGTCCGTCATTGCGGCAATCACCTGCGGCTGAGCCGCGGGCGCCGACGGCGGAGGGACGGCGGCGCCCGCGGGCAGCGACGCAGCGGTCAACACCACCTGACCATCATCCGCTTGCGCGAGCTGACGTTCGGAGATGATGGCGGCCACCTGCGTTTGCGCTTGTTCACGCGCGCCGACCTCGCAGGCGTTCCGCTCCTGGCGATCGCCCGCATTGCGGCAGAGCCGGTCCGCGGCGCGATCGAGACGGCGGGCAAGCATTGTCTGGCCGTATGCGGAGTTGAGATTGAGGTCAGCATAGAAGACGCGCGCTTCGGCGTTATCGCGATTGATTTCGATACGGCGCTGATAATAGCCCGGCGACTCCGCGTAGGCGCTGAGGCTTTGGCTGCCGGACGCCGCGACCGCGTCGTGCGTGGCGGTCCGGACGCAATCGCGCATGGCCCGGCGCACGCGCCAGTTGCGCTCGCGCGACGGGTCGCCGCCGCACACTTGATGCGCCGCGGCTTCAATGCGGGCGTACATCGCCGCCGAGCCGGCGGTGCTGTTCAAATCTAAGTCGCCATAGCCGACCTGCATCGACACACGCTCGAAGCCGAAGCTTTGGGCGTTGGCCGGTTGCGTTACGACCATCAAACAGGCGGCGACAGCCGCCCCAACAAACAGTTTCATGATTACCCCTCCAAGTGGACGTCGCCCTCCGCCGCGATCCCGCGAGGCAACGCATGTCCAAGAAGGCGCAAAGGCCGAGACGAACGGGTCATCTTGGTTAAGAAAAATTAGAAACTGGCCCGGCGACGCATTGCCAGAGCGGAGACAAGACGCTTAGCTGACCGCCGCTCGGGGGACATAATGCGCGGATTGTGCAGCGATTTTGCGTGGGTACAGCGCCATGTCTGACGCCGCGCTGGAACGCGAGGCGCTGGCGTTGTTCGAGCAGGCGCTCGATGTGCCGCCGGATGAGCGCGCGGCCTGGCTCGACCAGAAAACCGAAGGCCAGCCCCTCTTGCGTGCACGGACGGCCGCGTTGGTCAGCGCCGACGGCAGCCAGAAAGTGCGCACCGCCGGCGCCTTCGCGGCGATCGAGGCCGAGGCCGTCCCCTCGCGGCTCGGGGCCTATCGGATCACCGATCTGATTGGGCGCGGCGGCATGGGTGCGGTTTATCTGGCCGAGCGCGACGCTGGCGACTTTTCCCGCACGGTCGCCATCAAGATCATCAAGCCAGGACTCTTTTCCGACGATCTGGTCGCGCGCTTTCAGCGTGAGCGGCAGACGCTCGCCTCGCTCACACATCCCAACATCGCGCGCCTCTATGATGGCGGCGAGACCGAAACCGGCTCGCCTTACATCGTCATGGAATATGTCGATGGCGCGCCGCTGCTGGAGTGGGCGGAGCAGACAAAGGCCACGCGCGCAGAGCGCTTGCGCATTTTCAGCGACATCTGCGAGGCGGTGGCGTTCGCGCACAGCCGCCTGGTCGTGCACCGCGATCTGACGCCAGCGAACGTGCTCGTCACCGGCGAAGGCGTCGCCAAGCTGATCGACTTCGGCATCGCGCGGCCGACTAGCGACGGCGCTCAGGACGGCGCAGCAGCAGCGCTGACGATGACGCCCGGCTACGCAGCACCCGAACGCGCAACCGGCGGCGCGGCGGTGACGACATCGGCGGACATCTTTTCGCTCGGCCGCGTTCTCGACGACTTGCTGACGCCAAAACCTGGCGAACGCGAAGTGCGCGCCATCATCGCCCGCGCCTGCGCCGACGATCCGCAAGCGCGCTATCCCAGCGTCGATGCATTGCGGGCTGATCTCGATGCATGGCGCGCACGCCAGCCAGTGAAGGCCTATTCCGCCAAAGCCGGTTATCGTCTCCGTAAATTCGCCGCCCGCCATGGCGGCGCTTTGGCGGCGAGCCTTGCCGCCTTCGTACTCTTGGCAGGCGGCCTCGGGGCCACGCTCATCGCCAACGCGCGCGCCGAGCGCGCCCGCGATCTGGCTGAAGAGCGTTTCCAGCAAACCCGCGCCATCGCCAACTCCATGCTGTTCGAAGTGTTCGACGAAGTGTCGCTGACTGCTGGCACAACCAACGCGCGCGAAATGCTGGCGCGCACCAGCCTCACCTATCTCGAAGCGCTCGCTGCTGATCCTGATGCGCCGATCGATGTTCGGGTCGAAGCGGGCTTGGGCTTCTTGCGTTTGTCGCAAGTGGTCGGCGGTGGCCAAGCCAGTGAACTCGGCCGCTACGAAGACGCCAACGCCCTGCTCGCGCAATCGCGCGAAATTCTCGAGCCGTTGTTTGAGGCCCATCCGGGGGATGAAAACGTGGCGCGCGCTATGGTGACGCTATTGCTCGAACAATCCGGGGCCGCGCTCTACACCGACAACAACGCCGACGCCGCATTAACTCTTGCAGCGCGGGCGCAAACGATCCTCGAGCCCTATCGGCTCGCCGATGCACGCGCCGCGCGCCAGTATATTGCGGCCCTACAGGCGCAAGCGGATTCCTTCGGCTGGAACGATCGCTACGCGGAAGCGCTGCCATTGCATCAACAAGCCGAGACGTTCGCTGCGGCGTTGCCCCAGGCATTAGGCAGCGATGTCGACGTCATGCGCGCGCGCGGCTCCAATCTGAGGCTGATGGGCGAGGCCTATCATCGTTTGGAGATGGTTGAGGAGGCGCGGCTGACGCTTGATCGCGCCGTCGCGCAGCAGCGCGCCGTTACCGAAGCAGCGCCGAACAATCCCGCTTACATGCGAAATTACGCAATCGCGCTCTGGTATCGCGCCGTCGTTCATCGCAGCAACGAGCGCAACGAGGCGGCGCGCGCCTCGATCGAGGAATCCGTGGCCGTCGCACGGCGCATGCGCGAACGCGATCCCAACGATGCCGGCGCCATCCGCATGGTGGCGATCGCGACCGAGGTTTATGCACAAGTACTGGCCGATCTCGACCGCTTCAGTGAAAGCTATGCCGTAGGCCAAGAAGTCATCGCCGCGCACCGTGAATTGGCGAGACGCGCCGGCGACACGGCGGGCGCGCGGCGCAGCTTGGCGGCGGCGCTGATGACGCATGGCGGAAACTCGTACAACGGCGCCGCCTACGCGCGCGCCTGCGCGGCCTGGGAAGAAGGGTTGGCGATCTACGAAGACCTCAACCGCTCGGGCGCGATGTCGGAACGCGACCGTACCGTCACGCTGACGCAATCGCGGGATTTCGTCCGCCGCGCCTGTGCGCCGCCGCGCGCCGGTCTAGGCTCGCGCATATAGGGAAAGCGCGCGGCCATAACGCCGGTCACGTCCCCCGCCATTGTAACCGCGCCGCTGAGCCGCCAAAATCATTGGGTGACCGTTGAGAGCCCCGGCCAGAAAGACTTGCTCGTCGCCCATTATGACGAGTTCCGCCGCGTCGCCCGCGGCGTGCTCAATGGCGACGCCGCAAAACTCCAGATCCAGCCGACCGATCTGGCCCACGCCGCCGCGATCAAGATTTTCGATCTCAACCGCATCGACATACGCAGCCGCACCCACTTCCTATCGCTGTCAGCGCGGATCATGCGCCAAATCCTGATGGACGAATTGCGCCGCTTGCGCGCCGCCAAGCGCCAAGCGCCGCCGGTGCTGACGCAATGGCCGGGCGAAGGCGAAGGCGCACTCGACCTCGAAGACTTGGACGCAGCACTTACCAAGCTCGAACAGATCGATCCCGAACGCGCCCGCCTGGTCGAACAACGTTTCTTCGCCGGGTTAACGGTCGAGGAGATCGCTGACGTGGAAGGCTCCTCCCCCTCCACCGTAAAACGCCAATGGCGCGCCGCCCGCGCCTGGCTGATCAGCGAATTGGAGCGCTGAACTCTCAGGCCGGAACCTATCGGCCACCGTCCTAGTGGTTCCTTCTATACCTCCATTCCCCAAAACCGATTAGCCCGCGCGCGCGTGAGGGGGTACGACCCGCTCAGGAGGACTCCCCTATGGCCGACGGAACAGACTCAAAATGCCCGGTGCCGCATTCGCGCGGCAGACTGAATCGCGATTGGTGGCCTAATCAGGTCAATGTCAGCGTTCTGCACCAGAACAACCCTGAATCCGACCCGATGGGTAAGGGCTTCAACTACGCCAAGGAATTCGAAAGCCTCGACCTGGACGCCGTCGTCGCCGATCTGCGCGCGCTGATGACCGACAGCCAGGATTGGTGGCCTGCCGACTATGGCCACTATGGCCCCTTTTTCATCCGCATGAGCTGGCACGCGGCCGGCACCTACCGCGTCGGCGATGGCCGCGGCGGCGGTGGGCGTGGTCAGCAGCGCTTCGCGCCGCTGAACTCGTGGCCGGATAACGGCAACCTGGATAAAGCGCGCCGTCTGCTTTGGCCGATCAAGGAAAAGTACGGCGCCAAGCTCTCTTGGGCTGACCTGCTCATCCTCACCGGCAATGTCGCCATCGAGTCGATGGGCGGCCCGGTGTTCGGCTTCGGCGGCGGCCGCGCTGATACGTGGGAGCCGGAAAACCAAGTCAATTGGGGCGCCGAAGAAGCCTGGCTCGCGGACAGCAAGGCGCCCAATAGCCGCTACTCCGGCGAGCGGGAATTGCATGGCGATCTCGGCGCGGTGCAGATGGGCCTCATCTACGTCAACCCGGAAGGCCCGGACGGCAATCCCGATCCGGTCGCTTCGGCGCGCGACATTCGCGAAACCTTTGCGCGCATGGCGATGAATGACGAAGAAACCGTCGCCCTCGTCGCCGGCGGCCACACCTTCGGCAAAGCCCACGGCGCCGGCCCTGCCTCGCACGTCGGCAAGGAGCCGGAAGGCGCTGAGCTCGAAAACATGGGCCTCGGCTGGCTCTCGACCTTCGAGAGCGGCATGGCCGGCCACACCATCACCTCCGGCATCGAAGGCGCCTGGAAGCCGAACCCCACCAAGTGGGACATGGGCTATTTCGACACGCTGTTCGGCTTCGAGTGGGAGCTGACCAAGAGCCCCGCCGGCGCGCACCAGTGGAAGCCGAAAGGCGACGCTGGCCGCAACGTCGAAGACGCGTTCGATCCGAACAAGAAGCACCAGCCGATGATGACCACGGCTGACCTCGCGCTGCGCATGGACCCGGCCTACGAGAAAATCTCGCGCCGCTTCCACGCCAACCCGGCTGAGTTCGCCGACGCGTTCGCGCGCGCTTGGTTCAAGCTCACGCACCGCGATATGGGTCCGAAGCTTCTCTATAAGGGGAAGCTCGTCCCGAAAGAGACGTTGATCTGGCAAGACCCGATCTCGGGCCCGCCGAGCACGATCGACAACGCTGACGCCGAAGCGCTGAAGGCGAAGATCCTCGCCACTGGCCTTTCGGTGCAGCAACTCGCTTCGGCCGCTTGGGCTTCCGCTTCAACCTTCCGCAGCTCCGACAAACGTGGCGGCGCCAATGGCGCACGCGTCCGCTTGGCGCCGCAGAAGGATTGGCCGGTCAACAAGCCGGCCGAACTGGCGAAAGTGATCTCGGCTCTGGAAGGCATCCAGAAAGAGTTCAACGCCGGCGCGAAGAAAGTCTCGATCGCCGACCTCATCGTGCTCGCCGGCAACGCCGCCGTCGAAAAAGCGGCGAAGGCGGGCGGTTATGATGTGAAGGTGCCGTTCACGCCGGGCCGTGGCGACGCGACGCAAGAAGAAACGGAAGTGCACTCGTTCGAATTCCTAAATCCGAAGGCTGACGGGTTCCGCAACTATATGCGCAAGCCGATCATGACGGCAGAAGAGCACCTGATCGACCGCGCGCAATTGCTGAACCTCACGGCGCCGGAAATGACGGTGCTGATCGGCGGTCTGCGCGTGCTGCAAGTCGGCGACGATAAGCTCGGCGTGCTCACCACGCGCCCGGGCACGCTGTCGAACGACTTCTTCGTCAACCTGCTCGACATGGGCGTGAAGTGGAAAGACATCAACGGTTCGCAGGAAGTGTTCGAAGGCCGCGACCGCAAGACCGACCAAGTGAAGTGGACCGGCACTCGCGCCGATCTCATCTTCGGCTCGCACAGCCAGTTGCGCGCGCTGGCCGAAGTGTACGGCGCGTCCGACGGCAAAGAGAAGTTCGTGAAGGACTTCGTCGCCGCGTGGACGAAAGTCATGGAGCTCGACCGCTTCGACGTAAAGAAGTGAGCTAACGCTGATTAGCTAAGACAAGACGGGGCGGCGCTGGAAACAGCGTCGCCCCCTTTTCATTGCGAGACACGCTTCGTTACGCGGCACGCGGGTTCATTGCGGCAGCGCGGGGCGCCCACCACAATGATCCTCGACTAAATCGCGTATTACCTCGCTTACTGCGGCGAAGTTTGTACGGTTCCGTACATGAACAAAGATCCGAAGCTGCCGCGCCTGCCGCCCTTCTCGGATCACGCCAAGATGCTGTCCGATCTCAGACGCTGCGAAGTTTGCGGTCAGCACTTCGACACGCGGGATCAGACGCACATCTCTCACCACACGCCCGAGCCCCACCAGCCGCTGCTTAAGACTTAAATTACCCCGCACGCGCCAACGCCGCTGCATCCGGACCCGCCGGAAAGCGCAACTGGCTCGACGTGTCATTAACGGCGCGCCACACGCCTTCGGCGACGTCATGCGCAGTAGTCACCGCAGCGGGCTCCGCGAACGCCGCAAGGATCGGCTGCGCGAACGCTTGATAGACCTCAGAGATGGCGGCCGCCATGTCGACATCGGAGTTTTGCGCGAAACGCGTCGACGGGCCGTACCCCGGTTGCACAAGCTTCACCCGCACATCGAACGCGCCGAGTTCATGGCTAAGCGATTCAGTGAATCCCTCGATCGCCCATTTGCTCGCGGCGTACACAGAGACGAGCGGCATCGGCGCCAGCACGACGCTCGAGGTGACATTGACGATCACGCCGGTGAGGCGCGCCCGCATTTGCGGGATCGCCGCCTGCGTCATCGCCATGACGCCGAACGTGTTGGTCTCGAAAATCTCGCGCGCCTTCGCCATGGCCGTCGCTTCGAGCGCGCCCATCAAGCCAATGCCGGCATTGTTGACCAGCGCATCGATGGGCCCCGCCTCGGCCAGCGCCGCGGCGATGCTTTCGGGTTTCGTCACATCGAGCGCGATGATGCGGAAGCGATCCGAGTGCGGCGCAAGATCGGCGCGCGGCGTCCGCATCGTGGCAATGACGCGCCAGCCCTGCGCATGGAAATGGCGCGCCGTTTCGAGCCCGTAGCCGCTGGAACAGCCGGTGATCAATATCGTCTTCATCGCAGTCTCCTTTTGTCTGGAGATCAGAAATGAGCGATCCCCTCTCCGATGTCGTTACCCTGCTCAAGCCACGCGCCGTGTTCGCCAAAGGCATCAGCGGCGCCGGCGCCTGGGCCGTCCGCTATGCCGAATTCGGTCATCCAAGCTTCTCCGCCGTCTTGGAGGGCCAGTGCCGGCTCGCGGTCGATGGCGCGGCGCCGATCACACTCGCCGCCGGCGACTTCGTACTGCTGCCAGCGACGCCGGGCTTCGTGATCTCAGAACTCGCGCCCGCAGCGCCGAAGCACATCGACCCGAAACTGACGCCAACGCCTTCAGAGGAAGTGCGTCACGGTCGACAAACCGGGCCCGCCGACGTTCGCTTGCTCGGCGGCTACTTCCTGTTCGACTCACCCGACGCGGCACTGCTCGTTTCGCTGCTGCCGCGCCTCATTCACGTGTCCGGCGTTCATCGGCTCTCAACGCTGACCGCGCTTGTCGGCGACGAAACCCGCGGAGACAAAGCAGGCCGCGACTTGGTGCTCGCGCGGCTCGTCGATCTGCTGCTCATCGAAACGCTGCGTGCGCATGCCGACACAGGCGCAGGCGCGACGCCCGGCTTGCTGCGCGGCCTTTCCGATACGCGCATAGCGGCGACCTTGCGCGCCATGCACGCGGCGCCGGCGCAAGACTGGACGCTCGCGCAGCTGGCCAAAGTCTCCGCGCTTTCGCGCTCCGCCTTCTTTGATCGCTTCGCACGCACCGTTGGCGTGAGCCCGATGGACTATTTGCTGGCATGGCGCATGGCGCTGGCAAAGGATCTGCTGCGGAGCCGCGACATGGCGCTTGACGAAATCGCCGAGCGAATTGGCTATGCCTCCGCCAGCACGTTCAGCACAGCGTTCAGCCGTCACGTCGGCCAACCACCGGGGCGCTATGCGCGCGAGGTCCGCGCGGGGCGCTAGGCAAGGTGGCGCGAGACCACTTGCAACGCCAAACGGCTGCGCTATTTCTAGCGGCGCCAGGCCGGGCCCCTCTGGCGGTTCGCAAGAACCGTGATGTCGGACTGGAGGATTGCGAGTGAGGATGCGCTTCGGCGCCGCCCACGATCCAGGCCCGGTACGCGCTTCGCCCGCAATTCGCTGACTCTGACCCGATGGAGCAAAGCGATATGGCGCAAGAGGTTTACCGCCCGCCCCCCGACACGAAGCCACGCGCGCACACGCGCTAGCGATTTCACCCTGATCGATTCAACTCGACCGGCCGTCCGAACGGACGCCGGCCTCGCGACTTTGTGAGCGGTGCTCGAATGGATTTTCTACTCAGTGAATATGCTGGCCAGCCGCTTTGGCTGTGGTTCAGCTTTCTAAGCGTGATCGGCTTTCTGCTGTGGCTCGATCTCGGCCTCGTCAACAAACACGACAGCGTCATCTCGCCGGCTAAAAGCGCGCTGATGTGGGCGGGCTTTGCTTCGCTCGCGGTTTTGTTCGGCCTCTATGTGGCGTTCATCTATCAGCCGGACCCGCAATATTATCTCTCGCCCGACAACCTAAACCAGCAAGCCGTAGTGCAATATTTCACCGGCTATCTGTTGGAGACGGCGCTCGCCTTCGACAACATCTTTGTCATCTCGCTGATCTTCACCTACTTCGCGGTGCCGCGCGAATATCAGCACCGCGTGCTCTTCTGGGGGATTATCGGCGCCATCGTGTTTCGCGCCATCTTCATCTCCGCCGGCGCGGCGGTGGTGAATTCGTGGACGTGGGTACTCTATTTCTTCGCCGCATTCCTGATCTGGACAGGCTGGCGCATGCTTGGCGGCGGCGGCGCTCACGAGATGAAACTCGAGGACAATACGCTGCTCAAGTTCGTGCGCCGCCACATGAAAGTGACGGACCGGATCGAGAACCACAATTTCTTCGTCAAACAGCCCGATCCGAAGACGGGGCGCCTCGCCACCTACGCCACGCCGCTCTTTCTGGCGCTGATCATGGTGGAAGCCGCCGACATCGTCTTCGCGGTCGACTCCGTGCCTGCGATCTTTGCCGTCACGCGCGATCCGTTCATCGTCTACACGTCGAACATCTTCGCCATTCTCGGCTTGCGCTCGATGTACTTCATGCTTGCAGCGGCGGTGGAGCGGTTTGCCTATCTCAAATACGGGCTCTCGCTCGTGCTCGTGCTGATCGGCGTGAAGATCATATGGAACTTCGGCTTGTCGAAGGAATTGGGATGGCTGCCCTATCTCGAGCCGCACTGGGCGCTGATGGGCACGCTTGGCCTCATCGGCGGCGCCATTCTGTACTCGCTCTACCGCACGCGCGCGCGGCCCGGCTAAGCGATCGGCGCAAACAAAAACGGCGGCGTCTCGCGACGCCGCCGTTCCGTTTGCTTCTAGACGAGATCAGCTCGTGCGCGTCAGGCGCGACGCCACGAGGCCCGCAATAATCACCGCCGCGTAGCACGCATACATGAGCGATGCGAACGATGACGAGAGCGACGGGTCGATGTCGGGAAACACCACCCGAAACGAATTGATCTGATAGATACCGATCAGTAGTCCCGGCACCGCCATGATCGACGCGGCTTCGGCGCGGTCGGTCTGCTCCACCTTCAACACGATCAGCAGCAAATATGTGATCACCAGCATTGAGACTGGCAGGATCATGAACATCCAGGTCACGCCGTCCTGACCCGGAAGGAAAACCTCACCGCCAACAAAGCGGAAAGCCAAAGCCACAATAATCCAAAGTACAAAACCAACGATCATCCAACGCGCGATCATAGAAACTCCCCCTTGCGACTCCGCCCAAAAGCACGAGCCAGTAAGCACAAACCGATAGCCCGATCAGGCCCCTACGCCGATAAGGCGACGCGGAAGCTGATTCCGGCGTCGGGAACAGTTTGCCCTAGCCGATCGCGGCTGGCGATAAGTAAGCGGCCCGGCCCGGCTCCCGCCACGCGAAATCGGCCCCCGCCACTCGGCGCGCCGGCGAAATCTCGAAGTAACAATCCTCTGCCCGACGGGGGCCTTGTGGCCAAGAGCCAGCTACTTAGGTCGTTCCGGCTTCGGCGCGCCCGCCGCCGCGCCCACGGACGCACAACATGCCTCAGCGACCGCACGCCGCGCGCGCCCGTGTCCGATGCCGCACCCAATCGCGAACGCGACGCGCTATATTCAGAAGTGAACCGCGACGACGGTCGAGGAGAAGGCCATGGAATGGGACGCGCTGCTGCTGTCTCGCCTGCAGTTTGCTTTCACGATCGGCTTTCACATCATCTTCCCGGCCTTCACGATCGGGTTGGCGTCGTTCCTCGCCGTGTGTGAGGGCTTGTGGCTCTTCACCAAGAAGCCGCTGTTCAAGAACCTCTATCTGTTCTGGGTCAAAATTTTCGCGCTGTCATTCGGCATGGGCGTCGTCTCCGGCGTCGTCATGTCCTACCAGTTCGGCACCAATTGGAGCTTGTTCTCCTCCATCACCGGCAGCGTCATCGGGCCATTGCTCGCTTACGAAGTGCTGACCGCGTTTTTCCTCGAAGCTTCTTTCCTCGGCATCATGCTGTTCGGCTGGAAGCGCGTCGGCCCGGGCCTGCACTTCTTCTCCACCTGCATGGTCGCCGTCGGCACGCTGATGAGCGCGTTCTGGATTCTCGCCGCCAATTCCTGGATGCAAACCCCGCAAGGCTGGGAATGGGCCGAAGACGGCACCATGGTCGCGACAAGCTTCGTCGAAGTCATCTTTAATCCATCAATGCCGGCGCGCTTCGGCCACATGGTGCTCGCGGCTTATCTCACCACCGCTATGGTCATCGCCGGCGCCTCGGCGTTTTCGCTGCTGAAGCAGAAAGCCCTGCCCGAGAGCCGCATGGCGCTGCGAATGGCCGTTTTGATGATGGCGATCGTAACGCCGCTGCAAATCGTCGTCGGCCACGAGAGCGGCGTCGTCGCGCACGAACACCAGCCGGCGAAAGTCGCGGCGATGGAGGGCTGGTGGACCACGCAACCCCGCCAACCTACGCACCTTTTCGCCTGGCCCGACGAAGAAAACGAAACCAACCATTTTGAGATCAGCGTGCCGGGCATGGGCTCATGGTTCATCGCTGGCGACGCCGACGCTGAAGTGCAGGGCCTCGATCAGTTCGCCGCCGAAGATCGCCCGCCCGTTTGGATCACGTTCTGGGCCTTCCGGATCATGGTCGGCATGGGCCTCATCATGCTGGCGCTCGGGGTTTGGGGCGCTGGCGCGTGGGCTTTAAAACGGCTCGACACCGCGCGTTGGTATCACCGCGCACTCGTGCTCGCCGCGCCGTCCGGCTTTGTCGCCGTGCTGACCGGTTGGATCACCGCAGAGGTCGGCCGACAGCCTTATGTCGTCTACGGCGTCTTGCGCACGGCCGACGCCGTTTCGCCCGTCAGCACCGCCTCAGTTGCGACGTCGCTGATGTTCTTCATCATCGTCTACGCCATCGTGTTCAGCGCCGGCGCGCTTTACATTCTGCGGCTCATGGCCAAAGGCCCCGATAGCCACGAAGCGCCGCCGCAAGACACCAACGAACCGCCCGGCACGCCCATGGGCGCCGGCGTGCAGGAGGCGTGACATGGTGTTCGGCACAGAACTCTCCATGATCTGGGCGATCCTGATTGCGGTCGCCGTCTTCCTCTATGTCGCGCTCGATGGTTTCGACCTCGGCGTCGGCATCCTCTTCCCGTTCGCCAAAGATGCACGCGAGCGCGACCACATGCAGGCCGCCATCGCCCCGGTGTGGGATGGCAACGAGACATGGCTCGTGCTCGGCGGCGGCGGCTTGTTCGCGGCGTTTCCAAAAGCGTACGCGGCACTGATGCCCGCGCTCTATGCACCGATCATTCTGATGCTGCTGGCGCTCGTCTTCCGCGGCGTCGCATTCGAGTTTCGCCACCACGGCCGCGGGCGCGGCAAGCAATGGTGGACGATCGCGTTTGCTGGCGGCTCGATTGTCGCGACGATCGCGCAAGGCCTCGTACTGGGCGGCTTCATCCAAGGTGTGACCTTAGTAGACGGCCAATTCGCCGGCGGTCCGCTCGATTGGCTGACGCCGTTCTCGCTGCTCGTCGCCGCTTCGCTCGTCGCGGGCTATGCGTTGCTCGGCGGCTGCTGGCTGGTGTTTAAAACGGAAGGCGAACTGTTCGAGCGCGCGCGGGGGTGGGTGAAGCGTTTGGCGCTGATCACGGCGCTCGCCATGTTCGCCGTCAGCCTCGCCACGCTCAGCGTCGATCCACGCGTCACCGCGCGTTGGGGCCTCACCATGACCAGCGTCGATTGGCCGACCTTCATCAAGCTCGCGCCATTGCCGCTCATCGCCGCCGCCATCTGCTACATGCTCTGGCGCGGGGCCGATCAGCGCCGTCACTTGGCGCCATATCTCTTCGCAGTCGGGCTTTTCCTGATCGGCTATATCGGCCTCGCCGTCAGCCTCTTCCCCTACATTGTGCCGTTCGCGATGACGCCAGCCGACGCCGCCGCCGCCGACAACGCGCTTTCGCTGATGCTGTGGGGCGCGGTGCCGATGCTGCCGATCATCTTGGGCTACACGGCTTATGTGTACTGGGTGTTCCGCGCCAAGGTGGACGACGATGCCGCCTATCATTGAAGGCCCGCCCGAAGACGGCGAAGCGCCGCGCCCCTTGGGCAAGCGGCTCTTCTGGTTTGCGCTGCTTTGGATCGGCAGCCTAGCCGCAGTCGCCGCAGTCGCCTACACGCTGCGCGCCTTCATACTCTGACGGCGCTCGTCCGTTTGCGCTTGGCGCGGCGAGTTTCTGCTGATTGAGTGGCGCCCGATATTTCGGGGAAAGCTCATGCGGAACAGATGGCCACGCGCGCTCGGCGCCGCGCTTTTGAGCCTAGCGCTCGTGAACACAGACGCCAGCGCGCAAGACGCGCCGCGCGATCCGAATTTCGGGCGCGGCGAGCGCGTATCTGGCCAAACCTTCGCCACGCGCTCCCCTGTGATCGCACCACACGGCGCCGCAGCCACCGCACATCCGCTCGCCACACAAACTGCAATCGACGTTCTGCGTGCCGGCGGCTCGGCCATCGATGCGGCCATCGCCGCCAATGCGATGCTCGGCCTGGTCGAGCCCACCGGCAATGGCATCGGCGGCGACATCTTCGTCATCGTCTGGGATCCGGAGACGCAGCGTCTCTACGGCTATAACGGCTCCGGCCGCACGCCGCGCGGCATGTCGTTAGCTGAAATGCGCCGCGAAGCGCGCCGTCGCGGCAACCCCAACGCCGTGCCAAGCTTCGGCGCGGCGAGCGTCAGCGTGCCCGGCACCGTGGACGGCTGGTTTGCGCTGCACGAACGCTTCGGCCGCACCCCGATGGCCGACCTGCTCGCGCCAACGATCCGCTACGCCCGCGAAGGCGCGCCGATCCCGCAAACGATCGCGATGTACTGGGCGAACAATGCGCGCCGGCTTGAGCGCGAGTTCGCGGAAGGGCACCTTCAAGAGATCGATAATGCACGCGCGACCTATTTCTGCGAGCTTGAAGAGATCGTCGTGCAAATCCTCGACGCGCGCGGGCGCGAATTGGGACCGGTTTACGGGTGTGGCGCGAGCATCATTCCCGACGGCCATTCGCTGTTCCGCAATCCAGACCTCGCCAATACGCTCGAACTGATCGCCCGCGATGGCCGCGACGCTTACTATCGCGGCCCCGTCGCGCGTACGATCGATACCTACATGCGCCGCATTGGCGGTTGGCTGCGTTATGACGACCTCGCGCGACACGAAGGCGAGTGGGTCGATCCGATTTGCGCGCCGTATCGCGGTGTCGAAGTGTGCGAACTACCGCCGAATTCACAAGGCGTTGTCGCGCTGCAGACGCTGCGCCTCCTTGAGAGCTTCAACCTTCGCGAGATGGGCTTCCTCTCTCCGGACTCGCTGCACGCGCAAATCGAAGCGACGCGTCTCGCCTTCGCCGATCGCGCTCAATTCTATGGCGACCCAGCCTTCACCGGCTTCGACACGCGCCGCCTGCTCACCGACGACTACACAGCTCAGCGCCGCGCCATGATCGACATGGCCCGCGCCATGCCGCCGCCGCCGCATGCCGAACTACGCATCGACGGCGACACCACCTATCTCACCACCGCCGATTCCAACGGCATGATGGTGTCGCTGATCCAGTCGAACTATCGCGGCATGGGCTCGGGCCTCGTGCCCGATGGCTTGGGCTTCATGCTGCAAGACCGCGCCGAGCTCTTCTCGCTCGAAAGCGGCCATCCCAACGTTTACGCGCCGGGTCGGCGCCCGTTCCAGACCATCATCCCAGCGTTCGCACTGCGCGACGGCCAACCATGGCTCGCGTTCGGCGTGATGGGCGGCGACATGCAGCCGCAAGGCCACGTGCAGATCATCGTAAACCTCATCGACTACGATCTCGACTTACAAGCTGCGGGCGACGCCGCGCGCTATCGCTTCTATGGCGGCGCCGAACCGACGGGCGATGAACCGGATGGCGTCGGTTTCGTCGCGATGGAGAACGGCATTCTCCCCGACGTGCGCGCCGAACTCGAACGCCGCGGCCATCGCATCAGGCCGGCTGACGGCAGCTTCGGCGGCTACCAAGCGATCATGCGCCATCCGAGCGGCGTCTACGAAGTCGCGACGGAAATGCGGAAGGATGGCAGCGCAGGCGGATACTAAAAAACTCCCCCTCCCCTCGAGGGGAGGGGGTTCATTGCGCTTTTCGCGCTCGTGCTCAGCGCCTACGGCCCACAACTCGGCTCAGTCGAACGCGGCGAAGAGGGGCGTGTCGTCCGCGCCTACAACGGCGACACGCTTGAACTCGACTCCGGCCTGCGCATCTTTCTCGCTGAGATCGAAGCGCCGCGTGGCGAGGACGATTACGCCGCCCAAGCGCAAGGCGAACTCGAAGCGCTAGTGTTGCATCGCGACGTGCTGCTCGCCTACGGTGGCACGCGGCGCTGGACTGCGCGGCCGCGCGAAGGCCAAACCGAAACACCGCCCGAAGCCGCGATCGCGCATGTGTTCGTGAAAAGCGAAGGCGGACGTTGGTTCTGGTTGCAGCACGAGATGGTTGCGCGGGGCGCAGCGTTCGTGCGTCCCCGCCGCGACAATCACGCGCGCAGCGAAGACCTGCTGGCGCTGGAAGCGCGTGCGCGCGAACAGGAGCGCGGTTTGTGGGCCCGGCGCGCCTATGCTGCGCTTACGCCGCGCACCGCTGGGGCGCTCGCACTTGAGGCCAATCTCAACTGCCTGCGCGGCGACGCGCCCTATCGTGTGCTGGAAGCAGCCGTCTCAGAAGCGCGCGTGTTCGACCGACGTGCGTCGCTCATGCTCGACGGCGCGCCAGCGGAGGCGCCCTTCTCCATCGCCATCTTCGGTGAAAACTTCGCCGCGTGGGACGGCCCAGCGCTCGCATCCCTCACCGGCGCCCGTATCCGTGCCCGCGGCCCGCTGGGCGTTTATCGCGACGAGCCGCAGCTCTGTTTGGAGCACGCGTCGCAATTGGAAATACTAACGGAAGACTAGCCCACGTATCCAGCTGCCACCGGATCGCCCACTCGCGCGATTAGAGCGCGGCGGAGTTTCTCCAGGGCGTTGCCTTCGATCTGGCGGACGCGTTCTTTAGAAATCCCGAGCCGTGCCCCCAAAGCTTCGAGCGTCACCGTTTCCGGCACCAGCTTGCGTTCGCGGATGATGAGCTGCTCGCGTTCATTCAGTTCGCCGAGTGCTGCTTGCACCAGCGTCGTACGCGCGATGTCGTCATGCGCTTCCATGACTTCGGCTTCGGGGCTGGCGGCGTTGTCCGCCAACAGATCCTGCCACTCGCCATCGCCATCTTCGGCCAGCGGCGCGTTCAGCGAGCGGTCCGGCGCCGACATACGCGCGGCCATGGCGTCGACATCCTGCTCCGGCACGCCAAGAGCGCGCGCGACCTTGGCGCGCGATTCCGCGCTGATGCCGCTGTCGTTCACGTCGCCGATCTTGGCGCGCAGGCGGCGCAAGTTGAAAAAGAGCGACTTCTGCGCCGAGGTCGTGCCGGTGCGCACGATCGACCAATTGCGCAAAACGAAATCCTGCATGGCCGAGCGGATCCACCACGACGCATAGGTCGAGAAGCGCACTTCGCGTTCAGGCTCGAACCGCGCAGCGGCTTGCATGAGACCGACATTGCCCTCCTGCACCAGATCGCTCATCGGCAGGCCATAATGGCGAAAGCGCGCGGCCATGGCGATGACGAGGCGGAGGTAGGCCGTGATCAGCTCATTCAGCGCGCGCTGATCGCCGTTCTCGCGCCAGCGTTTGGCGAGATCGCGTTCATGATCGGCGGCCAGCAGAGGCGCGCGCATCGCTGCGCGCATGAACCGCTGGGAGCCACGCTGAAGTTCGAGAGTTTCGGAGAGCGCCATACTGTCCTTTACGTTCGAGACGGCGACAGGTTCTTGAACGCAACGCGTCAATCGGCAGCCAGCAGTTCACGAACGCGTGAAATTCGCTTTCGGCGCCAAGCCAAAACAAAAAAGGCCGAGCTTTCGCCCGGCCTTTTCGATGATCTTTGCGTTATCCGCGCTTAAGCGGCGGCGGCGGTTTGCTTTTTCGACGCCAGCGACGTCGTCAGCTTGGCCACCGCGTCGTCGCGGCTGATCTTATCCACGGCGGCAAGTTCGCGGGCCATACGGTCGAGCGCGCTCTCATAGAGTTGGCGCTCGGAGTAGGATTGTTCCGGCTGGTCCGAGGCGCGGTGGAGGTCGCGCACGACTTCCGCGATCGAGACGAGGTCGCCCGAATTGATCTTGGCTTCGTATTCCTGGGCGCGGCGCGACCACATGGTGCGCTTGATGCGGGCCCGGCCTTGCAGCGTCTTCATGGCCTGATCGACCACCGCCGACGACGCCAGCGGACGCATGCCGCACGAGCGCGCCTTGGCGGTCGGAACCCGCAGGGTCATCTTGTCCTGCTCGAACGAGATCACGAACACGTCCAGATCGAGGCCGGCGACGGCCTGCTTTTCAACGCCCATGACGCGGCCAACGCCGTGCGCCGGGTAGACGATGTGGTCGCCCGGACGGAAAGAGGTCGGCATTTGCGCATTGGCGGTCTGCATTCGGAAACTCCGTGTTCCAATTATTTGTCCTTGGACAGTCGAACCTTACCGTCACGTCACACAGCACCGCGGCAATGAAAAGCGGACGGTTTTGGCCCGTCCGACCCTCATTTTCCCCTGCCTCAGTGCTGATTTGGCGCGTTTGGGCGATCCAACTGCCGGGCGCGGCGAGCGCGCCCCGTTCCAGGCCTATTGTATACCACAGTTTTAGGTGTTTCGGAAGGGCGGCGGACGGCCGGTTTCAGTCGCCGGAACCGGGCTCGGGCGAGAAATACTTCTCGAACTTGCCCTTTTCGTCCCGAAACTTGTCCGAGTCGGCTGGCGGCGTGCCCTTCACGGTGATGTTCGGCCAGACCTTGGCAAACTCGGTGTTCACCTTGAGCCACTTGCCGTCCGGCTCGTCCTGGCTGTCGGGCTTGATCGCATCGACCGGGCATTCCGGTTCGCAGACGCCGCAATCGATGCATTCGTCCGGGTGGATGACGAGGAAGTTCTCGCCTTCGTAGAAGCAGTCCACCGGACAGACTTCGACGCAATCCATGAGCTTACATTTCACGCAGGCGTCGGTGACGATGTAGGTCATTGTCCGGGTTCCGTTTTAGCGGCGCTCACATGACCAGTGCAGGCAAAAGCGTCAAGCCAGCCTGTCGCCGCAATCATACCTCCACCTGATCATCATATAGACCGCGCGCCTCCGCCGCCGGCCCACGGCGTTCGCTGAGGCCGCGCACGGCAATGGTGCGTAAGCCCGCATGCCCCGGCATTACCAGCACGTCGCCCGGCTCGACCTCGACCGACGGCTTCGCCACCCGCCGCGTCTGGCCGTTGTGCACGAGCCGAACGCCGCCTTCGCTGATAAGCCGCGCGGCTTCGGCGCGCGTCTTCGCCAGCCGCGCCCGGAACAGCCAGACATCGACACGCTGGCGTCCGCTCATGCCTGCTTGGCCCGCTTTCGGCGCGGCGGCGTCTCAGTTGGCGGCAAGAGATTGGCGAGCGCCGAAAAGGCATTGTCCTTCGGCGCCGCGCTCGGCCGTGTGCGCTTGCGCGAGAGCTGGCGCCAGCGGGCGACGCCCTCTTCTTCGCGGCGCTGATAACCGAGCGATTGCAGCACGCCCGCAAGCTCCCGCACCGGCCTGCCAATCAACCGCGCCAGCGTCACATCATCGAGCGGCGATGGCGCATCGAGCGCATCGGCCAGCTTCTCGATCAGATCGAGCCGCACGGCGATCCGCCCGCAGCCGCGATAGCCAGCCGCGGCGCACTCGCCCCAGGAGCGGCGATGCTCCAGCGGCACGGAGAGCGCCCCAGCACGTGCGATGAAGACAGGATGCTCGTCGTTCGGGTGCGCGGCGCGCCAGAGCAGCGCCAGCGTGTGCGCCGCGCGTGGCTTTACCAGGCCCGGTAGAAAGATCGTGTGCTTGCCGATGCGGACGCCGTGGCGCTGCAGCGCGGCGCGGCCAGTGGCGGTGAGGTGCGACAGATCCTCTTGCGCAGCATCGAGCGCGCCGGCGTTTTCGATCAAACGAAACGCTAACCCGCGCGCATCGGACGGCAGCCGCCCTTCGCGCCACGCATTCTCCAAAGCCACCAGCGGCCGCAGATCGTGCGCCACGCTTTGCGCCAGCCACAGCTCCAGCCGTTCACGCGCGGCATTGCGCTGTTGCTCGATCGCCGTGTCGCCGCCGATCAGCTCAATCCTCGGCTTCAACACCGGCGCACCGGACGCGAGCTTCGCCACCACCACCCCAGTAAGGCGCACGCGGCCATCCTTGCCGAGTTCAATGCTCGCATCATCAGCGCTGACGATCGCCGCCAGCCGGCGCGACACTTCTGGCTTCAGCGCCTTCAAAGCCGCATTGCGCACCGCGCGGCCCTCAAGCCCCGACGAGGCGCGCGGATCGGGCTTGAACTCGAGCCCATCGAGCCGGCCAACAAAATGCCCCTCGACCGTCACCTCGCCTTCTTCCGAAATGCCGGCGAGCAAAGCGTCTTCGCGCTTCAGGCCTTTCAGCAGCGCGCTGGTGCGGCGATCGATGAAGCGTTGCGTGAGGGCTTCGTGCAAAGCGTCGGAGAGCTTGTCCTCGACCTCGCGCGTGCGCATGCGCCATTCATCAGCGTCCTCCAGCCAATCGGCGCGGCTGGCGGCGTAGGTCCAAGTGCGGATGTGCGCCAAGCGCATATGCAACGCATCAAGATCGCCCTCAGCGCGATCGAGCTTATCAATCTCGGCGCCGATCCACTGGCTCGGCACCCGGCCCTTCTGCTTCAGGATGTAGCCCGCGATCCGCAGCGCCAGCTGCGCGTGTTCGTCCTTCGAGAGCTTGCGGAAGTCCGGCAGCTGGCATGCTTCCCAGACGCGCTTCACATCGTCCGGCCCGCGCACGCGGTCCATCAGCTCGACATCATCCAGCAAGCGCCGCAGCACGAATTCATCGTCGGCGCCGCGCACCCGCAGCAAACCGGGCCGCGATGGCGGCGTCTCCAGCGAGGCGATCAGCGCTTCCACACTGGCGAACTTCAGTTCGGCGCTACGCCATTGCACCGCTTCAATGCTTTCGAACTCGTGGCCTTCGACGCGCTCAACGATCTCTTTGTCGAACGTCTCGCACTCGCCGGTTTCGCCAAACTCGCCGTCCCGGGTGAAGCGCCCGGCGCGGCCGGCGATCTGGGCGATTTCGTCTGGTCGGAGATCGCGCCAGGTGCGACCGTCGAACTTTCGGCGCGAGGCGAAGGCGACATGGTCCACATCCATGTTCAGCCCCATCCCGATCGCATCGGTGGCGACGAGGAAATCCACCTCGCCGTCTTGATAGAGCTTCACTTGAGCGTTGCGCGTGCGCGGGCTGAGCGCGCCCATCACCACCGCCGCCCCGCCACGATGACGCCGCAGCAATTCGGCGATGGCGTAAACCTCTTCCGCCGAAAACGCGACGACGGCGGAGCGCTTCGGCAATTTCGTGATTTTCTTCGGCCCGGCATAGGCCAGCGTAGAGAGCCGCTCGCGCCGGATGATCTCGGCGTCGGGCAACAGTTTGCGCACCATTGGGCGCATGGTGTCCGAGCCGAGCATCATCGTCTCGGCAAAACCGCGCGCATTGAGGATGCGGTCGGTGAAGACGTGGCCGCGATCGAGATCGCGCGCGACCTGGATTTCATCGATGGCCAGAAACTCGACTGCGAGATCGAGCGGCATCGCCTCGACCGTGCAGACGAAATAGCGCGCCGTTTCCGGCACGATCTTTTCTTCGCCGGTAATGAGAGCCGCGGCCGCTTCGCCCTTGGCGGCGACTACCCGGTCATAGACTTCGCGCGCCAACAGCCGCAGCGGCAGACCGATCATGCCGCTCGCGTGACCGAGCATGCGCTCGATGGCGAGGTGGGTCTTGCCGGTATTGGTGGGTCCCAGGACAGCCTTGATCCTGGTGCGCGCGGTCATGGGCCAACGATGGGTCGGGGATGGGGCGAATTCAAGCCGCCCCGGCCCTGGGGACAGGCAGGGCGCAAGCCGGTGAACAACCTGTCAATAGAAGGGAACAAGAACGAATCACCTGCGACTCAGTCGATTTGATTCGTTGCTTGTCCGTTCACGGCTAGGTCTTGTGGTTAACACTTAAGTAACACACAAGACTGCCTTTTGACCTAACGGAGCGCCGCGCCGTTGAATTGCAGGCGGCGGGCTTCCAGGCGCACCGTGCCGACGCCGTCGGTCGGCATTTCGATAGTCACCGGCGCCCACATGCCGCTCGGAGTGCGAGCGAACAGGAAGGTCAGAGTCGCTGCTTCCTGGGGATCGCCGAAGCCGGCGATCGGGCGGAACTGCACCCGGCAGCGCACGCCCGGGCCCTGATAGGCGCGGGAGTTAATGGTGACGTTTCCATTGGGCGTGAACACGAAATCGAAGCGCGAGCGGCCATCCATATAGACGCGCAGCGTGCGCGAGCACGGATCGCCGCTGGCGGTCACCATGGTGGCGATGGCGGTGATCTGGTCGATGACATTGCGGCGCTGTTCGGCGGTGGCTTGCGGATCGCCCATGTTCATGCCGGCGGGGACCGAGGTGGTGACCACGTCATTGGCGGTGAAGGTCGAGCGCACAAGCCGGCCGTTCGGGCGGTCGTCGCGGCGGCGGCCGCCTTGGTGCTCGTAAGCCGAGGGCCGCAGCGTGCCATCGGCAGCGACCGCGCCGCTCACGGCGTAGCGATAATCCTGGCTGCGATTGAGTGCAGCGCCCACCCAGCCCTTCATCTCGCGAGTGGCGGTGGCGGTGTAGGAATTGCCGGTCTGGTTAAAGCGGACGACGAAATCGCCGGCCTCGACGCCCCGGGCAATCACCGAATAGGTGCCCTCAAAGCTGCGGGTCGTCCCCGTCTGGGCGGCGGCCGACCCGCCGATCGCGGCAAGTCCAAGCGCCAAAGCAGCGGCGGCGAAGCTCCTCATCTCACGCACCTCGTCCTGATCCTATGAAATCGCGGGCATACCTAGCCCAATGCCTGTGATCCAGACATGAACCAAATTGGGCTCTTTCAAGGTCCCTAAGCGCTGGCGATGGCCAGAGCGGCCAGCGCGCCGGCCAGCAGGAACAAGCCACCCACGACAAACGGCCAACGGGCGGGCGTTTCGACCACGGGAACCGCGCGCCTGTGGCTCAAAAAGCCGAAGCTCTCGCGCGGAGGGGTTTTGTCTTGAGGATTCATGTGCGTCCCTTCAGGGCGGGAGCACGCGATGTCTCTCAGTCGCTTGGCGCCAGGGCCGAACAGCGATGGCCGAAAGCTAGCGGAAATCGGCAGAGGAAGCCACGGATCATTCTGGGGTCGCCTTGACCCTGGCGGGGCGTTCGCGTAAGCGTCCGCCCTTCATTTTCCGGCCCAAAACCGAAGTTCCGAGAGCAAGCCCATGTCCCGCCGTTGCGAGCTGTCAGGCGTCAACCGCCAGATTGGCCACAAGGTCAGCCACTCCAACATCAAGACCAAGCGGGAGTTCCAGCCGAACCTCGTCGATGTGACGCTCGCCAGCGACGCACTCGGTCGCTCGTTCAAGCTGCGCATCACGGCGGCGGCGCTGCGCACCGTCGACCACCGCGGCGGTCTCGATCAGTACCTGCTGAAGGCCAAGGCCGAAGAGCTCTCCACGCGCGCCGCCAAGATCCGCCGCGACCTGAAGAAGAAGCTCAACGAAGCCGTCGCCGCCTAAGCTCGGCGCTTTCACAAGACTGAAGCGACAACGCCGCTTGCGCGCGCCCATCGCCATGCGCATCTCTCATCGGCATGAGTGAGCAACTCCCTCCACGACGCCAGACCGGTTTGCGCCTCGGCACATTCGCCGGCGCGCCGGTTTATATTGAGCCGACGTTTCTGTTGCTCGCCGCCTACATCGTCGGCTCGAGCTTGCTCAGCAACGGCACGGCCGCACTTGGCAGCGCGCTCATTTTCGTCGCCGCGATTTTCGTCGCCATCATCATTCATGAGTTCGGCCACGCCGCCATGGCTGCGGCGCTGAAGATCCCGAGCCGCCGCATCGTGCTCACTTTCTTCGGCGGCTATGTCGAGTTCGTGCGGCCGCCGCAAAAGCCGTGGCACGAGATCGCCGTCTCCGCCGCCGGCCCCGGCGCCAATTTGGCGTCGTGGATTTTCATGCTCTCGCTCTTGCCGCTGCTCGAACCGGCCATGGCCAGCGATCCCGTCAACGACATGGTGCTGAACGGGCTCAGCACGTTCGCGTGGCTGAGCCTCATCCTCGGCGTGTTCAATCTGTTGCCGGGCTTTCCGCTCGACGGCGGCCACATCCTGCGCGCAACGCTGACTTACGTCGTGCCCCGCACCAGCGCGCGCATCTTCACTGCTTATGTCGGGCTGCTGCTCGCGGGCGGCTTGCTGATCTACGCGCTCTCGCAAGGCATGATCTGGACGTTGTTCATCGCCGGCCTGTTGGGGCTGACGGCGTGGACCGAATTGCGTTCAGCGCAATATGACCGTCAGCGCGGCGTCGACTCGACGTCGAACGCGTAAAGTATCGTGCGCTGGCGCGGGCTGAAATTGTCGTCGGAGATCACATAGAGCCGCGTGCCGCCATCTGCGCGGCGCACGGCGGAAACGCCTTCGAAATTATCGACGGCTATCGGATGCGCGAGCAACGCCAGCTCTTCGCCGCTGACGGCGCCGCCTTCGCTCTCAAACGCAGCGTCCGGAATGAACATCACACGCGCACGCGCGCCGATCACGGGCGCGTAGAAGCGCTCGATCGCGTAGAGCCCACCGTCCGGCCCGCGATCCATCGCGGTCAGCGAATAGCCAAGCCCCAATCGGTACGCGTGTTGCGACTCCACCGGCGCCGTCGCGCCAAGCGGCGCGATCCAGAGCGGCGTCGTGCCGCCGCCGCCTTCAGCGCCGATGATAAGGCTGCCCGCTGCGTCTACGGCTAAAGCTTCCAAGCTCGCATTCGGCGGCAGCGCAGCGACGCCCGCCAATAGCGGCCCCGCCGTCGCTGCGCCGAACGGGCCATCGCGGTTGACGTCATAAATCATGATGCGCGGACGCTGTTCGAAGCTCACCGCGAAACGGCCGTCCGGCAATTGTGTCAGCGCCTCGGAATCGCTGTCGTTGCGCTCATCATAGGGCTCACCACTTTCGTCGCGAATGCCGGCCATGCGCACATCATCGACACCGACAAGCGCGCCCGCTTCGTCCAGCAGCAAGCGTCCTTCGAACCAATCGGCGCGGTCGCTGATCATCAGGAAGCGATCGCCGTCGAGCACTTCGATACCGGAGAAGCCGCCAAACCAGCCGGTCTCGGCGGTCAGCACCAAGCCGCCGCGAAACACAAGGCGCCCGACGCGCTCGGCGCCGAGATCGAGCGGCGTCGCCGTCACCTCGATGGCGCGCCATTGTTCTTCGATCGTGTTGGTCTGCTCGGACGATGCGCGCGCGCAAGCGCATACGAGCAGCGCTAAACCCAGAACCAAAGCGCGCATCAGGTCATCGCCTGCGTGCGCTGCCGTTGCTCGCGGGGCGAACGCGGCGGCCCACGCTCGTCCGGCGGCGCTTCGTCAAACAATTCGGCCAGCTTCTCGATCATGACGCCGCCAAGCTGCTCGGCGTCCGTGATCGTGACGGCGCGGCGATAATAGCGCGTGACGTCGTGGCCAATGCCGATGGCGATCAGCTCAACTGGCGAACGCTGTTCGATCCAATTGATCACGGTGCGCAGATGGCGCTCGAGATAGTTTCCCGGATTGGCCGAGAGCGTGCTGTCATCAACCGGCGCGCCGTCGGATATCACCATCAAAATGCGGCGCTGCTCCGGGCGGCCGATCAATCGATCATGCGCCCACATCAAAGCCTCGCCGTCGATGTTTTCCTTCAGCAAGCCCTCGCGCATCATCAGCCCAAGATTGCGCCGCGCGCGCCGCCACGGTGAGTCCGCGTTCTTGTAAACAACGTGGCGCAAATCATTGAGCCGTCCCGGCTGCGGCGGCCGGCCGGCTTTGAGCCAATCTTCCTTCGACGTGCCGCCCTTCCAGGCGCGCGTGGTGAAGCCAAGAATCTCCACCTTCACGCCGCAGCGCTCCAGCGTGCGCGCAAGAATGTCGGCGCACAACGCCGCCACCATGATCGGGCGCCCACGCATCGAGCCGGAATTATCGAGCAACAGCGACACCACCGTATCCTTGAACGGCATGTCGTCTTCTTGCTTGAACGACAGCGCCGACATCGGGTCGGTGATTATGCGCGTCAGCCGCGCGGTATCGAGCACGCCTTCTTCGAGATCGAAGCTCCAGGTGCGGTTTTGCTTCGCCATCAGCCGCCGCTGCAGCCGGTTCGCAAGCCGTCCGACCACGCTTTGCAACGGCTTCAGCTGCTGATCGAGATAGGTGCGCAGCCGCGCCAATTCCTCGCCGTCGCATAAATCCTCAGCGCTGATCGTCTCATCGTGCGCCTTGGTGAACACCTTATAGTTCGCGCTCGGATCTTCGGCATTGTCGCGCGATTTCGGACGGATCGGCTTTTCACCCGGCTCGTCCTCTTGGGATTCGTCTTGGTCGTCGGACTCGTCCTCAGTCTCGATCGAGACGGTGCGGTCGGTATCCATGTCGATATCGCTATCGAGCATTTCGACATCGGCCGGCGCATCCTGCTCCTGCTCGTCTTCGCCCTCGGCATTGTCCGATTGCGGCGGCGGCTGATCCGACGATGCATCGTCGCTATCATCCTGCCGGTCGTCCGGCCCGATCTCGTCGCCAATGCCGAGATCGTTCAGCACATGGCGAAACTCCAGCGCAAACGCGCGCTGATCATCAGCGACCTCATGCAAACGATTGAGCGCCGCGCCCGCGTCGCGCTCGACGTCACCACGCCAAGCCTCAACCAATTCGCGCGAATTTTCCGGCGGCTTCAGGCCGGTCAACCGCTCGCGCACCATCAGCGCCAGCGCATCGGCCAGCGGCGCATTGGTGCGATCCTTCATCCGCGACGCACCTCGCCGCTCAAGCGAATCTGTCAGCGCGGCGGTGAGATTGCCGGCGACGCCTTTCATCGCGTTGGCGCCAAGCGCCTGCACGCGCATCTCTTCAACCGCATCGAACACAGCGCGCGCTTCCGCGCCGCTCGGACGCAGACGCGCATGCTCGCGATCATCATGGTGCGCCAGCTTCAGCGCCAAGGCGTCGGCCTGGCCACGTATGCGCTGCGCGTCAGGCTCCGAAATCACGCGCGGCGGATGCGGTAGCACGATCTTGCCGGGAGAAAGCCGCGGCCCCTCCGCGCCATACGTCACCTCCAACTCCTCCTCCGCCCCCGCCAGCGCACGCGTCGTCTGCGCGAGCGAGCGCTTGAAGATTTCGGAGGGAGTTTCGCGGGTGGACATAAGTGCCTTCGTTGAGGCGATGAACTAAGCCACCTTCACCCGCGTCGCCGCTTCCGGCAAATCAGCCCCGAACGCGCGCTGGTAGAATTCCGCCACCGTCGGCCGTTCAAGCTCGTCGCACTTGTTCAGGAACGTCATCCGGAATGCCAAGCCGACATCGCCGAAAATTTCGGCGTTTTGCGCCCAGGTGATCACGGTGCGCGGGCTCATGACGGTGGAGATATCGCCGGCCATGAAGGCGTTGCGCGTCATGTCGGCGACGCGGACCATCGCCATGATCGTGCGCTTGCCTTCGGGATTGTTGTAGCTCGGCGCCTTCGCCGTCACGATCTCGGCTTCGGCGTCGTGATCGAGATAGTTCAGCGTGGTGACGATCGACCAACGGTCCATCTGACCTTGGTTGATCTGTTGGGTGCCGTGATAGAGCCCGGTCGTGTCGCCGAGACCAATCGTGTTGGTGGTCGAAAACAGACGGAAATACGGATTGGCGCTGATGACGCGATTCTGATCGAGCAGCGTGAGCTTGCCGCTCGCTTCCAGCACGCGCTGGATCACGAACATCACGTCCGGCCGGCCCGCATCATATTCATCGAAGCAGATCGCCACCGGTCGCTGCAGCGCCCAGGGCAGCATGCCTTCGCGGAACTCGGTGATCTGCTTGCCATCCTTCAGCACGATCGCGTCCTTGCCGACGAGGTCGATGCGAGACACGTGGCTATCGAGATTGATCCGCACCATCGGCCAGTTGAGCCGCGCGGCCACCTGCTCGACGTGCGTGGATTTACCGGTGCCGTGATAGCCCTGCACCATGACGCGCCGGTTGTGCGCAAAGCCGGCCAGGATCGCGAGCGTCGTCTGCGGATCGAAGCGATAGGCTTCATCGATCTCCGGCACGTATTCGGTCTTCTTCGAGAAGGCCGGGATCTTCATGTCGGAGGCGACGCCGAACTCCCGCGCGGAGATCGTTTTGTCGGGCTTGGCGGTGAGGAGGTCGTCGGCGGCGGTCATGCGGTCTCGGCTTCGGCTCATAATGCAGATGTAAGCTTAGCCCCTCGCAGGTGCGAGAGAAAGGCGGCGAAATGGCGGTCGTCTCCCCTGGAGGGGCCGATCAGACCAGCCCGCCCGCCTTCAGCGTCTGATAGGCCTTCAGCACGCGTTGGAGATTGGTCTCGGCGCCGCGATCGCCGCCATTGCTGTCCGGGTGCCAGCGTTTGACCAATTCGGCGTAGCGCGTGCGGATGGCCCCTGCGTCAGCGTTCTCGTCCAGCGACATCGCCTCAAGCGCCAGCGTCTGCAGACGCGTAAGCCGGCGGCGCGACTTGGGCGCGGGGCCAGCGGTATCCGAGCCATTGCCGAACATGCCGAACGGATCGGCGCGCCCACCGGGCTGTTTGCTGCGCATGGCCGCCGACAACCGATCGCCGCGGCCGCCCCGGAAGGTCCAGGTCGGGCGATGGCCGGTCTCTTCCTTGCGCTGATAATCTTCGAGTTCGGCGTCGCTCATGCCGGCGAAGTAATTCCAGCGGCGGTTATACTCGGCGGCGTGGTTGGCGCAAAAATGCCAGAACTCGTTCTCGCGCTCGCGGCCCTTCGGCGCGCGGTGTTCGCCCTTTTGCGTACATCCTATATGGTCGCACGGACGCCCGGTCGACTCGCGCGGAGACGCAGCCTTCGCGCCAGGTTTCTTGACGCGGATATCGACGAACTTGGGGCGATAGTCGAACGTGTTGGACATCAGGCCTTCGAGTATGAGCGCTAAGAGTTAAGCGGACAATCCATTGACAGAGAACGAAACACAGCTTTCGCGCGCCAAGCGCATCGAGAACGCCGTGCGCCCGCACTTGGCGCCGATTTATTTTGTGTTGACGGATGAAAGCGCCAAGCACGCCGGTCATGCAGGGGCGCGGCCCGGCGGCGAGACGCACTATAAGATGGTGATGGTGTCGCCCGCTTTCGAGGGGCTCACGCGCGTTGCACGGCAACGTCTCGTTTACCAGCTGCTCCATGAAGAATTCGACACGGGCTTGCATGCGCTCTCGCTCGACCTCAAAACGCCACACGAGGCGGGTTCCGCCTAAGGGGACGGGGACATGCTGCGGCGGGTGGCGGCTTGGACGGCGGCGGTTTTAGTTGGAGTTGTGCTCGGCGGCGCCTCCGCCTGGGCCGCGCTCGAAATCGGCCGCGGCAATTTCGGCGAACGCTACGGCGCCTGGAGCCACAGCCGCGCTACTGGCTCGACCGCAGCCGGCCCCTACACACGCGCCATCATCGCCCGCGACGGCCTGCTCGCGCTCTCGGCCCGCGAAGCGCTCTATTTCAATCTGACGCAAGACGATCAAGGCGCGCCGCTCAGTGAAAACTGCAGCTACGAACTCATAGGTCGGCCGCTCAACACGCGCTGGTGGTCGGTCACGCTCTACGCCGACGATAGTCTCCTGGCGCAGAACGAAGATCACGCCGCATCGATCGATGCATCGCATGTGAGCGCCGGCCCCGACGGCCGCTGGCGCGCGCGCGTCTCCACCGTGCGCGGCGACGCCATCTATTGGCTTTCCTCGCGCAACGCACGGCGCGACTTCTCGCTGACACTGCGCGTCTACAATCCGCATCGCGATTTCCAAGCGAGCGAAGAAACGTTGCCGGCGCTCACCCGCCTCTCATGCTTGGGTGAAGCATGAAGGACGCAGGCAAATACGTTTGGACGGCGATCATCGTCGCCCTGCTTGCGCACTTTGCATTCATCCACGCCGTACCGCGCGTGATGATGTGGGTGGCGATCGACCGTGTCAGCAGCGAAGGCGCGCGCTACAATGCCTGGACGTTCGCCGATCGCGTCACGCCGCTCTCGCGCACCATCGTCCGCCCCTCGCCCGATTTCGCCTATTCCGCCTGCGCCTACGATCTAAGCGATGGCCCTGTCGCAATCACCGCCACGCCATGGGACGCGTACTGGTCGCTCTCGCTTTATGCCGACAATAGCGACAACTTCTTCGTCGTCGACGACCGCGAAGCCCGCGCCGGCGCGGAAGTCACGCTTGTCCGCCGCGGCGCCACGCCGCCAGATGATGCAGCCCGCGTCATCGAAAGCCCCACCACACGCGGCATCGCCCTCATCCGCCGCCTGGCGCCCGATCTCGAAAGCTATAATGCAGCGAGCCAAGTGGCTCGGGACGATGTGTGCGCGAGCTTCGGCGCGCTGCCGGCCTAGCGGCCTAAATAAACGCCATCCGCGTCGCCGCCAGGCGCGCAAAGTGCAGCGTGACGGCTTTGCGGCGGGCGGCGTTTAGCGCGCGTACTGGGCTATCGCGCAACACCGCGCCGCCGAAGCCGTCGGCGACGATCAAGCCGCACTCTTCCGGAATCAGCGTTTGCGGAAATGTTTCCGTCACGCCGAAATAGAAGCGATCGCAATACTCGATGTAATCCGGCCACTTCGCATCGCAGGCATAATCGGCAAGGGACGATTTCGTCTCGACGATCCAGATTTCGCCCTGCGGCGTCAGCGCCATCACATCAGCGCGGCGGCCGTTGGCGAGCGGAACCTCTAAAATCGGCGCAAGCCCATGATTCAAAAGCAAACGCGTAACGCCGCGCGCAAGCAATTGCGTCACGTCCGGTCGTGAAAGCGGCAGCGCGTCGTCCATGCGCGTAGTTTGGCGCCGCCTGCATTCGGGAACAAGCGGGGAGAACTCCGCGTTCGCCCGCCATCACCGCAAAGGATTCATCATGCGCAACGTGTTTCTCGCCGCCGTCGCCGGCGCCGCCCTCTTGGCCGGCTGCGGCATTGGCGCGCCAGCTTATCCGCAATTCGGCGAAACCTCTTACCGCATCGAAGGCATGACCGCCGATGCCAATGGCGGCGCGGCAAGCCGAACCATCATCTATCGCGACGGCCCGCGCATGCGCGTCGAGGCGACACTGCCGACCTACGGCCAAGCCACCATCGTCTATGACGAAAGCACCAGCGCGGCTTACGTTTTGACCGCCACTGCGCCGGCCGGTCCAACCGCCGTCGTGCCGCCTGCAACGACGCCGACAACACCGGCGCCAACCGCAACAGCGCCAACGACAGCGCCCGCCACCACGCCGACCGCGCCGACAGCAACGACGCCGGTCGCTCCCGCCGCGACAGCGACAGGCGTTGCCGTGCGCATCGAAAACGCCGACGCACCGCAACCGCTCGAAACCGCCTGGATGGCGCTCGGTTCAGACAACGCGCGCAGTGTTGGCGAATGCGAAGTCGCCGGCGAAAGCGGCCATGAGTGGACGCCGCGCGAAGCGCCGGCGCCAGGCGTCGAGCGCACCGCGTGCATCACGGAAGACGGCATCGTTCTGCGTGTGCGCGAAAACGACCTCGTGCTCTGGGAAGCAACGTCACTGCAACGTGGCGCGCAAGAAGCTTCGCTCTTTGGCGTGCCGGCCGGCTATCAGCTGATCGATCCGCAAGCCGCGGCGCAAGAGATCGGTGAAAACATGGAGCAGCTCGACAGCGTCACCGGCGCGCCCGCCACACCGCAACCGGCGCCCGCACCGCGCGGCTAAGGCATAAGCGCCGCCCGTCTCAACTTGGAGCGGGCGGCGTTCAGCGCGTTGCGTTCCAATTGAACAACAAGTTGCGATGCTCGGCCCACGTCTGGCCTTCGACGTGGTCGCCGACAAGACAAGCCGCAGTGTGATACGGCCCCGCCCCATCGGTGGTGCGAAAGCTCACGCACGTGCGGCCGCGATCGGTTCTCCAACGGCCTGCCAAGATTTCGCTTTCGTAGAACGAGCCCGTCACCGTGCCGTCCTCGGCCAGCGCGAGTTGCATCGGGCGCGTATAAGGCTGCGCTGGATCGGTTGAGAGATCGACGATCCAAGCGCCGTTCAGCGAATTTGGAGACTGCGCGCCAGCGACCGAGGCGCATGCCAGCACAGGCAGCGTCAGCGACGCAATGATCAAAGCTCTCATAAGGGATTCCCCTTTAGGGAACCGATACGCACGGCGTGGCCGGAGCGATCACCCCTCGAGCGCTTCGCTCGCCTCGATCCATGCGGCCTCTGCCCGCGCCAGCGCGGTGGCGGCGTGCGCGCGCTCTTTCAGCAGTGACTCACCGCGCTTTTGATCGCGCGTGAACAGTTCCGGATCGGCCAGGGCCGCATCAATGCGCGCGAGCGCTTCGTTGGCCTGCTCGATCTCCTTCTCCGCCGCCTCGAGCTTGCGCTGCAGCGTGTACTTGGAGTGCTTCGGCTTCGGCTCGGTCGCGACCACAACAGCCGCGACATGCTTTTCGCCCTCATCCGCCGGCCGATCCGCCGCCGCGACGAGTTTGCGATAGTCTTCGAGATCGCCGTCATACTGGCGGGCGCGGCCGTGATAGACGAGCCAGAGCCGATCAGCGCACGCTTCGGCCAGATAGATATCGTGCGTGATCAGTAGCACAGCGCCTTCGTATTCGTTGATCGCGTGGATCAGCGCTTCGCGGCTATCGATGTCCAAGTGCGACGTCGGCTCATCGAGAATCAGCACGTGCGGCTTTTGGTGCGCCATCAGGCCGAGCAGCAGGCGCACCTTCTCGCCGCCGCTTAGGTTTTGCACCTTGGTGTCGATCTTTTCCTGCCCGAACCCCATGCGCGCCGCGAGCGAGCGCAAGCGCGGCGGCGCCCAGTCCGGCTCCAGATCGCGCACGTGCTCCAGCACAGTTTCGCCTTCGCGCAATTCGTCCAACTGATCCTGGCTGAAATAGCCCATCACCGCTTTGCCGGAGGCGACACGCTTGCCCGAGAGCAACGCCAAACGCGCCGCGATCGACTTCACCAATGTCGTCTTGCCCTGCCCGTTCGGGCCGATAATGACGATGCGGTCGTCGTGATCGAGCCTGAGCGAGACTTTCCTCAGAACCGGCTTGCCTTCGACGTAGCCGAGGTCGCATTCGTCCAGCACCACCAGCGGCGACGCCAGCTGCACCGGGTCCTCGAAATGAAACGGCGTTGTGCGCTCTTCAAGCGGCACGGCGATATCTTGCATCTTTTCGAGCTGCTTGATCCGGCTCTGCGCTTGCGCGGCTTTTGAGGCCTTGGCGCGGAAGCGATCGATGAATTTCTGCAAGTGCGCTTTTTGCGCATCTTGCTTGGCCTTCATGCCGACAGCCAGCGCCATGCGCTCGGCCTTCTTGCGCAGATACGCGTCATAGCCGCCGACGAAGACTTCGAGCTTCTTATCGTCCAGCGCCAGAATGTGCGTCACCGAGCGATTGAGCATTTCGCGATCGTGGCTGACGCAAACCACTGTGTGCGGATAATCGCGCAAATATTCTTCGAGCCAGGCTGCGCCTTCGAGATCGAGATAGTTGGTCGGCTCGTCCAGCACCAAAAGGTCCGGCGCCGAGAACAGCACGCCAGCCAAAGCCGCGCGCATGCGCCAGCCGCCGGAAAACTCTCGCGCCGGTCGGCGCAGATCGTTTTGCTCGAAGCCCAAGCCCACCATGATTGCGCTCGCCCGCGCTTCGCCGGAATAACCATCGATCTCGGCGAGGCGCATGTGAATGTCGGCGATGCGTTGGGGATCTTCCGCCGTCTCGGCTTCGGCGAGCAGCGACGTCATCTCCTCGTCGGCCGCCATCACCAGATCGAGCAGCGGCGTCTCCACTTGCGGCGCCTCCTGCGCCACGAAGCCCATCCGCGCCCCGCGCCGCACCCGGATCGAGGCGTTCGGCTTGCCGACCTCGTCGCGGATCAGCTTCAGCAGCGTCGATTTGCCCGTGCCGTTCTTGCCGACGAGGCCGACTTTCCAGCCCTCGGCGATGAACGCGTTGGCGTTCTCGAACAGCGGCCGCGGGCCGATGCGGTAAGTGAGGTCCGAAATCTCGAGCATGGAGGCGCGTGCTTAGCGGGCGCGCGCCGCTTTGCCTACGCTAAGGGTGGGAACCAGGTATCGTTTCTGGCGGTTTGGTCTCGCCATGTTCGATGCAGACCCCGCCAGCGATCCCGATATCGCCAGTTACCAAGTCTCCGAAGACGGGATGGTCTGGCGCCCCTACGACGCCGCGCGCGACAGCCTGGCCATCATGCACAAACGCATCGAGTTCGCACCGCCGTCCAATGGCGAGGCCCGCGCGACATCAAAGAGACTGCGCATCCCAATGAAGTTCCAGGGCGAGACTGCGGCGAAAGCCATCCGAAGCTCGCGCGCGGAGCGCACAGCCCTCCTACGCCAAGGCTACGAAGGGCGTCCTACGTGCGCTCCGCGAGCGTAGGATGGTGGACCCGAGGAGGATCGAACTCCTGACCTCTGCATTGCGAACGCAGCGCTCTCCCAGCTGAGCTACGGGCCCTCAACCATGGGAGGCGCGATATAGAGCCGGGGCCGCATAGCCGTCAATTGCCAGCGCTGGGCCCGCCCCACGGTTGCCGGGGGCGCCGGGCGCCTTTATCTCCAGGCCCATGATTCATATCCTGTTCGAGCTGATCCGTGCGATCCTGGGCCTGATCCAGGTGGTGCTGATCGTCTATGTCGTGATTTCCTGGCTGTTCGCCTTCGACATCGTCAGCCGCCGCAACCAGTTCGTCTATTCGATCTACGAGTTCACCCGCCGGGTCTCGGACCCAATACTGCGCCCGCTGCGCCGCATCATCCCGCCTGTCGCCGGGGTCGATCTCTCCGTGCTCGTTCTGCTCTTGGTGCTGTGGCTGCTGCAGGCTGAGGTGAGCTACTGGATTGAAGGCATGCTGCTCGGCACGCGAGGCGTTCTCTGAGCCGGCTGCGCGTTCGCCTCACCCCATCCGGCGGCGCCGACCGCATCGACGGCCGCGCTGCCGACGAGACTGGTCCCTACCTCAAAGCCCGCGTCCGCGCCGCGCCGGAGAACAACGAAGCCAACCGCGCGCTGGAAGCGCTAATCGCGAAAGCGTTCGGCGTGGCGAAAGGCAAAGTCAGCGTGTCGCGCGGCCAAACTGCGCGACTCAAAGTGCTAGAGATTGACGGCGCCAGCGATAACGACATCGCCGCCTTCATCGCGCGTTATGAGGAAAAGCCATGACCGGCCGCAGCATTGACGGAAAAGCCATCGCCGCCCGCGTCCGCGCCGAGGTGGCCGACGCGGTGAAGCAGCTCCCCGGCCAACCGGCGCTGGCGGTCGTGCTCGTCGGCGACGATCCGGCGTCTCATGTTTATGTGGCGTCCAAAGGCAAGGCGACGATCGAAGCCGGCATGCGCAGCGTCGAAATTCGCCTGCCCACAGACACGACGCAAGACGACCTGATCGCCAAGGTCGCGCTCCTCTCAGCCGACAATGACATTGACGGCATCCTCGTCCAGCTGCCGCTACCCAAGCACATCAGCGAGCCCGCCGTGCTCGCCGCGCTCGACCCGTTGAAAGACGTCGATGGCCTGACCGAAGCAAGCGCCGGCAAGCTCGTGCTCGGCAAGCCGGGCCTGCGCCCCTGCACGCCCGTCGGCTGCGTGATCCTGGCGCGCACCGAGCGGCCCGATCTCACCGGCGCCAACGTCGTCGTCATCGGCCGCTCGATCCTGGTCGGCAAACCGGCGGCGCTTCTGTTTCTCGAGCAGAACGCCACCGTCACCATCGCGCACTCGAAGACGCGCGACCTCCGCATGGTCTGCCGCGGGGCCGATATTCTCGTCGCGGCCGTTGGCCGGCCGGAAATGGTGCGCGGCGATTGGATTCGCCCGGGCGCCATCGTCATCGATGTCGGCACCAATCGCGTGCCGGCGCCGGAGAAGGGCGAGGGCAAAACCAAGCTGGTTGGCGACGTTCATTTCGCCGAGGCGATCAAGGTGGCCGCCGCCGTCAGCCCCTCGCCCGGCGGGGTTGGGCCGATGACGATTGCGTGCTTGTTGCGCAACACCGTGCTCGCTGCATGTGCGAGACGGGGTTGGCCTGTGCCCGAGATTCTCGCGGCGGGTTAAAAGCGACCCACGGCGCTTGTGCGCCCATGACGCCCCCGTTAGCTTCCCGCCCCACAACGAACCCAGGGAGGGGATCGAACGTGGCAAATACATCCAAGCCAAGCGGCCTCGGCCGTCTGTTCATCCGCAAGTCGGTTGAACAAATGCACGCCGAGCACGAGCAAGGCGAACTCAAGAAAACGCTCGGGCCGCTGAACCTGATCTTTCTCGGCATCGGCTGCATCATCGGCACCGGCATCTTCGTGCTGACTGGCCGCGCCGCGGCGGAATTCGCCGGCCCCGGCATCATGATCTCGTTCGTCATCACCGGCACGCTCTGCGCGCTGGTGGCGCTCTCCTACGCCGAACTGGCTTCCGCCATTCCGGTGTCTGGCTCTGCCTATTCTTATTCTTACGCATCCATGGGCGAACTGGTCGCCTGGGTGATGGGCTTGCTGCTCGTGCTCGAATACGGCCTCGCGGCATCGACCGTCGCGGTGGGCTGGTCAGGCTATACGGTCAGCTTGCTGGCGGACCTGGGCGTACACATACCTGCGGCGTTCACTGCCGCACCTGGCGTGCCCGTCACAGATCACGACACCGGCGCCGTCATCGCCACTGGCGTTGTGAACCTGCCGGCGATCATCGGCCTTGCCGCCGTCACCACGCTGCTCGTGGTCGGCATTTCGGAATCGGCGATCGTCAACAACGTCATCGTCTTCATCAAGGTCGGTGTCGTCATCGCCTTCATCGTGATCGGCGCGGGCTATGTGAACACCGATCTCTGGACGCCGCTCATCCCCGAGCAAATCCCGGCGCCGCCGCCCGGCACCGATATGAGCATCTGGGCCCAGATCACGCGCGCCCTCGGCGGCGTGCTCACCGGCGCCGACACCGGCCAATACGGCGTGCCCGGCCTCATCACCGGCGCTGCGACCATCTTCTTTGCCTATATCGGCTTTGAAGCCGTCTCCACCGCCGGCGCGGAATCGAAGAATCCGGGCCGCGACATGCCGATCGGCATTCTCGGTTCGCTCATCATCTGCACCATTCTCTACATTCTCACTTGCGCCGTGCTGGTCGGCATCGTGCCGTACCAACAGCTCGACAACCCCGCTCCGATCGCGCTCGCAGTCGATGCGATCGGCCTGCCGTGGTTTGCCTTCGTGGTGAAGCTCGGCGCCTTCGCGGGCCTCTCGTCGGTGATGCTGGTTCTGCTCTACGGGCAGACGCGCATCTTCTACACGATGGCCAAGGACGGCTTGATCCCGCAAGTGTTCGCCAACGTGCACCCGAAGTTCCAAACACCGTGGATCAACACCATCCTGGTCGGCATCCTGGCCATGGGCTTCGCCGGCTTCATGGGACTTGATGCACTGGCGAATTTGACGAACGTCGGCACGCTGGCGGCGTTCTCGATCGTCTGCATCACGGTGGTCTATCTCCGCTACGCGCGGCCGAACATCAGCCGGCCGTTCAAGACGCCGCTCTTCCCGATCACGCCGATCCTTGGCGCGCTGATGTGCATCTTCTTGCTGATGTCGCTGATGGCGCACGACGCAACGCGCAACTTCTTCCTGATCTATCTGGGCGGCGGCTTCCTGCTCTACTTCGTCTACGGCTTGTGGAACTCGAAGCTCGGCAAAGGCATCGTCGTCACCGGCGTCGAACAACCGAACCCGGTTCAACCGAACCAATAAGCGAACATCATCGCTGCAAGGGCGCCGTCATCGAAAGATGGCGGCGTTCTTGTTTACGGCGCATAGTGCGGGCAAAGGAGCTCCCATGCCCGCAGAGAAAATCGGCGCAGCCGCAGCCATCGCCAGGCTCGACGGCTGGCGCGAGGTCTCCGGCCGCGACGCCATCATCAAAGACTTCCGCTTCAAGGATTTCAACGCCGCCTTCGGCTTCATGACGCGTGTCGCGCTCTACGCCGACAAGCACGACCACCACCCGGAATGGACCAACGTCTACAACCGCGTCGAGGTCACGCTGGCGACGCATGACTCCGGCGGCGTCACCGACAAGGACGTGGCGCTGGCGCATTTCATGAATGAAGCGGCGGCCAAGCTGCCCTGAGCTTGCGCTTTCCCCCGCCCCGCCACAGTGTCCGCCAAAACGGGAGGATCACATGGCTGGACGTGTTGCGGGCAAGAAGATTTTCATCACTGGTGCGGCCCAAGGCCTGGGTGCGGCCATGGCTGCGGCTTGCGCGGCGGAAGGCGCAAAGGTCGCGCTCGCCGATATCAATGCCGGCGGCGCCAGCGATCGCGCCGACGCCCTCAACGCTAAACACGGCGCAGGCACAGCCTTCGCTTACGCGCTCGATGTCACCAACGAAGAGCAATGGATCGCAGCGCTCGAAGCGGCCAACGCCGCCTTGGGCGGCATCTCCGGCCTCGTCAACAATGCCGGCATCTCTTCGCGCGAAGGCGGCATCGAAGAACTTTCGCTCGAAGGCTTCCGCAAGCTGATGAGCGTTAACGTCGATTCCGTTTTTCTGGGCGCCAAGCACGGCATCAAGTACCTGGCCAAGAACCAGCCCGGCTCGATCGTCAACATCAGCTCGATCGCGGGCCTGATCGCGAACCACACCTCGCCCGGCTACAACGCCTCCAAAGCCGCTGTTTGGCTGCTCTCCAAGAACATCGCGCTCTATTGCGCCAAGAAGGGCTTGGACGTGCGCTCCAACTCCATCCACCCGACCTTCATCGACACGCCCATCCTCGACCCCATCCGCAACATGTTCGGCAAGGACGAAGCCGAGGCCAAACTAGGCCGCCAGGTGCCGCTCGGCCGCATCGGCAAGCCCGAGGAGATCGCCGCCGCGGCGCTTTATCTCCTGTCGGACGAAAGCCGCTTTGTCACCGGCGCGGAACTGAAGGTCGATGGCGGCATCTCAGCGATGTGATTTGCCGCCGCCGCTCTATCGCCCAACATCTGGTTCATGTTCCGACCCATGCGTTTCCTCGCCGGCCTCATTGCTCTGTTCACCCTCGCCGCTTGCGGCGAGCCTGAACCGCAAACCCCAGCCACGCCGCTGCCCACCGATCCGTCGGCACAAGTGCGCGTTTACATGCAGACCTCGCGCATGAGCCCGGACTGGATCTCCATCGCCCGCCAGCGCGATTGCACTGGCCAGGAAGACGCCGGCGAGCGCTGCCCGTATGGCGAGGTCTACTACAACAAGAACATGATCACACGCAGCGTCGATGGCTCGATCGCCAACATCTGGGTGCAGACCGATCACGGCGCGCCACAGCTCTTCCAAGGCGAAACTGAGTCATCCGTCATCACCGTGCGCTACACACGCACACGCCTGCACTATCGCTTCAACTGCACAGACGACACCTTCACCATCGTTGAGCGCCAAATCCTCGGCAGCAACGATACGGTGTTGCAGAGCATCAACCCACCGCAAATCTTCCGCGAGCCGCAGCGCTGGAGCGCCGTCGCCATCGCCATGCCGATTGCTTGTGACGGCGGCGAGCTTCGCCCCTGATCAGCCCTGACGGCGCTGATAGATGATGTTCACCAGCAGAACGCGCGCGCCCGGCGCGCCAAGCGTGCGGTCCACCGATTGCTGCAACAGGCGGGTGAGCTGCGTTGGATCAGGCGCGGTGCGATCGCGATAGTGGATTTGTGAGTACGTCGCGAGCGCTGTGCGCAAGGCGTCGCGCACGCGCGGCGCATTCAGTTGCGCGCGGCGGCGTAGAGCTTCGTCCGGCACGTCGAGCCCCATATCAATCACGATCGTGCCCTGCGTCGAATGACGCTGCAGCACGCCGGCCGACAGCGTCGGCATCGGCAGAAACGATTCCGCGCTGGTCAGCCGCTCTTGGCGTGTCGCCGGCGCCTGCTCGCCCGAACTGGCGCTGCTGCTTGAGCCACTGCCAGACGCCGCCGCAGGCCCGGCAAGGGCGGCGAGCAGAACGAACGGTGCGAGGCGCGCGGAAAGACGCATGTTTGCGGGCTTGCGCCGATGCGGTGAAATTTCCGTTAGCGCAATGGCTTGGTATCGTCGGGCGCGTGCGCTTTGCCGAACATCGCCGCCAGATCGACGGTCGAGCGCTCGCCCAGCGCATCGAAATGCTCCGCCAGCCAGCGATCGGCAGCCGCGCGCCCGGTCTCGAACAGCGTATTGAAGAAGCTGAGATCGGTGTTGAGATCGACGCCAAGGCCCAACGGCGTCAACGCCTGCGCTTCGCTGACATTGTGCACCAGCATTTTCCGATAGCGCCCTTCCGGCAAGCGGCTCTCATCCACCAGCCGGGCCACGAACTCGATTGCGCGCAGTTCGCTTATGAGGCTGCTATTGAAATTGATTTCGTTAACGCGCGCGGTGATCTCGGTCGGCGTGCGCGGCGCGCCTTCGCGCTCGATCGGGTGCGTCTGCACGATGACGATGTCGCGCGAGCCTTCGACTTGAAACAGGGGAAACAATGCCGGATTGCCGGTGTAGCCACCATCCCAATAGGGCACGCCGTCAATCTCCACCGCCTGAAACATCTGCGGCAGACAGGCCGATGCCATCACGTGATCGGCGGTGAGCTCGCCATGCTCGAACACGCGAATGCGCCCGGTCTCGACATTGGTGGCGCCGATGAAGAGTTTGATCTTATCGCACGCGCGCACGCGCTCGAAATCGACCAGCTCCTCGAGCAATTCCTTCAGCGGGCTGATGTTAAGCGGGTTGAAGTCATAAGGCGAAGCAAACTTCGCGGCGAAGTCGGCCCAGATCGCCATATAGCTCTCAGGCGACCAGCCCGGCATGAAGCCGTTCAAGAACGCCATCATCGGCGTGCGCCGATAGGGGCTCGTCCGCCCCGCTTGCGCGACACCTTCCCAGAATCGCTTCAGCTTCGCGCGTGCGCCTTCGCGACCGCTCTCGTGCAACCCATCCGCCAGCACCACCGCGCACATCGCGCCGGCAGACGAGCCCGACGCCGCCGCAAACTCGATGCGCTCGTCCTCCAGCAACCGATCCAGCGCACCCCAAGTATAAGCGCCCAGCGCGCCGCCGCCTTGTAGCGCGAGGGAGATGCGCTTTTTCATGTGCAGATCACGTGCTCGCCGTATTCGGCAAGGTCCTCGTCGTGGGTCAGAAGGCGCATGGGCTCGACTGTCGCCTGCGCAACAAGGAGCCGGTCGAAAGGGTCAGCGGTCAAACGAGGCAAATCCTCAACTGCGCAGCAATGATCGGCAGTCATAAGCAGCGGCGAGTACCTTGCCCGTTCGAAGAAATGCACGCGAGCCTCCGCCGCCGACATCGGCAAAGCCGGACGGCCCTTTCGCCGAACGCCATGCTTGATGGCGATTTCCCACAAGCTGACGACGCTGACGAAAATTTCGTTGCTTGAATCCGCGACCAGCGCACGCGCGCGTTTGGACAAACGCTCGCTATCATAAACCGCCCAAAGCGCGATGTGGGTATCCAGCAAGAGTCGCAGCGATCACTCCCCCGTAAAGAGTTTCGCTATCTGCGCATCAAGCTTCTTGTCGGGCTCAGGCACTTTGAACATCCCTTCAGCAGCGCCAAGCCGCTTGCCGCCGCGCACGCGCGCGATCGGCACCAGCCGCGCCGCCGGCTTTCCGTTCCGTGCGATAATGATTTCTTCTTCCGCGCCGGATTCCACTGCCTCGACGAGCCGAGACAGGTTGGATTTCGCTTCGAGCATGTTCACGGTCGACATGACGCTAAGTTAGCTAATCCTGGCTAACCCGTCAAGCGATCACTGCGCCGTCCAGCCGCCGTCCATGTTCAGCGCCGCGCCGTTGATCTCGTCCGCCGCCGGCGTGGTGAGGAAGAGTGCGAGCCCCGCCACCTGCTCGACCTTCACGAACTCCTTCGTCGGCTGCGCGGCCAGCAGCACATCGTTGATCACCTGCTCGCGCGTCATCCCGCGCGCCTTCATCGTGTCCGGAATTTGGCCTTCCACCAGTGACGTCAGCACGTAGCCCGGCGAGATCGCGTTGCAGCGTACGTTGAACGTCGCGCCCTCGAGCGCGACGGTTTTGGTGAGGCCAATGATGCCGTGCTTGGCCGCCACATAGGCCGACTTGAAGGGCGAAGCGACGTGGCCGTGCGCCGAAGCGATATTGATGATGCGGCCATACTTGCGCGCCTTCATGCCGCGCATCGCGGCGCTGATGGTGTGAAATGCGGACGAAAGATTGAGCGCGATGATGGCGTTGTATTTCTCGACCGGAAAATCTTCGATCGGCGAAACGAATTGAATGCCGGCATTGTTGACCAGCACATCCAATCGCCCAAACGCGCCGACCGCGGCCTCGACCAATCCAGCGCACGCCTCCGCCTGCATCAGATTGGCGCCGTCATAACGCACTGTGACGCCAGCCTCGCGCTCGAGCGCTGCGCGTGTCTTTTCGATCTCAGCCGCATCGCCCAAGCCGTTGAGCGTCACATTCATGCCGGCCTTGGCCAAAGCGGTGGCTATCCCCAGGCCGATGCCGCTGGTGGAGCCCGTCACCAGAGCTGCTTTTGAATCGCTCATCTGCTTCCCTTCTTGGCCGTTGTCTTGCGCCTGGGGCCTGGAACCGCTAGCGCAAGCCTCATATAGCCGCGCTGCGGCCCAGGAGGGACACCTACCCCATGGATTTCACTGCGCCACTCAGTGCGTTTGTGTCCGGCTTCCCCGACTTCATCCTGCAACTGGGTGTAGCACTCGGACTCTTCGTTGCCTCCTTGATCATCTACGTGATCATGACGCCGCACAAAGAACTGGCGCTGATCCGCGCCGGCAACCCATCAGCGGCGCTCGCCTTCGCCGGCGTCGTCGTCGGCTTGGCCATCCCGCTGGGATCGTGCCTGGCTTACGCCTTCGGGCTCTGGGACCTGCTGATCTGGGGCGTCGTCACGCTGCTTCTGCAATTGCTGGCGTTTCGCTTCGCCGACATGTTCCTGCGTGGCCTGCCGCGCCGCATCGCTGAAGGCGATGTCGCCGCCGCCGTGTTTCTGATGAGCGTGAAGATTGGTCTGGCGCTCATCATCTCCGGAGCGCTCGCCGATCCGAGCATGTCCGTTTATCGGGCGGGGTAACGGATGATCCGGCTCATCCCGGATTGGCTTTTGTACATCATCGTCATTGCGGCGGTGGTGTTCGTCCTGTTTCGCGTCGATCAGCGCGCCGATGCGCCCGAGGCGCTGCCGGACTCACCGGAAGTCGGCGCCTTCCTGCCGCCGCCATCGATCTACGATCCGGAAGTACTGGTCGAGGTCGGTCCCGTTGCATCGGGCCTGGGCAGTGCGTTTGCGATTTCCGAAGAAGGCTGGTGGATCACCGCCCGCCACGTCGTAGACGCATGCGACCGCGTCGGCCTGATCGTGGGTCACGGCGCAGCGACGCCGGTGCTTGAAGTGAAGGTGGCGCTGTTCGCCGATCTCGCTTTGCTGAAAACCGATCGCGCGCCGACCGCGCTCGCACTCGACACCTCCGAGCGCCGCTTCCAAGTCGGCCAACGCGCGTTTCATGTGGGCTTCCCGCAAGGCCGGCCGGGCGAAGCCTATTCGCGCTTGATCGGCCGCGAGACGCTCGTCGCCACTGGGCGCTACCGGCTTGAAGAACCGGTGCTGGCTTGGGCCGAACTGGGCCGCACTGGCGGCCTGCGCGGCTCGCTCGCCGGCATAAGTGGCGGCCCCGCCATCGCCGCCAACGGCCAAGTGATCGGCGTAACCGTCGCCGAATCCGCGCGCCGCGGCCGCATCTATACCGCCGCGCCCTCCTCGATCCTGCGCTTGCTGCGCGTCGAGCAAGTCACCGCGCAAGGCAGCCCGTCGCCACGCCTCACCGCCGACAATTACGGCCAAACCTCCGACGATCTCCGCCGCGAACTCGCGGTCGCGCAAGTCGTCTGCGTCGCGGCCGAGGCGCCATGAGCTTCTTCGCCGATCGCCTCATCGACGCGGTGCGCACGAAAAACACGCCGCTCTGCATCGGCATCGATCCGTTCGTGGATAAAATCCCCGCCGCGCTGTTCGGCAATGCGCGCGAAGACACTTCCGCCGTGCTCAAATTCTCTGCTTCGATCATCGACCTCGCGCGCGAGCACAGCGGCGTGGTGAAGCCGCAGCTGGGGCTCTTCGAACAGTTCGGCGAAATGGGTTACGCGACCGCACGTCTGATCACCGAACAGGCCCGCGCAGCAGGCCTTATCGTCATCCTCGACGCCAAACGCGGCGACATCGGCACAACAGCTGAGGGATATGCACGTGCCACGCTCGGGCCCTCGCCCGGCTTCGACGCCGATTGCGTCACTATCAATCCATATCTGGGCCTCGACACGCTGGAGCCATTCATCGCGACGGCGCAAGCCAACGCCAAGGGCGTCGCCATCCTCGTGCGCACCTCCAATCCCGGCGCGGGCGACGTGCAGGATTTGCAGGTCGGCGGCGCGCCGGTGTGGCGGCGCGTGGCGGAAATGCTCTCGCCGCAACAAGCGCGCTTACAGGGCGCATCCGGCTGGTCCGGCCTCATGGCCGTCGCCGGCGCTACCTACCCGGAAGAAGCGCGCATGCTCCGCGACGCGCTTCCACATTCGCTGTTCCTGGTTCCCGGTTACGGCGCGCAAGGCGCCTCCGCCGCCGACGCCGTCTCAGGTTTTGTGAAAACACCGAGAGGTTTAGAGGGCGGGGTTGTGAGTTCCTCGCGCGCCGTCACTTACCCGCCGGCTGCGCAAAGCGCTGCAAACATGAATGAATGGCGCGCCGCCATCCGCGAAGCCATGGCTGGCGCCGCCGCGGAACTTCGCGCCGCCTGCGCGGCCTGAACGCGCGACAAACCCGGTTAAACTCGCTAAAGCGTGCGACTCGGGAGACTCATTCATGCGCAAGAATCTGACGCACGCACTGACCGCCGCCGCTTTGGTTTTATTCTGCGCGCCGGCTTTCGCCGACGGCCCCGGCGACGGCGGCCCTGATGTCGCCGCCCCGCCGGTCACAACGCCAGCACAACCAGCGCCCGCGCCAGACCCTGTCGCACAACCCGCCGCCGCCGAAGGCCGCACCGGCATCATCCCGCTCGGCGACGCGCTCACTATCAACGTGCCGCAAGGCTATCGCTTCTATGGCGAGCCGGAAGCGCGCGCCTATTTGAGCCGCAACAACGCCGCCGTGCCGCCGGGCGCGATCTACGGCATGGTCGCCCGCGCCGACGCCGACATCAACGCGCCCGACACCTGGGCCACCGTCATCTCCTATGACGCCATCGGTTACGTGCAGCCCGAAACCGCATCCGGCCTCAGCGATGCAAGCTTCGAAGCCGACGTGCGCGCCGCGCGCGAACAACAGAACCGCGTGTTCGAAGGCTTCGCCACGCCGCCCGCCTTCACCGCTGAAGATCCGTCGCTCGCATGGGCGGAGCGCATTTTGGCGCCAGGCTCGCAAGGCAAAGATTATCGCTACGAGTTGAAAGAGCTGGGCCGCAACGGCGTCGCCGGCCTCACTTCGATCGGCACCGCCGACCAAGCGCCGGAAATCACCGCCGCCGCCGCTGAGATCGCCGGCATGCTGAGCTTCACCGAAGGCGAACGCCACGCCGATTTCCAACCGGCGAACGACACCGTCAGCGCCTACTCAGTGCCCGGCCTCGTCACCGGCCTCGCCGCCTCCACCGAACCGCAAGCCATCGCCGATCCCGCTGGCGGCACCGGCCAAACCGCATTCGGCGGCTTAGCCGGCTGGTTTCCGTGGGTAGCCCTCGGCGTCATCCTGCTGGCCATCGCCGGCTTCCTCATGATGCGCCGCCGCCGCGATAATGAGGATGAAGCTTAGCGCCGAAGTACGACGAAGGCGCGCCGTCAATCTGGACCGCCGGCGCCCTCGCCGGCTGCGATCGATCGATCAAGCGCCGGTGCTTGTCGGTAGCAGCAGCGCCATGCCGGCGAGGGCGCCGGCGGTCCAGATTTTACGGGGATAGATCGTCGCCAATCCGACCGGCCTCGTCTCGTGCGATACTGCCTCCATCATCTTCGCAGGAGGGCAGTTGGATCCCTGTTCAGCCAACGCGGAGATGGTGTGATCGAGCGTGATGCGCCGGTGCTTCTCGCAAGAGAAGGC
>LNFM01000819.1_pt1 | contig 73800 bp, 63 predicted proteins | sample 596031 | NCBI WGS metagenome assembly LNFM01 (sample SAMN04254537, study PRJNA301005) | activated carbon metagenome | isolation source: dual media filters at the Ann Arbor, Michigan drinking water treatment plant | place: USA: Ann Arbor
ATTGCTCGAATGCATCGGAATCCGAATCTGTGCGCGCGACATGTTCGAGCATACGCCATTTTGTGTCGAGACCGAACGCATCCGTGGTCTGATCGCGCTTGCCCATGCGCCGTCGCACCCGAGACGCCCCGAATGCAGCGAGCAGCGCCTCGCAAACGCACGCCGGACGAAGCAACGCGTGGTGGCTGCTGGCCGAAGTGGACGGCCCCCCGTCAGTTTTGCCAGCCCATGCGGCTGCCCATCCACGATGGCCGGTGGTAGCCGTGCGTCGTGGCGGACAGATCCCGCGCCACACTGGACAGGCCGGCGATCAGCGCATCTTCGGAACCCCCGCAACCGAGCGTTCCGAGCGCTTTCATATCGCCCTCGCAGGCTTTGCACACCTCGATGGCGTTTTGCACCGTGCGGCCCTCGGGCAGCAACATGCGCAGCGACTCGTGATCGCGCATGCCGCAGTAGGGACATTCGCGCCCCCCCCGCTTCCCAGCTAGGGCAGCAGCGGCCGCAACCGAGCTAGCGGACCTGCTCTAGCCCGCAGATAGCAGCGCACGCTGGTCACGAACCGCCGCACGGACAATAGCCCGCCGGCCACGCGTGCGACATCCTTGCCGCTGCTTCGCGCTTGAACGCCGGCAGCCACGTCAGCGGCAGCAGCAACGCTGCGGCCCGTAGAGCCGCGGGCTCGGTTCCGAATTAGCTAGCCAGCACGTCCGCGCGCTCGTCGTCGCGGTGCAGCGCAGCCATGAACCATGAAGCGAACCATGCTGGCGCGCGCAACGTAACGAGCGTGCCTCAACGCATCCGGACCCGGTGCTCGGGCGCCCAGCGCTGCGCGAACGAGCCTATCTGGAGAAGGCTGGAATCGCTTCGGGTTGGGCAACGCAGCACAGCACGATCAGCGTGAGCTTGGCACCGCGCGTGTCTCGGAGTGCGCGCTTCGCGAGACGCTGGGCTCCTCGCGGCGACCGATCAGATCGATCAAGGCGACCAGAAAGGCACTCAGCGCGGAGAACATCGACGCCGGCACCAGATTCATGCAAAGCCACTTCGGATCCGGCGGCAGCCCGCAGACTTCGGGCTCGTCCACCCGCAGGAAAACGAGTCGAGTCCGCGCGTAGCCCCAATGCCAAGCCATGCCGACCCGACGGATGCGTCCCCGTCGATGACGAAACGCCGCAACCGACGGGTGACGAGCGCCTTAGCACGACTCGCGCCGCGCGGGGTCGTGATCCGGACCCGATCGAGGTTGGCAATCGCCTTCTCGCTCGCAAGTCCGAGGCTGAGTGCGATGAGCCGCTCCGGCACCAAGGCGTTCAGTCAACGCAACCAGCGGCTCATCGCTCCCGAAAGATAGTGCTCCGTGCGTCGATACGTCGTGATGACATGAGGATACGGCGGATCGGCCGCGACCGCGACCGCGAGCAGGTGGGCCGCATCATTCGAGTACTTGATCACCGGGCTGGCCTGCTGCTTGTAGCGTGGATCGACGTGGATGATCCTTCCGTTGCTGGCATGGACGAGCGTTGCGCAACACCACGCGCCCGATGGCGTCATCGAGTGCATGCACGGTGATGCTTGTTTCTTCCGTGCGCGGCAGACCGAGTCCACAGTCGCTACCTAGCATCAACTACGGGCCGAGGACGTCGAGCGTCAGTGCACGACTTGTCATGTTTTGGCAACGGCATTGCCGGTTACACTAGCGCCCTGCCAGGGATACGCAGAGCGAGTCGTTCGCAAAGATCGAGGGAGATGGTCAAGCAATGCCGAATCTAGGATCGGTACTGAAGCAGGAAATGGCTCGCATCGCGCGCCGTGAGTTACGCACCCACATCGCTGCCGCGAGAAAGTCGAGTGCTCAGCAAAAGCGTCACGTCGTCGCGCTCAAGACGCGGGTCGCGGTGCTGGAGCGCAAACTTGCCGCGATCGGCAAACTCGACAACACCAGCACCCCAGCGCAGTCCGCTGCCGAATCCTCCGACATGCGCGTTCGCTTCGCTCCCAAGGGCCTGCGTTCGCTGCGCGGACGCCTGGGCCTTTCGGCGGAGCGTTTCGGTCGCCTGATCGGCGTGACCGGCCAATCGATCTACAACTGGGAGCAACGCGTCACCACGCCGCGTGCCCAGCAGCTGCAGCAGCTCGCCGCCGTGCGCAGCATCGGCAAACGTGAAGCGCTCGCGAGGCTCGAGAAGCTGGATGCACAAAGCTCGCCTGCGCAGACTTCTCGACCGGCGAGCGACCGACGCGCCCGAAAGGGCTGACAGCCACGACCCGCATCGGGTTTCACGCGCTGAATCGCGCGCGGACACGACGGTCGGGCTGCGTCCGATCGAACCGATGTCGATTGCCTCGGCGGGCCAGTCCACATAGACTCGACCGACGGGCTTACTCGTCGCAGACCCAGTGACTCGCCCGCCTGGGAGTTCACGGCACATGACCGACCCGATGACCGACGCTTCGTCGCGCAGCAGCGCGTCAGCCGTTTGCCCGCGCCCAACGACACCGCTGTTCGGCCGCGGCATGCGCACCCTCGGTGCCGTGTTCGTCGCAGGGAGCCTGGCCACGCCTGCCCTCGCTCAAAGCTATCCGACGCGGCCCGTGAGGCTCGTGGTCTCGGTGGCCCCCGGCGGCAACCTCGACATGATGGGACGCGCCGCGGCTCAGGCATTGACCGAAGCACTCGGTCGGCAAGTGATCGTCGAGAACCGTCCGGGCGCCAACAGTACCCTCGGCGCCGACAATGTCGCGCGCTCGGCGCCGGACGGCTATTCCCTGCTCATGATCGCCGGCACCTTCCTCATCGGACCACTGATGATGAACAACCCGCCCTTCGATACCTTGCGGGACTTCACGGGCATCAGCCAGGTCGCCGTCGTGCCGCAGATGCTCGTCGTTCATCCATCGATGCCGTTGCGCAGTGTCCAGGCACTCATCGACCTGGCGAAAGCGCGGCCCGGCGAATTGAACTATGCCACCTCCGGAAACGGTTCCGGCTCGCACATGGCCATGGCGTTCTTCATGCGGCAGGCGCACGTCCAGCTGACCCGCATTCCCTACAACGGCGACGGACCTGCGCTCGTCAATCTGCTCGGCGGGCAGATCCCGGTGAAGTTCGACAACCTCAGCACTTCGATCGGACATGTCCAGGCCGGACGCCTGCGCGCTTTGGGCGTCACCACGCCCAAGCGCACGGCATTGCTGCCGCAAGTGCCCGCGATCAGCGAGACGCTGCCCGGCTACTCGGCAAGCATCTTCAACGGCATGGTTGCACCTGCGGCCACCTCCAAGGACATTCTCGCGCGGCTGCATGGCGAGATCGCTCGGTTCACCCAGTCGGCGCAGAACCGCGCGAAGTTCGAACGACTGGGCGTGGAGTTGCAGGCCAGTCCCTCACCCGAGCAGTTCACGGTTTTTCTCAAATCCGAATATGCCCGCTACGCGCGACTCATCGAGGAGGCGGGCATGAACAAGTGAAGCCGAAGCGCGCTTGCGCGTCGCGGCCCTGCTCTTTCATGTTGCAAGCGCGATGACAGCCCTTGATCTGCATCATGAAGCCGGGCTAGACCTGCCGCTAGGCTAGCGCCCACCGCCGGCAAGCCGGTGAAGCTCCCGAACACCCGCCCGCCTCGTCCCATCCCGATACGATCTCACACACCATGACCGAAGCACGCCACGCCGGACGCAACGTCTACCTGCTGATCCTCTGCCAGGGATTGCTCTTCATCAACAACACCACGCTGATCGCCATCAATGGGCTGGTCGGCTTCGCGCTCGCTCCCTCCGCCGCGCTCGCGACGATTCCCGTCACCGCCTACGTCATCGGCTCGGCGCTCGCCTCGGCGCCGATCGCGCGCATGATGCGCCGCTACGGGCGCAAGACAGGCTTCTCCGTCGGCGCAGTCTTCGGCATGCTCGGTACGGCGCTCGCCGCCCTGGGCGCCTATCACAAGCTCTTCTGGGTGGTTTGCCTGGGAACGCTGATCGTCGGCATCTACAACGCTTGCGGGCAGCTGTACCGTTTCGCCGCGGCGGAGGTGGCCCCGCTGAAGTTCAAGGAACGCGCCATCTCCTGGGTCATGGCCGGCGGCATCATCGGCGGCGTGGTCGGCCCGAATCTCGCCAATCATTCCAAGGATTTGTTCCCCGTCACGTTCGCCGGCTCGTATGCGGTACTGATCGTGTTCTCGCTGGCCGCCATCGCCGTCCTGCAATTGGTGCACTTCCCCGCGCAAACCGCGCAGGAGAAGGCCGGCGGCGGGCGGCCGATCGGCGAGATCATGCGCCAGCCCGCATTCATCGTCGCCGCACTCTCGGCGACGATCGGCTTCGGCGTGATGAACCTGCTCATGACCGCCACCCCACTGGCGATGCAGATGTGCAGCCATCCCTTCTCGGACGCGGCGCTCGTGCTCGAATGGCACGTCATCGGCATGTTCGCGCCGTCGTTCTTCACCGGCAGCCTGATCAAGCGCTACGGGGTGCTCAACATCATCTTCGTCGGCGTGGCGTTGATGTTCGGCTGCGTCGGTTTTGCCCTGATGGGCAACGATGTCATGCACTTCCTCGGCGCGCTCTTCGTGCTCGGCGTCGGCTGGAACTTCATGTTCATCGGCGGCACCACGCTCTTGCTGGAAACGTACCGCCCGGAAGAGAAGAATCGGGTCCAGGGCACGAACGACCTGCTCGTATTCGTGACCATGGCGACCTCCTCGTTCGCATCCGGCGCGCTGATCACGAGCCGCGGCTGGGAGCTGCTCAATTACGGCGCGCTGCCCTTCCTCGTCATCGCCGCCGTGGCGGTGCTGTGGCTGATGAACCAGCGCCGCGCGGCGTCGGCGATAGCCCGTGGCTGAGGGCATCGATGCTCGGACGGTTTCGGTGCAGTGCGTCTCGGATCGGGACGGCGAGAGCTAGACTGCGCCGACGCTTTCCGGATCCTTCTCGAACCGCTTTCGGCGCATGAAGAAGCAGAAATTGCCAGCGGCATTCGCGCGGTCGTTCTCGTTCAGCGCCGCGGTCACCAGCGCCCCATTGTGCGGCTCTGGCGCGAGGCTGCCCAAAGCCCCGATGCGCTCCCAGCTGGCCGAGTAATTGTCGCGGCTGAGCGTCGGACGCAGCGTGAGTATCCCGAACCGCTCGGGATACACCACCGTGGCGTGCCGCATCTGCGGAACGTGATACCAGACGTAGTAGGTGCCGTCGCTATGCAAAACGAGCTTGTCTCGACCGTGGCCGATGCTGCCGATCGAAACCCCGCTCGTCAGCGCGCGCAGCAGATCCGCCTTGTGCAGGTAGAGATCGACCGCGTAGCTCAGGCTCGTCCCCAAGATGCCGATGCGCGCGTATCCCCAGTTGCCCGATGACGACTGGTAGATCCAGTCGCCCCGAATGTCCCGAGTCTTCCACCACAGCAGGATTCTCTCGATCCAGAGAATCGCGGCGATCAGCGTACCGGCCTCCAGCATCGCCCGCATCACCCGCATGCCCGCAGCCGAGGGCTGGGCGAGTTCGGGGATCAGGCCGTGCAGGAAGGATTCGACGCCCTCGAGCAGCGCGCCGGACTTGAGTATCGTGTAGAGCGCCGCGCCGATGCCCAGGGCCTCGTAGCGGTAGTTCAAGGGATTGCGCGTCACGCTGGCTCGTCATGCTCACTGCGGAGTCCCCATCATATCGCTTCCGCGCTCACTCCATGTCGTGGGCCGGCCACGCGCTCGCGTCTATGGTCTCCCGATATCCGTGCCAGGTGGCATGTCCGAGCAGCGGTATCGTCACGGCCAGGCCGATCAGAGCCGTGGCGAAACCGAGGGCGGTCAACGCGACGATCAGCATGATCCAGACGAGCATCGGGGCCTTGTTGCGCAGCACGGCATTGACGCTGGTCACGATGGCCGTCACCGCGTCGGCATCGCGATCGCAGATCATCGGCAACGAGAAGGCGCTGAAGAGAAAGGTGAGCAGCGCGAAGATCGATCCGACCGCCGACCCGATGCCCAGAAACACCAGCAACTGACCGAACTCCGGATTGCCCTGCATGGGGAAGAAGACGTGAACCATCGAGCCCGCCCGCGCCCACACGAGGAACAGCACCAGCAAGGCGAGGGCGAACACCATGGTCGTCCCGATCGTCTTGCGCTGCTCCTGCCAGCAGCGTGCGAGCGAAGGGGCCAGGCCCCGTTCGAGTTGCCGGCTGACCGAATACAAGCCCAGCGCGAGCACCGGTGCGATGAAGACGAATCCGGACAACAGCACCAGGGCGGCCCAATAGCTGCCGAGCTTCAACCCGATGCCAGTCACCATCCACGACAGCGCGGCGATGGCCACGCCGTAACCCAGGCTTTGTCGCGGGGCACGACGCAAGTCGGCCCACCCCTTGCCGACCCAGCGCAGCGGCGCGCCCGGCGCCAGGTGCCGGCATGGCGCAACGAACGGCAATGCGGATGGCTCCGCCATCGGCGTCTTGACTGGCGCGATCTCGCTGGTCATGTCGTGCGCCCTCCTCCAGGGATAGACAAAAAGTATCGCTGGCCATGCCACGCGCAGTCAATCGCTCACCGCTCGCGGATCGGGGATAGGCGCGTTGCCAAGCATGCATCGAGCAGTTATAGTGCCCCGCATTCCATCATCACAGCAGCATGTCGGATCGTCGCACCGCCGATCCGTGGGCGCGCGTGTCGATGGGAGCCGTAAGCTCAGGATTTCGGTCGCGACTCGCCGAAAGCGCCCTCGCTCGATGAAGCAGGCGCGGGGCGCCGGGTTTGCTCCAGCCTCGCATCCGCGGCCGAATTCGAAGAGGTCGAGCAGTCAGGGAGGTCAGCGGCGCCATCGAGTCGACAGTACGAGACTCGTTGAGCGCCGACACCGAATCCGCCCAGCGAGGGGATTCGCTTGTGCACATAGGCGTGTCGGGCGGCATCGAGCCTGACCAGAGAGGATCGCAAGGTCGTGCTAGCCAATCGAATCATCTTCGTTTGTACCGTCGTGCTCGCGATGGTCTACCTCTACGGCGCGACCCGGATCCCCTCGCTGGACATCGGTGATCCGCTCGGACCGAAGGCGTTCCCCATGCTGCTCGGCATCGGCCTGCTGATCGCCGCCGGCATGCTGGCTCTGGAAATGTGGCGCGACAAGGCCAAGAACTCGCCCGAAGTCGATCAACCTGCTCCGTTCGAACCGCGGGTGATCATGGTGCTCGGCGGCGTCGCGGTCTGGACGGGCGCGTACTACCTGACGTTCATTCCGCTCGGGTATGTGGGCGCCACTGCGATTTATCTTTTCGGGCTGATGGCCTACTTCCATCCGCGCAAATGGGTGCCGAACGTCGCCACGGCCGTGCTGTTTCCCTTGGTGACGTTCTTTCTCTTCGCCAAGCTCGAAGTGAGCCTGCCCAAGGGCATTCTTCCGTTCTAACGACGATCGCCCGGACGAAGTCGATCCCTGCCTGGCCCCCCGCATAGGAATCGCATGGAAACGCTGACGCACATCCTCAACGGCTTTACGGTCGCCCTGCAGCCGATCAATCTCTGGTACACCTTCGTCGGCTGTTTCCTGGGCACCGTGATCGGCGTCCTGCCGGGCATCGGTCCTTCGGCCACCATCGCGCTCCTCATCCCGATGACCTACGGGATGGAACCCACGTCCGCCTTGATCATGATGTGCGGCATCTTTTACGGCGCACGGTACGGCGGATCGACGACCGCCATCCTCATCAATACCCCTGGGGAAGCATCCTCCGTGATGACCTCCCTGGACGGCTATCAGATGGCGAAGAACGGTCGCGCGGGCGCCGCGCTCGCCATTTCCGCCATCGGGTCGTTCATCGCCGGCACGCTAGGCGTGATCGCGCTGACATTGTTCGCCCTGCCCCTGACCTCGCTCGCCCTCAAGTTCGGGCCGGCCGAGTACTTCGTGCTGATGCTCTTTGCGATGACCGCGGTCTCCTCGCTGGCGGGCAAGTCGCCGGCGAAAGCCATGATCTCCTCCATCCTCGGCTTGATGATCGCCACGGTCGGCATCGACATGCAAAGCGGCCAACAGCGCTTCACCATGGGCATCATGGAACTGCAGGACGGCGTCGGCTTCATCATCGCGGTCGTCGGCCTGTTCGCGATTGCCGAGGTGTTCTCCGCCATGGAGGAGATGGTCAAGCGCATTCGGCCCGAGATCATCCGTCTCAAGGGCAGCGTCTGGCTGACGATGGACGAATGGAAACTCTCGATCAAACCGATCCTGCGCGGAAGCGTGGTGGGCTTCGTCGTCGGCGTCCTGCCGGGCGCCGGCGGCACGATCGCCTCGATCATGTCCTACGTCTGGGAGAAGCGGTTGTCGAAGCACCCCGAGATGTTCGGCAAAGGCGCCGTCGAGGGCGTCGCAGGCCCCGAGGCCGCCAACAATGCCGACACGGCAGGCGCCATGGTGCCCTTGCTCACCCTCGGGATCCCTGGGGGCGGCGCCACCGCGGTGATGCTGGGCGCCTTCATCATGTATGGAATTCAGCCGGGGCCGATGCTGTTCCAGAATCGGCCCGATCTGGTGTGGGGTTTGATCGACAGCATGTACATCGGCAACTTGATGCTGCTGATCCTGAACATTCCCCTGATCCACCTCTTCGTTCGACTGCTCTACATCCCCGGCGGCATTCTGATGCCGCTCATCATGGCGATTTCGGCCATCGGGCTGTTCGCGCTCAACGGCAATACGCTGGAACTCTTCTTCGGCCTGATGTTCGGTGTGGTGGGCTATCTCTTCCGCAAGGTGGACATTCCGGTGGCACCGCTCGTCCTGTCGCTGGTTCTCGGCGGCATGATGGAGCAATCGTTCCGTCAGGCGATGACGATCTCCAACGCCAATCCGATCATTTTCGTCAGCAGCCCGATCTGCATCGCGCTGGTCGTGATGTCGGTCGTTTCGATCTGCCTGCCGTTCATCCTGGCGCGCTTGACGCCCTCGAAAGCGTAAGACACGCACGCGCCCTGCGAAGCGATCCGGCCGCAACGCGCCGGATCGCTGCACGACCGGACGACGACCTTACTGCTTCTGCGCGGCGAGCATTGCCTTCACGGGCTTTTCCAGACGCTGAATCTCAGTCACCAGGTGCTTGCCGAATTCCTCGGGCGTGCTGCCTACCGGCTCGGAGCCGTCGCGCATCAACTGCTCCTTCACTTCCGGCAACTTGAGCACGCGAGTAAATTCCTTGTTCAAGGCAGCGATCACAGCGGGCGGCGTCTTGGCCGGCACCAGGAAGCCGAACCAGCCTTCCGCCGTCGCCCCCGGCAGGCCATGCTCGATCATCGTCGGGACATCCGGAAACACCGCTGCACGCTTCTTGCCTGTCGTCCCCAACGCGCGCACCTTGCCGGACTTCACATGCGGCAGCAGGGTGACCGTGCTGCCGTTGACGGCTTGAGTCTCACCGCTCACCGCCGCGGCCACGGACAGCCCGGCGCCCTTGTAGGGTACATGCACGATATCCAGACCCGCGGCCGTCTTGAACATCTCGAACGCCAGCTGCGAGTACGTGCCTATCCCGGGCGACGAATAGTTGAGCTTGCCCGGACGTTCCTTGGCATAAGCGATGAACTCCTTCATCGTTCGGGTCGGCACGCCCGCGTTGATGCCCATCACCTGCGACTGCGTGGTGGCCAGGGTGATGGGGGCGAAGTCCTTCACCGAGTCGTACGGCAGCTTGGGATAGACGAGCGCATTGACTGCATACGTGCTGCTGACGATGAGGATGGTGTAACCGTCCGGCGCTGACTTCGCCACCAGATCCGGCCCCATCGTGCCGCCGGCGCCGGCGCGATTGTCGACGACTACGCTCTGCCCCCACGCTGCGCTCAAGTGATGCCCCATCGTGCGTGCCGTCACATCCAGGCCGCCCCCGGGCGACGACGGGACCACGATGCGCAAAGGTCGCGACGGAAACGATTTGTCTTGAGCCATCGCCGGGAAGGCGGCGAACACCCCGAGAAGCACAGCGGTACCGGTGACCCTGTTTCGCATGACGATCCGATCGGCGAGCAATGAATGGAAGGAGCGTTTCTAGTCGCCGCCGCGACGGCTGTCAATGCCGCCGGCACCCGCCCGGAACGCGCGGCGCGCGTCTCGCCTGCGTCCTCGTTCATGGCAGGCACCGAGCGTCCAAAGAATGGAATCGGTGGCGAACTTTGTCCGCGCGGATCTCCTCAGGGACTCGCCACCTTCGGCCCTGACAGTGTAATCTGCCGTAACGATTTTCAAGGGAGATGCACCATGGCAGCACAGGAGGAGAAGATTGTCGGCGCGCAGGCCAACGGACGCGAGGCACTCGCCGGTATTCGCGTCATCGAACTGGCCGACGAGCAGGCTGAGTACTGCGGCCTCACCCTGGCCGGGCTCGGCGCCGACGTCATCAAGGTCGAGCCGCCCGGCGGCAATTCGACCCGCCACATCGGCCCCTTCTATCAAGACAAGCCCGATCCGGAAGGCTCCCTCTTCTTCTGGCAATACAACCGCGGCAAGCGCTCGGTCGTGCTCGATCTCAAGAACGAACAGGATCGCGAACGCTTCCGATCCCTGGTCGCCGGCGCCGACATCCTGCTCGAATCGACGCCGCGCGGCGAACTCGACAGCCTCGGTCTGAGCACCGAGTCCCTGCGCAAGCAGTACCCGAAGCTGATCGTCGCCCGCGTCTCGCCGTTCGGCGACAAGGGCCCGTGGGCCGACTTCAAGGCGTCCGATCTGGTGCATCTCGCGCTCGGCGGCGTCATGATGAACTGCGGCTACGACCCGGCGCCCGGCGGAAAATACGACCTGCCTCCGATCGCCCCGCAGATGTGGCACGCGTATCACATCGCCGGCGAGCAGCTCACCATGGCGATCCTGGCCGCGCTGATGTTCCGCTTCCGCACGGGCATGGGGCAACACGTGTCCTGCGCCGTGCATGAAGCGGTCGCGAAGTCCACCGAAGTCGACCTCATGAGCTGGGTCATGCGCCGCGCCGAGGTGATGCGTCAGACTTGTCGCCACGCCCGTGAAGGCGTCTCGCCGAGTCCCACGATCGCCCATACCAAGGATGGCCGCTGGGTCATGGCGAGTCTCGGCAACCGCGCCGACGACGGCCAGAAACTGATCGCCCTGCTGGACAAGTACGGGCTTGCCGCAGGATTCGACGCCGGCGAAGCCGTTCAGGCCAAGGGCGGTCGCTTCGTACCCGGCACCGGCCCGGCGAACGAAGGCCGCGACCACGGCATGGAGGCCGTGCAGCGCTTCGTGCGCTCGTTCACCTACGAGAACGTGCCGTGGCGCGAAGCCCAGGACGCCGGCATGCTGTGGGCGCCGCTGCGCAAGCCGCACGAGAACGCCGTCGACCCGCACTGGATCAAGCGCAAGAGCGTGAGCGATGTCGAGCATCCGGAATTGGGGCGCGCCTTCCGCTATGCCACCAGCAAGTGGATTTCCACCGCGAACGCCTGGATCGCCGGGCGTCGCGCACCCTTGCTCAACGAGGATGCAGCCACCGTGTTCTCGCCGCTGGAGCGCAAGCTGCCCGTGGTCGGCAGCAACGCGGCCTCACCCGCGGACGAGCAGCCTTCCCGACGCGGCAAGCCCTTCGCGCTGAACAAGATCCGCATCCTGGACTTCACGTGGTTCCTCGCCTCGGCCGGCGGCACGCGCTTCCTGAGCGCCTTCGGCGCCGAGAGCATCAAGGTCGAACTGAAGAGCCATCCCGATACGCGGCTCGCCGCAATGGCGCCCGTCGGCGGGCGCGAAGCACGCGAGAAGGCCACCGGCCCGCTCAAGGGGGTGACCGACACCAACATGGGCGGCCAGTTCAACAACAAGAATCCCGGCAAGCGCGGGATCTCGCTCAACGTCCGGCATCCCAAAGGGCTCGAGATCGCCAAGCGCCTGGTCGCCATGTCGGACATCGTGGCCGAGGGCTTTTCTCCGGGCGTCCTCAACAACTGGGGACTGGGCTACGATGTGCTGAAGTCGATCAAGCCCGACATCATCTACGTGCAGCAGTCGGGCATGGGCGCGCAAGGCACTTATGGGCGCTTCCGCACCGTCGGTCCGATCGCCAATGCTTTCGCCGGGCTGTCGGAAATGTCGGGCCTGCCCGAGCCGGCGATGCCCGCAGGCTGGGGCTACTCGTATCTCGACTGGATGGGCGCCTACAGTTTCGCGCTTGCGATGATGAGCGCGCTCTTCCACCGCGACCGCACCGGCGAAGGCCAGTGGATCGACGCCTCCCAGACCGAGGTGGGCTTGTTCATCAACGGCACGGGCATTCTCGACTGGTCGGCCAACAACCGCATCTATACCCGCACGGGCAATACCTCGCCTGACAAGGCGGCCGGACCTCACGGCGCTTACCCCTGTGCGGGCGAGGACCGCTGGATCACCATCGCCTGCTTCAACGATGCCGAATGGCGCGCGCTGGCCGAAGTGGCGAAGCGACCCGGTTGGCTGGACGACGCCCGCTTCGCGACGCTGGCGAGCCGTGTGGTGAACCAAGGTGCCCTGGATGCCGCGGTGAGCGACTGGACTCGCACCCAGGACGCCTACGCCGCGATGCTGGCGCTGCAGAAGGCCGGCGTGCCTGCCGGTGTCTGCCAGACCGCGGGCGATCGTTGCGACAACGATCCGCAGCTGAAGGAACTCGAGTGGCTCACCGAAGTGACCGGCACCAAGATCGGCCGCTGGCCGATCGCCGAAGTGCCGATCAAGCTGAGCGAAAGCCCGGCTTACATCGGCGGTCGCCTCGACCGCGGGGCGCCTTGCTACGCGGAGGACAACGAGTACGTGTTTCACGAACTGCTGGGCATGTCCAAGCAGGAGATCGCCGATCTGGATGCGCAGGGCGTGTTCTAGAAGTCGGCTGCGCGACTCGGTTCGTGCAAGGCGGCCCGCGCAAGGCGGGTCGCCTTTTTCATGGCGATGACCTGGGCACGAAAAGATCCGAATCGTGCCGGTGATTCAGCGCCAATGGCAGCGAGCGGCGGCGCCCCCTCCCCCCGGAGACTAGACAAACCACCCGACGCGCGGAAGCTGTCCGTCGCTGCCGTCGAGCGGCGTGCCACAGGAATCGGCCGCCACCGAGCAGGCACGGCATTCAGCGCCCTTCGTCACCGCGCGGGCGTGTGCTTCTTCAAGAATGCCATCACCCGGGGCTTGGCCGCATCCAGGGCCGGCCCGCTCTTCCATTCCACGATCGCCTCGTTGTTCGGCAGCAACTGCGCGAGTTCGTCGGAAATCGCATACGGATGTGCATCATCGTTGCCGTACATGACCAGGCAAGGCGTGCGCACGCTGCGCACGAACTCGCGATCGGCGCTATAGACGAACCCGGGGGCGTACAGATTGTGAAAGAAGCCGTCGAGCGCGGCATCGGTGGCCTCCGGGTGATCCGTGAGGCCCTGCGCCCATTCGTCGAAGCGCGCCGTTCTTCCAGGCTTCATGGGGCCGACTCGCCCGATCGCCTGCGCGATGACAGCGCTTGCAATGCGCTGCGGCTGCCGCTGGAGCAGGCTGAAGATGAACGAGCCGCCGATGCACTGGCCATACAAGTGGCAGCGATCGATCCCCAGATGATCGAGCAGCGCGATGTGATCCTCGGCGAAACTGTGCCAGCCGTCTTCAGCGCTGATCGGCGCACGCGACTTGCCTCCCGAGTTGCGCTGATCCATGACGATGACGCGGTAGTCCTTGGACAGATCCGTCATCGGATTGATCGGCGCGGATGGACCGCTCCAGACGCTGATCCTGGAAAGCAGCCCGGCGGGAGCGAAAGTCAGGATAGGAAACCCCTGGCCGTATTCTTCGTAGTAGATCGACGCTCCGTGGTGTTCGAGCATGGGCATGGCAGATCCTCCTGTCGAGTCAGAATCGTAGACGAACACGGCGTGACGCGGTCATCGCCATGCGACGACTTCGTCTCGACGCGCAATCCTCCGCGGCGCTCGGCGCCGCGTTGTCGGACCGGCCCTGGTCACGGCCCCGAACTAGGCCGCAGAGGGACGTTTCCAGCGCAACCAGTCGATCACGGCGCCGCCCATGACGCGCTCGAGATCGCGCCCCTTGAGCCACGACATTTCTTCGGTGAACATCGTGACGCACTGCTCGTAGCTGCACGGCATGCGGGTGAGGTCGGTGCCCCAGAAGCAGCGGTCCGGGCCGAAGGCCTCGAACACCTGCTTCATGTACGGGTGAATGTTCCGGTACGGATAAGGCTCGCTCGACAAGCTGGGCGCGCCCGACAGCTTCACCGCGACGTTGGGAAACTTCGAGACCGCCTCCATCTCGCGGATGCTGCCGAATGCGGCGGCATCCTTGGCCGCACCGCCGCCGCCCCCGCACCCCATGTGATCGATATGCAGCCTGAGGCCGGGATGACGTTCGGCGATCTGCCCGACGACGCCGATGTTGCTGCCGGTGGCCAAGAGTCCGACGACCAGACCCGCACGCTCGCACGCCGGCCAGAACCAATCCAATGTGCCGTCGGTCCACCATGCCTTCTGCTCACCCTGACTCAGGGTGAAGCGGAAGCCCAGCATGCCGGGCCGCTCGCGCCAGCGCGCGACGATGGTCTCTTTGTCGGGACTCTTGAGATCGAAGTGGCCGAGTATGCAGAACTTGTCCGGATAAGCACGGGCGGCTTCGACAGCCAGCGCATTGACCGGCTCACCCAAGCCGCCGGGCGGGTGAATGACCGCGCAGTCGACACCGGCGGCAGCCATCTCCGCCAACGCATCGTCGACGGTGTAGCTCGGCACCTGCCGGTGCGGCCCGCCCATCTTCGCATCCTTCCAAAGATGCAGCTGCGAATCGACGATCAGCATACCGTCCTCCTCCAGTGCTCGACCTCGTTAGTAAGGCTCGCCCACGAATATGAACGTGGTGCCCTGCACGATGGGGGCGCTCGCGCCGACGAACGACACGTTGGCGCCCTTGACCTGACGCTCCCCTGCTCGCCCCGATGCCTGCAGCACCCCTTCGATGATGTGCTGCAGCCCGTGGATGCGCCCCGAACTCAGACTGCCGCCGAAGGTATTGAGCGGCAACTCGCCGTCGAGCTCGATGCGGCCGTCCTGGATGAAATCGAGCGCCTCGCCTTCCTTGCAGAAGCCGTAGGACTCGAGCCCGTAGATCACCGAAGCCGAGAAGCCGTCGTAGATCTGAGCCACGTCCACGTCCTTGGGCGTGAAGCCCGAGCGCTCCCAGGTGAGGTGCGACGAACTTCGTCCGCCTTCCATGTAGCTGCTCAGGCTGCCGATGCGACCGGCCACCTCGAAGTGCAGGCGCTGGCCGTAGCCCGCGATATACGCAGGCTTGGGCTTCAAGTCGCGCGCACGATCCGCCAGGGTGAGCACGATGGCGACGGCCCCCTGCACCGGAATGTCGCAATCGTAGAGGCAGAAGGGATAGGCCACCATGCGCGAGTTGAGATAGTCCTCGCGCGTGAGCGGCGTGCCGTAGAAGTAGGCGTAGGGATTCATCTGCGCGTGCTTGCGCTGCGTGACCGCGAGGGTCGCCATCTTCTCGCGGTTCTGATTGTTCGTCTCCAGCCAGCGCGTGTACGCCACGGCCATGCCTTGACCCGGGCCGCCGAAGCCGTAAGGCGCGGTGAACTGCGCCGCTCCGCTGGCGAACTGCCCCGGCAGGTTCTGATACGTGCCCTTCGGGTTGTGCATCGCGCGCCAAACGACGGCGTACTTGCACACGCCGGCCAGCAGCGCGTTGGTCGCCTGCTGCACCGCGCCGCCGATGTTCACCGACTCGGTCTGGATGTGCCAGGCGAGATTGGGCAAGCGCAGCATGGCCATCATGCAGTTGACCGAAACGATGGTGACACCGTCGATCTCGGCGTGGCCGGTGGCCGGCAACTCAGGGTAAGTCGCCAGGCCGTCGATGTCGGACATCTTCAGGCCGGAATCCTCCACGGCCGCCTTCACCGCCTCCAGCGCATGCGCCGCCAGCGGTATCTCCGCCGAGCGCGTGATCTTGGAGAAGCCCACGCCGCTAACTGCGACCTTGCATCGATTTTCCCACATTCGATTCTGCTCCTTTGCGCGGATCGCGTTAGCGTGCCAAGCGGAACTGCGGCAGCGTGATGTCGTCGTTGAGCTTCTGGAACACGACCTCCACGGGACGCCCGACCTTCGCTTCCGTATACGGGGCGTCGAGCAGGTTGCCCGCCAGCAAGGCCCCGGGGGCGGCATCCAGCTCGACGATGATGCTCGCATAAGGCACCGCGGGCGCGAAGCGCTTGTCCCCGGTGTGATACATGATCGTGTAGGCGTAGATCTTGCCCTTGCCCTCGACCGGCTCGAACTTCAGATCGATCCCCATGCACTGCGTGCAAGTCGGATACGGAGGGTGCTGCAGATGCCCGCAGCTCTGGCAACGCTGCAATGCCAGCACCTCCTGTTTGGCCGCATCCCAGAACGGTTTGGTCCACTCGTTCGGGACAGGGATGGGCCGCGTTACCTTGCTCCAGTCGCTCATATCGTGGTCTCGTCTGTCCGGATCCGGGTCGTATCGCGGCTGTCGCAGCCGCAGCCAGACCCTGTAAGCTGTGTCCCGATCTTAGCGCGTGCGGACACGCTTGTGCACTGTAGTGAAGCACCGCGCACGGATGCTTGCGTTCGATATGCCGACCGACTCGGCGCCGCGAGCGATCGACTGTTCAGCCGCCGCCCTGCGCCACGATGCTGGCCCAGTCGGGCAACTCCCGTGCCTCCATCGGCCTGTCCCAGCGCGCGCAGTTCTCAATGTCGACGACTTCGACGCGCGGCAGGATCTCCTTGGGCACACGCTCCCCGCGCAGATAGCGCATCGCCGCCTCGCTCGCCAACGCGGCGATCTTGAAGGCATCGAAATCCGCGGTGGCCAACAGCGCGCCGGTCTTCAACGCGGCCACCGCATCGGGAACGGCATTGACCCCCACCACCCGGCTGTGACGGCCAGCGTCCCGCAGCGCGTCGATGGCACCCAGCGCCATGCTGTCGTTGGCGGCCAGCACGCCATCGATGTGCGGATGCTCCGCCAGCAGTTCACGCATGGCTCGCGCCGCGTCCTCTTGCAGAAAGTTGCCGACCATGCGCCCGAGCACCTGTATCCCCGGATAATCGACCGTCGCGTCCAGAAAACCGCGCATGCGATCGCGCGACGTGACGGCCCCGGGCGTGCCTTCGAGGATGACCACCTTGCCCACCCCCTTCAACGCGAGGAACAGCCGCCTGGCAACGCGCGCGGTCATCTCGGCATCGTCGGCGCCCACGAAGGTCACATAGTCTTCGGCATTGCGCAGCCGGTTGATGCAGTTGAAGATGGGAATGCCCGCTGTCCTAACCCGATGCACCGCGTCGTCGATCGCGCTGTGATGCACCGGCACCAGCACGAACGCCGCGGGACGCGTCTGCAGCGCCTGCTCGATCAGTGCGATCTGCTGCGCGACATCGTCGGGCTTCGCGGGCACGTAGTGAACGGCGCGCCCGCCGAATCGCGCCGCGACGCGGTCGGCCGCGATTCGCGCCCCGTGGTACGCCGGGTTGACCCGGTTCTTGGTGAACACCGCGAGCGTCGGCATCGCGCCGGCACTCATCGGTGCGCGGCCACGATGAGGCTTGCGCCGCGCTCCGCGAGCATGATCGTCGGCGAATTCGTGTTGCCCGAGGTGATCGTTGGCATGACCGATGCGTCCACCACGCGCAGACCCTGCAGGCCGCGAACACGCAGTTCGGCATCCACCACGGCCCGGTCGTCGTCGGCGCGTCCCATCTTGCAGGTGCCCACCGGATGAAAGATCGTGGTTCCGACATTGCCGGCCGCGGTCACCAGTTCTTCGTCGGTCTGAAACTGCGGTCCGGGCAGGAATTCATCGGGCTCGAAGCGCTGCATGGCCCGGGTCTGCGTGACGATGCGCCGCGCGAGCCGCAAAGACTGCACAGCGACCCCCTTGTCGGCTTCGGTCGAGAGATAGTTCAGCGTGATCGCGGGATGCGCAGCCGGATCTGCAGATTTGATGCGGATGCTCCCCCGGGAGGTGGGACGCAGATTGCAGACGCTCGCCGTGAAGCCGGGAAAGCGATGCAGCGGATCGCCGAACTTGTCGAGGCTCAGCGGCTGCACGTGAAACTCGACGTTCGCGCTGGCTTGCGATTCGTCGCTTTTCATGAACGCGCCGAGTTGCGACGGGGCCATCGTCAGAGGTCCCGTTCTGCGCAGCGCATACTCGAGCGCCATGCGCGCCTTGCCCCACCAGGAGTTCGCCATGGTGTTGAGCGTCAGTGCATGCTTGACGCGAAAAGCCATGCGCAACTGCAGGTGATCCTGCAGGTTCTCGCCCACGCCGGGCAGATCGTGGACGACCGCTATCCCATGGCGCTGCAGCAGCGCCCCCGGCCCGATGCCGGAGACCTGCAGCAACTGCGGCGATCCGATCGATCCGGCAGCGAGGATGGTCTCGCGTTTCGCGCCGGCGAAGAGCGCCTCGCCCCGATGCACGAACTCCAGCCCCAGCACTCGGGCGCCCTCACACCGCAGCCGCCTCGCCTGCGCGTCCGTGACCACCGTGAGATTGGGGCGCCCCAGCGCCGGACGCAGAAAGGCCTTGGCCGCGCTCACGCGCACGCCCCGACGCTGATTGACTTCGAACTTCGCGCTGCCCGCGTTATCGCCTCGATTGAAATCGTCGATCTTCGCCACACCGGCTTCCACGGCTGCCTCGCGAAAGACGTCGAGGATCTCCCAGGACAGCCGCTGCCGCTCCACCCGCCACTCGCCGCCGGCGCCGTGCGTCTCGCCGCCGCCCCCCCAATGATCTTCGCTGGCCTTGAACACCGGGAGCACTGCGGACCACGACCAGCGGTCGTCACCGGTGAGCTGGGCCCACTGGTCGTAGTCGCTCGCCTGCCCGCGCAGGTAGAGCATCGCGTTGATCGAGGATGAGCCACCCAGCACCCGCCCGCGCGCATAGAGAATCGAGCGCCCGTTCAGACCCGGCTCAGGCTCGGTCTTGTAGCACCAGTCGGTGCGCGGATTGCCGATGCAGTAAAGATAGCCGATCGGGATGTGGATCCAGATCCAGTCGTCCTTGCCGCCCGCCTCGAGCAGCAGCACCGAACGATCCGGATTCGCCGACAAGCGGTTGGCCAAGACGCAGCCGGCGCTGCCCCCGCCGACGATCACATAGTCATAAGAGCCGAAGGTGCGCATTCGATGGCATGAAGGGTTGAGTGGCTGCAGGAGGTTAGGGCGCGAGGCCTGCGAAACCCTCATGCTTCGTCGCGGCTGACCGCAGCACGAAGTATCCCATACCGCCGCGCCCGTGCGCGAACGGCGACCCGCTCAGCGCCCCATCAGATAGCGCTCGTCGTCGAAGAGTCTGACCCAGTCCGGCCGGTAGACCACGAAGAGCGTCATGAGCATGCCGGTGGTCAGCGCTTCACCCCATGCGAGCAGCACGGAGGACAATACGTAATCGCTCAGCACGACCGCGCTCCCGGAAGCGCCGCTCCACCAGAGCACTGCGAGCGTGCTCATTCGACTCGCCATCATGGCGATGCCTCCGTTCACGAAGGCGGACAGCAGCACGTAGACGAAGAAGTGATTCGGCAGACGTGCATCCACCAGCCGGTACAGGGCGTAGCTGGTTGCGATCGGCACCGCACCCATGATCAGCGCATTCGCACCGAAGGCTCCCCAGCCTGCGATCCCCGCGAGCGTGACACCCATGAGCGCCAGCGCCGCGGCGACGAAAGCCAACGCGGGCCCGAACATCAGCGTGAGCGTGGTCACGCCCAGCAGATGGAAGCTCGGACCGCCGCCGAGCTTGGCCGAGATGCTCCAGAGCAGCATGCAAGTCACGATGGCGCCGGCGAACGCATGCTGCCGTCCGCCGACCGCAAGCCAAGTCCATGCAATGGAACGCAGCGCTGCCAGCAACAAGCCGACGAACATCACCGTGCCGAGCAGCAACGCATGGGGCGTGAACATGTCGTCGAGCAGATTCACGAGCTTACCTATCGAGTGAAGGAGGCAAGGGTCGCGCAGTGGGGCGGCCAGGCCGATTCTCGCACGCTCGCGTCCCGCTTCTCGCCCGCTGCCGTGCGCCGTTGACCGATCCCGATTCATGACCGATGATGCGCCCCAGACGGGGCCGCCGTACCTGCGATCTCGGATTACGGCACCGAGGCTCCGCGCCTGCCATTCCGACTTCACGTTCACATTGGAGGAGACCATGACGAACACAACCCGCGAGGCCTTGGCGTGCCTGAAAGGCGTGCGCGTTCTCGACTTGACTCAGTTCGAAGCCGGCACATCCTGCACACAGGTGCTCGCCTGGCTCGGCGCCGACGTGGTCAAGGTGGAGAATCCGACCGGCGGCGACCCAGGTCGCCGCGCAGGGGCGACCAAGCCGCACAAGGACGATCCGTACTTCCTGATGTACAACTCCAACAAGCGCTCGCTCACGGTGAACCTCAAATCGCCGCGCGGTCTGGAGATCGTCAAGGATCTGGCGCGCAAGGCGGATGTCTTCGTCGAGAATTTCGCGCCCGGAGCCATCGAGCGCCTGGGTCTGGGCTACGACGTGCTGAGCAAGCTCAATCCCGGCATCATCTACGGTCAGGTGAAAGGATTCGGCGAGGGCAGTCCCTACGAGAAGAATCTCGCCTTCGACATGATCGCCCAGGCATGCGGCGGCAGCATGAGCATCACCGGCGACCCGGACGGACCGCCCACCAAGCCCGGCCCGACACTCGGCGATTCGGGCACGGGAATGCTGCTTGCCATCAGCATCGTGTCCTCGCTCTATCGGCGCAAGGAGACGGGCGAAGGCGCGCGGCTGAGCGTCGGCATGCAGGACGCCATCATGCACTACATCCGCAATGCGCTCGGCGTGACCTCCAAGACGGGACAGCCCGCGCCGCGCGTAGCCTCCAAGTCCGTCGGCGGCAACAACCCGCCGGCCAACATCTATCCCTGCGCGCCGGGCGGGCCGAACGACTTCGTCTACATCTACACGAGCCGCGCCAACCCCACCCACTGGCCCAAGCTGCTCGAGACCATCGGCCGCGCCGACCTGATCGGCAATCCCCGCTACGACACGCGCGAGGCCCGGGTCGAGCACGAGGACGAAGTCGACGAGATCATTTCCGCGTGGACACGCCAGCGCGACAAGTACGAAGCGATGCGTCTGGTCGGCGAGGCCGGCATTCCCGCGGGCGCGGTGCGCGATACGTCCGAACTGCTCAACGATCCGGACTTCGAGAACCGCGACGTCATCCAGACCATCGAGCACCCGACCGGGCCGTTCAAGATGCTCGGATGGCCCGTTCGTCACAGCGGCAAGCAGGCGAAGATGATTCCCGCACCCCTCCTCGGCCAGCACAGCGAGGAAGCGCTGCGAGACTGGCTCGGCATGAACGCCGAGCAGATCGCCGCACTGCGGGCCGAAAAGATCATCTAGGCAGTCGGCAGCGCCCGGGCCGGCCGCAGTCCCGGCCGGCTCGGCTTCCACATCCATAACGAAGGACAGAGGAGACGGCAATGGCGGACCTGACGGGGTCGGAGATACTGGCGAAAGCGCTGAAGAACGAGGGCACCGAGGAGTTCTTCTTCATCATGGGCGGCCCGATGCAACTGGCGGAAGCCTCGTGTGCCAAGGAAGGATTGCGCCCCATCGATGTGCGGCACGAACAGGCAGCGGCCCTGATGGCGCAAGCCTACAGCCGGCTGAAGCAAAAGCCCGCGGTCTGCATGGCGGCGAGCGGACCGGGCGTCATCAACCTCACCACCGGCGTCGCCAATGCACTCATCGATTGCGCGCCCGTGGTCGCCATCGGCGGCTCGAGCGCCATCAGTCAGTTCGGCCGGCAGACCTTCCAGGAGATCGATCAACTCGCGATCATGAAGGGCTGCACCAAATGGGCCGACCGCGTCCACAATCTCGCACGCATTCCGGAAATGGTGAACACGGCCTTTCAGAAGGCGATGGGCGGCAAGCCCGGACCTGTGTACCTCGACTTCCCCGCCGACATCCTCTACGAGACCATCCCCGAAGAGAAGATCGACTGGAGCTTGAGCGGCCGCTCCCTGCTGCGGCCGCGCCCGATGGGCGACCCCGCCCGGGTGGAGGAACTCGTTGCAGCGCTGGCCAAGGCCAGGCAGCCGATCGTATTGACCGGCAGCGGCGTGATCTGGTCCCAGGCCTGGACGGACCTGCAAGCCTTCCTGGAGCAGGCAGGCATCCCCTTCTACACGACGCCCCAAGGCCGTGGCGTGCTGCCCGACGATCACCCCCTCTCTTTCCTCACCATGCGCTCCTCCGCGTTCCGCGACGCCGATCTGATCCTCGTGGTGGGCACCCGCATGAACTATGTCATCAACCACGCAGCGCCCCCGCGCTTCGCCGCCAGCGCGACCATCGCCCGCATCGACATCGATGCCGATGAAATCGCATCCTCGCCGCGCAAGGTCGACATCGGCATCGTCGGCGACTGCAAGGCCGTCCTGCAGCAGTTGATCGCGGCCATGCGCGGTCGTGTGGACGAAGGCAACTTCGCCGACTGGCGCAAGAAGCTCGCCGCGGGCGAAGCGAAGAAGCGCACCGAGACCAGCGGCGGCATGGCGATGAACGCCACGCCGATTCATCCCCTGCGCCTGTGCGAAGAGGTGAAGAACTTCATGCGCCGCGATGCCATCCTGGTCGTCGACGGCCAGGAGATCCTGAACTACGGCCGCCAATCGATGCCGACGTTCGCGCCCGCGCATCGCTTGAACTCCGGCCCCTTCGGCATGATGGGCGTGGGCTTGCCTTTCGGTCTGGGGGCCAAGGTGGCGTGTCCCGACAAGCAGGTGATCGTGGTGCATGGCGACGGGTCGTTCGGACTCAACGCGATGGAACTCGATACCGCCGTGCGCCACAAGATCCCGGTGCTGGTGGTGATCAGCCTGAACGGCGGCTGGACAGCCGATCCGAAGAAGGAGAAAGTCGGGCGCAATCTGGGCTACACGCGATTCGACAAGATGGCCGAGGCGCTCGGCTGTTACGGCGAATTCGTCGAGAAGCCCGAGGAGATCGGCCCCGCGCTGGTGCGTGCGCAGAAGAAGGTCGACGAGGGCATGGTCGCGCTGGTCAACGTGAAGACCGACGAGAACGCGCGCGCCGGCACGGTCGCCTTCTCCTCGCATTCGACCTGATCGACTCGTCGGCACGACAACCGCCGCTCTGCCGAGCAGGACGGGGGGCTCCAGCGGACGCCCCCTTGCCTGACTGGTCTGGAGCGTCTGGTTTCGTCCGCCGCGCATGCGATCGAGCAGCCATGCGCGCATCGCTCATGACTTTCGCATAGCGCATCACCCGATCAGCCTCCTCTGCCTCTCCTTTTGTCGCGAACCCTGCCCTCGGCTTCTTGCATGGCTGGGGCGCAGCCGCACGATTGTTTACGTTCCGAGCCCCGATTTGCGTCCGCTTCGAATTGCGGCGGGCAGCACCTTCCCGTAACCTCCCCGCTACGTGCCGCAAGCCTCGCGCACATCAATCACCGCCAAGAGGAGGCCATGATGGCCGAAGAGATGCCGGACTTTTCCAATGTCAATGCAGGCTCGAGTTCGACCGCGAGCAAGATCTACGAGGTCAAGTCGGGCGACAGCCTGTCCCGAATCGCACAGCAGGAGTATGGCAACGCCAACGACTGGCCGCGAATCTTCGAGGCGAACAAGGACATCCTGAAGGACCCGAACAAGATCTTTCCCGGGCAAAAACTAAAAATTCCGCCCAAGTAATTCAGACCCCAGTCACAGGAGCCACAAACGATGACACGTCACACGCGCCTGCTCGCCCTCGCCGCCTTGGCGATCGGCCTAACCGCCTGTCAAAAGCAGGAAGCTCCCCCACCCCCGCCGCCCGCTGCCGAAGCGCCCAAGGTGGAAGCCCCGGCACCCGCACCCGCGCCCGCAGTGATCAGCGTCGACAGCATTACGCTCGGCAACGCGCTCAACGCCGACAAGCGCGTCCAGCAACCCACGGACAGCTTCGCCAAGACCGACACGATCTACGCCGTGGTGGAAACCAAGGGTGCGGGTCAAGCGACATTGAAGGCGAAATGGACCTACCACAAGCCAGACCAGACCGCTGTCGTCAACGAATCGACGCAAACCATCGACGCGACCGCGCCTGCTGTCAGCGAGTTCCATATCAGCAAGCCTGATGGCTGGCCCGCCGGCGACTACCAGGTCGAGATCTTCCTCGGCGAAGCATCGGCAGGCAGCAAGAAGTTCACGGTGAAGTGACGACTTCGTGCGCAGGACGGCGCTCACGACTGCGCACGACTGACAGAGCACCGGAGTCGGGCATGGCATGCTCGGCGCCGCTGCGCAAGTTCCCCTGCTTCGAGTCCCGAACACTGCGCGGTGCCGCACGCGCCGACAATGGCGCATGTCTCCACCGATCAACGGCTAACGCTCGCCCTTGATCTCGATCGTCTTGATCACCTGCGCATAGCGAGCGTACTCCTCGCGCATGCGCTTCTCGAATGCCGCCGGCGTCATGAAGAAGGCCCCCATGCCGTGCATGGCCATCCTTTCCTTGACGTCCGGCATCGCGAGCACCTTCTGCAATTCAGCCGACAAGCGGGTGACCGCCGCATTGGGCGTCCCCTTCGGGGCCAGCACGCCGCGCAGCGATTTCGCGTCGAAATCCGTGACGCCGGCCTCGGCGAAGGTGGGCACGTTCGGCAGCGCCGGCAGGCGCTGATCGGAGGTGATGCCCAGCGCGCGCACTTTGCCGTTGCGCACGTGGCCCACCATGCTGCTCGGCGTGCTGAAGAACATCTGCACATGCCCGCCCATGAGATCGTTCAGCGCCGGCCCCGCGCCCTTGTAGGGAATGTGCTGGAGCTTGATTCCCACCTTCTGCGCGAACATGGCCGTCGTCACGAGGCCGGAAGTGGTCGAGGTCGCGTAGTTGAGGTGCCCGGGCTTCGCCTTGGCGAGCGCGATGAACTCCTGCATGTTCTGGGCCGCCACGCCCGGATGGATGACCATCAGGTTGTCGCTCGCGTCGATCGTGCCCAGCGGAGTGAAGTCGTCGATCGGATGGAACACGGTTTTGGTGATCAGCGACGTGATCAGGTGGGAGTTGGTGGACGTGATGAGGATGGTGTGGCCGTCCGGCGGGGCACGCATCACGATCTCGGTGCCGATCACCCCGTTGCCGCCACCGCGGTTGTCGACCACCACCTGCACGCCCAGCAGTTCCGAAAGCTTCTGTCCGACCAAACGCCCCATGATGTCGTTGCTGCCGCCAGGCGGATACGGCACCACGACGCGGAGCGGCCGGTTGGGAAAGGTTTGCGCCAGTGCAGAGGCCGAGAACGCCGTCACGGCAACGACGGCAGCGGTGAGCATGGAGATGCGCACGAAAGACGAATGGGCATTCATGGGTTTGAGTCGCCAGTCCGAGAGTTGTTTGCGGCCAAGTATCGATCGCTCGCCGCACGGAAGTCAACCGAACCGCGACCGAACCGAACCGCGCTATGCGCACCTGTGCCTGCCACGTATCATACGCTCCCAGATCACGCCCTCGGAGGAGTCCTGCATGGAAGCCGTCAGCCCGTTTCGTTATCGCTCATACCCCCTCAGCCTGCATGCGGGCAAAGGCACGCTCGACCAGTTGCGCAGTGAAGTCGACCGCGCCAAGGCGAAGCGCGCCTTCGTCATCTGCGGCAAGTCGGTGGCCACCAAGACCGATCTCGTCGACCGCATCAAGGCGAATCTCGGCGAAAAGTACGCCGGCTTGTTCACAGGGGTCGAAGCCTCCTCGCCCCTGCCCTCCGTGCTCGCCGGCGCGGCGGCGGCGAAGGAAGCTGGCGCCGATCTGATCGTCGCGGTCGGCGGCGGCAGCGCCATGGTGACTGCTCGCGCCATCATCATCGTGATGGCGGAAAAAGGCGACATCCACGAGATCTGCACGCAATACCCGCCCGGACAGGCGCCCGTCAGCCCCAAGCTGCTCGCGCCGAAGATCCCGAACATCCTCGTCGTGACCACTCCGAGCACGGCGATGACCCGCGCCGGCACGGCAGTGAAAGACGTCGAGCGTCACCACCGTCTCGAACTGTTCGATCCCAAGACGCGCCCCTTCGCGATGATCTGGGACGACGACGCGCTGCTGACGGCGCCCGCCGAGCTGTTTCAGAGCACTTCGGCCTCCGCGCTGAGCGGCATTCTGTGCGGCGCGGCATCGCCGAAAACCAACCCGATCTCGCATGCCGACCTGCTCCATGCCATGCGGATTTCGCTGGAGAGCCTGCCGTTGATGCGTACCGATCCGAACAACACGACCGCGCGCATGAACCTCGTCGCGGCATCCTTCCTGTCGAACCGCGCGCTCGACGGCATGCGCAGCCGCGCGTTCGGGATCATCTCCTCGTTCGGACATGTGATCGACACCCTCTACCCGCACGTCGACCACGGCCAATCGTATTCGCTCACCACGGCCTGGGGCATGCGCTTCAACGTCGATCAGACGACCGGCGGCCTGGCCCGTCTGGCGCGCGAATTCGGCGTCGGCCAAGGACTGCCCGAGCGCGAAGCCGCCCTGAAGGCGCCGGATTACATAGAGAATTTCTATCGCAGCCTCGACATGCCGGTGCGCCTGCGCGACGTCGGCGTGCCCAAGGACGGCATCGACAAGATCGCCGAGGACGCCATGGGCGACTTCTACCTGCACCAGAACGCGCGCAAGGTCAAAAGCAAGTCGGAGCTGGTGGACGTGCTCAACCAGATGTGGTGAGGCCGACTCGAGCCCGCCCCGAAGGGCTCGACGAAAACGCCCGCGCAGGCTCCGAGCCTGGCGGGCGTTTCCGTTTCAGTGGTGCAACCGGCGCGATGCTGCGGATCAGAACTTGAGATTCAGCTCCTTGACCTGCTTCTCCAGCGCGACGTAGTCCTTGACGAGCTGCGCCTTGATCTCCTCCGGCGTCGCGCGCTCCCCCGGCTGAGCGCCATCGGCCGCAAGCCTCTGCGCCATCTGCGGCGAATGCATCCCGTCGCTGACGATGCGGTTGATCAAGGCCAGCACCGGCTTCGGCGTGCCCGCCGGCGCGAACAGTCGATAGTTGTTGGTCAGACTGAAACCGGGCAAACCCTGCTCGGCGAACGTCGGCAGATCCGGCATCGAAGGAATGCGCTTGGCGCCCAGTGTGGCCAGCGCCCGGACCTTGCCGGTGCGGGCCGCGGATCCGGCCGCGATCGAACTGCCCGCCACCATGTGGATCTCGCCGCTCATTACGGCGATCAGCGAGGGCGCCGTGCCCTTGAAGGGCACATGCATCAGCTTGGCGCCCGAGGCCTTCGCCAGGCGCTCCATGCCGATATGGACGGTACCGCCGATGCCCGAGCTGCCGTAGGTCAACGGCACCTTCTGCGAATAGGCGACGAAATCCTTCAGATCCTTGATCGGCAGATTCGGCTGAATGACGAGAATGTAAGGCTGCGAGGTCATCGTCACGATGGGCTCGAACGTCTTGAGCACGTCGAACGGCACGCGCTTGGTCGCACCGAGCAGCAGCAGCGCGTCCGCGTAGCTCAGTATGGTGTAGCCGTCGGGCGCCGCTCTGGCGACCAGCTCGGTGCCTATGACGCCACCGCCACCGGCTCGGTTGTCCACGACCACCGACTGGCCGATTCTTTCGCTGAGGATTTGACCGGCCGCCCGCGTGATCGTATCGGCACCCGCGCCAGGCGCGACGGTGACGATCAGCCGGATCGACTTGGTGGGATAGTTGGGCAGTTTGTCCTGCGCGAATGCTGCAGGAGCGAAAGCCAATGCAGCGGCACCCAGCACGGCTGCCGCCTTCTTCCACGCCGTGGGCACGGCGTCGTTTCTCGCGCTACGCATCATATTCGTATCACTCATTGGTTGGTCCAGGGCGGCATCGCCGCGCTGCCGCATCGCAGCAGCCCTCACATGATAACGATCTGGAGGCTCCGCGTACGCGAAAATAACCGGGGCCGTGAGCGGCGCCCTTCGCGATGCACTGCAGCAGTTGCGCGACCATTCCCGAGGCCTTCCAGAATCGTCTAAGATGCCAGGTCTCACTCGACCTTGAAGTCCAGGCGACGGCTGACCGGTGCGTGCACCATCCCGGCCAAACGGTCGTGCCGGCACGCTCGCAGCGATCCGGCTGTGCTACTGCGTCGAGTGGTCGCAGACCTGCCCGGCATGGCCGGGCGCCCGTTCACAGAGAGGAAAACAGCATGTCGCATGCGCCGCGCGAAAACGACACACGCAAGCTTCTGGACTGGGATGCCCTGGAGATCGGCGAGAGGTTCCCGCCCTTCACCTATGTGCTCACCCAGGCAATGATCGACGAATATCGCAAGGGCGTGATGGATCCGGAAGCGGCCTTTCCGACCATCTCTTCCAAAGTCGATGTTCGCCAGTACAACGATGCCTACCGCGACAACGGATCGGTCAACGCGCGTTGTTCGTTCCACTGCTACAACGCACCGATCGCCGGCAAGCGCATCACCGTGCAGGCGTGGATCGCCGACAAGTATGCCCGTCGGGGCAAGAACTACATCGTGACCGAAGCCGTCTCCGTGGACGAGGATGGCCGTTTGCTCGATCGCGTGATCACCCATGAACTCAAGCAGCCCTCGGAGGTAGGAAAGAAATGGCAATGACCCGCAGCTACAAGATCGGCGACGCGATCACGCCGCTGAGCAAGACCATGACGCAAGACGCCATCAACGCCTTCGAGAAGAGCGGTGGCGCCGAGGGTCCCAGCCAGTTCACCGACGCAGAAACAGCCAAGGGCGTGCTCGGCACGACCAGCACGGTGGCTTCGGGCCGCATGTCGCTCACGTTCTCCCTCGAGTTGCTGCGTCGATTCTTCGGTGCCGACATCTTCAACCGCGGCGGCACGGTGGATCTGCGCTTCCTGCGTCCCGTGCGTCCCGGCGACACGGTCACCTTCACCGGCAAGATCACCGGGCTCGAGAAGGAGGCCAACGGCACGCGCGTGCGTTGCGAGATCAGCGCCACCAACCAGAAAGGCGATACGACGGCTGCGGGCTCGGGCGCCTGCCTGGTGCCGAGCGGCTACCTGCCTGCCGAGGAGTAGCCGCGGCATCGGACGACGACCGCGCTGCTGTCGGCGCCCGGTACGCATCCACCCTCGAACACCGAGCAATGCCACGAGGAAGGGCGACTCCACCGCGAGTCGCCCTTTTTCTTTTGCGCCGACCGCGGCACGGCCCTGGCGCACCCTCGCCCCCGCCACACTATGGCTTCACCGTACGCTGGCCGACCAGGCTGACTGCGACCCACGCCTAGATGTAGTCTGACCGCACCTTTCCGGCGTCGAGTCGCTCGATACCGCCTTCGTCAGGGAAAAACATTTGGAGGAGGAAAGCCCATGAGTCATCCGATCTCGCGCGGCGTATTGCTTGTTTCGACCCTGGCACTGGGCATTGCGCCCGCAGCACATGCCGACGACATCTATCCCGATCGCCCGATACGATGGATCGTGCCTTACTCGCCCGGCGGCAGCACATCGTGGACAGCGCGTCTGGTCGGCGAGCACCTGACCTCGGTCTGGAGCCAACAGGTGATGATCGACAACCGTCCCGGCGCCAACACAGTGATCGGGACCGAGGCCGCGGTGAGATCGAAACCCGACGGCTACACCCTGATCTACATCGGCAGCGCGCTTTGCTCGAACGTGACCCTGGTGAAGAACTTGCCGTACGACACCCTCCGAGACATCGCGCCGATAGCCACCGTGTCCGGCTACGAGAATCTCTTCGCCGTGCACCCTTCCCTTCCGGTCAAGACGGTGAAGGAGTTCGTCGCGCTCGCCAAGCGCCGCCCCGGAGAACTCATGTTCGCCTCATCCAGCCACGGTGGCTCCACCAATCTCGCGCCGCGCCTGTTCAACATGGTGGCCGGGATCGAAACCACGCAAGTGCCCTACAAAGGCGCCGGCAATGCCATGATCGACGTCATGGGCGGCCAGGTGCAGTACATCATGTCGGTGCCTGTCAACATCGTCACCCACGTGCGCAACGGCAAGCTGCGTGCACTCGCCGTGACCGGAGACAAGCGCCTGAGCACCCTGCCCGATGTGCCGAGCCTGGCCGAGGAAGGCTATCCGGGGGTATCGCTGAAAACCTGGCAGGGCGTGGGCGCGCCCGCAGGCACGCCCAAGGCCATCATCGACAAGATCGCCGCCGAGGTCGAGAAGCTCGTGGCGATGCCGGAAACGCACAAGAAGCTCGAAGCGCAAGGCTTCGAGCCCTACTACAACGGCCCGAGCAAGACGACCGAGATGATCAAGACCGACATCGAGCGCTTCGGCAAGATCATCAAGGCGGCCAACATCAAGTATTGATCATCATGGCGGCATCACGGCGACGTCGATGCGGCAGGGCAACAGCGCTGCCGCATGATCACTTCCCGGGGACAAGCACCGGCAGCAATGTCAGAATGCGGGCTGCGTGCATGCCTGAAGGTGCGGCTGGCGATGAATCGCGCCCGGGCGTTTCTGTGTGTCCCCTGGAGGAGTGAAGTCAATGAACGTTACAGCCCTTACGGTGCGCTGCATAGGCTCGGCCGTCATGGTCGGCCTGATCGGCGCGGCCTCTGCGCAACAAGACTATCCCAACCGTCCCATCCGCTACATCGTTCCCTACTCGCCCGGCGGCAGCACGACGTGGACGTCGCGTCTGGTCGGTGATCGCCTGGTGGAAGCTTGGGGTCAGCAGGTCCTGATCGACAACCGGCCCGGCGCCAACACCGTTCTGGGCACGGCCGCCGGTGTAAAGTCGAAACCCGATGGCTATACCTTGATCTACATCGGCAGCGCGCTGTGCTCGAACGTGACCCTGGTGAAGGATATCCCCTACGACGCGGTCAAGGACATCGCACCCATCGCGACGGTCTCGAGCTACGAGAACCTATTCGCCGTGCATCCGTCGCTGCCGGTCAAGAGCGTCAAGGAATTCGTCGCGCTGGCGCAGCGACGGCCCGGCGAACTCAACTACGCCTCGTCGAGCCACGGCGGATCGACCAACCTTGCGCCGCAGCTGTTCAACATGGTGGCGAAGATCAAGACCATCCAGGTGCCCTACAAGGGTGCCGGAAACGCCATGATCGACGTCATCGGCGGCCAGGTTCAGTTCATCATGGCCGTGCCGGTCAACATCGTCACACATGTGCAAAACCGCAAGCTGCGCGCGCTCGCGATCACGGGCGACAAGCGCTTGAGCGCGCTGCCCGATGTGCCGAGCATGGCGGAGTCGGGCTATGCGGAGGTCAGCTTGAAGACCTGGCAAGGCGTCGGAGCGCCAGCGGGCACCCCGAAAGCCATCATCGACAAGATCGCCGGCGAGATTCAAAGGCTGGTCGCCATGCCCGAAACCCACAAGAAGCTCGATGCGCAGGGCTTCGTTCCCTACTTTCACGGGCCGGAGCAGACCGCGGAAATCATCAAGCGGGACATCGATCGCTTCGGCAAGATCATCCGGGCCGCCGGCATCAAGTATCAATAGGGATCGATCCGGTCACGCCAGGCGACGGCGGCCCTGCGCCGTCGCGCCGCTCAAGCCGGCTGCGCTGCAGCCGGTTCCCTGCGTCCTGCCAGCAGATAGGCGAGCAACGCCACGTAACCGCCGGCCGCCAGACCGACGATGATCAGAAACGCCCAATCCAGCCAGTAGTTGAGATCGCCCACGCCGCCACCGACGACAACGAACGCCAACGGCACGCCCGCCGCCACCCCGGCGACGAATCCCCACCGAGCAGCATTGAGCCGGCGTCTCTGCGTCCAGCCGCCGGTGCGGATCTGCACGAGCAAGACCAACAACGGAACGGCGACGACCGCCAGCGCGAGCGGCCATTCGAGCAGGAGCGTCATCGCGACGACCGCGAGATGGTCGGCCAGGGCTTCCATCAAGTCCATCCTTTCAGCATCGCGTAGTAGGCGGGCTTGAGCATGCGCTCCTCCAGGAACCAGGCGAACCAGCTCTCCACCAGCGGTTCGACGCCCGGGATCGAGGGGGTGAGTCGCCCTTCGTAGTCGAACTCGATCAGCATCGCGCGTCCGTAACCGGTCACCATCGGGCACGAGGTGTAACCATCGAACTGCAGCTTCGGCTCTTGTCCGTCGATGACCGCAGCCAGGTTCGCCGCAGCGACGATGCCGCTCTTCTTCACTGTCGCCGCCGTCTTTCCGCGGGGCGTGCCGTTGATGTCCCCGCAACCGAACACATCCGCGAACTGCCGATGGCGCAGCGTCCCCTTGTCGACATCCAGCCAGCCACCCTCGGCGAGTCCGCCTTGGCGAATCGCGAGCGGGCTGTTCCTGACGACACCGGGTGCGCGCATCGGGGGCACGACATGCACATAGGTATAAGGCTCCTCCACCTTGCCTTCCTTGGTGGAGAAGACCGCGACACGGCGTGTGGCGTCGAGCCCCACGAGACGCCGCTCGAACGCCACGCCGATATCGCGCTCACGCCAAAGCTCGAGCACGCGGCTGTTGACCGACGGGACGCCGAACACGACGGGAAGCGAGGAATGGAAACGCACACGAGTGCGCTCACGAGCGCCCCGACGCCGCAGAAGATCATCCAGGATGAAGGTGAGCTTCAAGGGCGCACCGGCGCACTTGAGTGGCGTGTGCGGCAGCGTCAGAAGCGCTTCCCCGCCCTTTTCCGCAATCTGCGCCATCATGCGGTATGTCGCCAGCGCTGCCTCGGGCCCGCCGTAGACGCACCCGATGCCGTTGCTTCCGATCATCTCCGGACCGAAGCCCTCGATCGCGTCGTAAGCGAGCTCCAGCCCAGTGGCCACGACGAGAAAATCGTAGCTCAGCCGGCGGCCGCTCCCGGTGGTGACCCGCTTGGCGACCGGATCGATGTCAACCGCATCCTCGGCCACCCACTCGATTCCCTTGGGTATCCAGCGGCTTTGGGGCTCGACCACCTGCTCCGGACGCCACAACCCGGCCGCCACGAGGGTGAGACCCGGCTGGTAGACGTGTTGCTGTGCCGCACCCAGCAAGGTGATTCGCGCCCCGCGCACCTGCGCACGCAGCCTCGCTGCCATGCTGATCCCCGCCGCTCCCGCACCGACGATCACGATATGAGCCGACGAGCGAACCTGAGCCTGCGTCCCGGCCGATGCCATCAAGGCGCTTGCAGCGGCCCACTGCAGGAACCGCCTGCGCTGCAGTCGCATGTCATGAGTGTTCATGCAACCCACGTTAGCAGCAAATCGGCGTCTTGAATTGATTCCGATCAAACCATCGCACGCAGAGCAGGCAGCCCGGGCGGCCGATGATGCGTCCGATACGTCGAGCGGCCGCACCAGAGGCGACGCTGCCGGCGGCCTCATGCCAGGCTTTCCGGTCGTGGGCGAAAGCCGATCGTCGGTGAACAACGAACGGCGCCATCCCGCGCCTTCCACGCCACCCGCCGGGAACCCCGACGATCAGAACCGCCATCAGCTATTGGTCTTGCATGTCTTGAAACCGAAGGGCAGATAGGCGGGACACCAGCCGACGAGCCCGGTGAGCAAGGGGACGACTCCGATGTAGCCCCACACCCCGACGCTGCCCGACGCCGCGAGCGCGATGAGCACGATTCCGACCACGATGCGCAGAATGCGATCGATACCACCGACGTTTGCTTGCATGATTCGTCACTCCCGGTAAGCGCGCTCTAATCAGCGCACGCGAATCATGTTAGGACAGACCGTCCCGTCTATCGGTGACCACAGTCACACAGACCAGACTTAGGCGACCTCGTCGATGTCCTGCAACGCCGGACGAACCCGCATGGACGAACGGCCTGCAAGGGCTGCGGTGTCCGGCGCGCGTGTCATCGTTGAACTAGTGCGGAACGCGATCACGGTCGAGCCACCCGCGCAGCACGGCGTACCGGACGATCTCCGCCCGGGAGTTCAGACACAGCTTCTCCGTGCCGGAAGCCTTGTAGGACTCGACCGTCTTGATGCTGAGCCCGAGCTGCGCGGCGATCTCCTTGTTGCTCAGCCCCCAGGCGATGTAGTTCAGCACTTCCTCTTCGCGCACACTGAGTTTCGGGCTGCCTCGGCCATCCTTGCCCGAGCCTGCCGACCCGCACGACAGCAGGCTGCCCATGAGCCGGGGCTCCACATACGTGCCACCTCGGGCTACCGTGCGGATGGCGCTGATGAGCGCGTCCGCAGCACTGCTCTTCACCACATAGCCGTTGGCGCCGGCCTGCAGGAGTCTGCGAACATGCGCGTCGTCCGCATGATTGGTCAGCGCGATGACGCGAGTGCCGGGGCAGGACGCCACGATCGCCTCGGCAGCATCGCCGTCGAGCATGTCGGGCATGGGCGTGTCCAGGACCGCGACGTCCGAGGGGGTCGCCTTCGCCAGCGCCACCGCCTCTCGGCCTGTCGTCGCCTGGGCCACGACCGTCATGTCGGGTTGTCCATTGATGAGCATCGATAATCCATCACGCATCATGGCGTGATCGTCGACCAACAGGACGCGTAGCTTGGACATGAAGTGTTCCCTTCGAGCAAAAGAGTCGTGAACGGATTGCGTGCGCGCTGGACGACGCATCGGTGCAGCAGCGCTTGGCCGCGTCTGACCGGCCCGTCGAGGGCAGACCGTGCGGCTGTCGAACCGTGGGACTCTCGCTGGGCGCTGGGCGCCTCGGACCGGGATGGTCGCCGCGAGCAAAGTCAACGAACGCGAGCGCGGGGAATTGGGCGCGGGCGATGTGTAGAGATAGTAACGCGCCACGGGCGACCCGCACACCGGTTTCGGCGGCGCCTGCAGCAATCGAGCAGCGAAGTGCACCATCGTCCGCCCGGACCTGGCCGTTCAGCCGGCCACCCGCACGCCGGGCAACTGCTTGGCGAGCGTGCGCGCGAGCGTCGCGGGCGCAACCGGCTTGGGCAACACGGTAAAGCCGTCCGACACCGCGGTTTGCAACTCCGCCGTGTAGCCGGTCATCAACACGACGGGCAGCGAAGGCCAGCGCTCGCGGCAATACTGTGCCAGCCCGATGCCGTTGATCCGTCCAGGCATGACGACGTCGCTCACGACCACGGCGAATCGACCCGCATCGCGCGCGAGCACCTCCACCGCGTCGTCTGCGGATTTCGCATAGGTGACCTCGCAACCCAGACTTTTCAGAACTTCCCGCATCGTTGCGCCGATATCCACATGGTCTTCCACCAGCAGAACGGCGACACCCAGATCGACGGGCTGTGGCTGCTCCGGTACTGCCACGCCGGCGGGCACCTCGGCAGTGACGGGCAGATGCATCGAGACCGTGGTTCCCGAGCCGGGCTTCGATTCGACGACCACGGTCCCTCCGGCCTGGGTACACAGCCCGTAGACCTGGCTCAAGCCCAGACCGGTCCCCATGCCACGCGGCTTGGTCGTGAAAAACGGATCGAAAACGCGCCCGAGGACCTCGGGCGCAATGCCGACGCCATTGTCCCGGACGCTGATGCGGACGTAGTCGATGGCATCGCCCGCGCTTCGCAGCACATCTCCCGAGACAGTGATCATGCCGCGCGCCTGGATCGCATCGCGCGCATTGACGACCAGATTGATCACGGCCAACTCCAGTTCCGCAGGATCGACCTTGATGCGAGGCAGCGTCGCGGGCATATCGATGTCCAGCCTGATCTGCCGACTGACGATCGTCTGCAGCAATTCCTGCATCGAGCCCAGTACCTCGTGCGCATTCACCACTTCGGGCGCCAAGGGCTGGCGACGCGAGAACGCGAGCAACTGCCGGGTGAGCTTGGTTCCCGATTCGACCGCCCGCTCGATCGCCGCGACGGGCCCCGCCTCGTCGCCATCGGCGCCCCTGCGTACCTGCAGATGCTTCAGGAGATAGACGCTGTTGCTGACCACCGCGAGCAGATTGTTGAAATCATGCGCCACCCCCCCGGTCAGCAATCCCAGCGCCTCGAGCTTCTGCGCATGGCGCAGGGCATCCTCCGCCCGGGCTCTTTGCGCCGTCTCCTGCTTGACCTTCGCGTAGGCAGTCCGGACGCGCTCGGAGCGCTCGAACGAGACGAAAAGCAGCCATACCAGGGCGATCGAGGCGGGAAACACCACCACGGCCAGCACCGCCATATGGCGATACCAGGAAGCCAGAATCGCCTCCCTGTCGAGGCTCGCCGCCAAGTAGAGCGGATGGCCGCTCGCGCGCAGAAAGGCGACATGCCTGACCCGAGCGTCCTCGGCGGTCGACAGGCTGCGAAAGGCGCCACGGGGCTCGCGCTCCTCCATGTGCGCGAGCAGTTCGGCCTCCCCGTGCACCCGAGAAACGGCGGCATCGAGCGCAGGCCACTGGGCGATGATCGCACCGTCCTCGCGCACCAATCCGATGGCCAAGCCGGGTTCGCTCTGTGCCAGCTTGCGGTAGAAATCGGAAAAGTATTCGGGACGCAGCGAAACCGAGATGACACCGCCGAATCGCTCACCGAGATCCCGCTTTCGGGTCACGTCGAAGAATTGCTCCCCGGTCGTTCGACTCGTGAGCGCTCGCGTCACGTACCAATCCGCGCCAGCGTCGCGATGCGCTCGGAAGTACTCCCGATCGGAGACGTTCAAGGCGCGGGGCGCCGGACGCACGATGCTGCTGATCAAGGGATATCCCGCAGCATCCCAGACCCACACCGACTGGATCTGCTCCAACCCGCTCGCCAGGCCGCGGACGTACTCGTGCATGCGCGGCTCGTCGGCCCGCAATGCCTCGTCGCTGAGCCCTTCGATTTCCTTGAGCAGCGTACGCGCGATGACTTGATTCGTTTCGATCACGCGATGCAGATGTTCCGCCGCGATGGCGGCCGTCCGATCGAGTCTGGAATAGGCGTCGTCGATCGCGACCTGGTACGTGACCCATCCCACGAAACAGAAGAACAGCAAGGGAAAGCCACCCGCCGCCAACAGCAGCCCCAGCGGGCGCGGTGCCAACGCAGGCAGTGTCGCCTCGGGGTGTCCCGGCCCCGGCCCACTGCCTCGACCCACCAGGACTGCGATCACCGCGGCACACGCGAGGAAGAGCCCGGTCAGCACGGCCGACTGCCGCCCTTCGAGCGTAGGCTCCGGCAACCAGGGCACGACCGACCACAGCGCAGACAGCATGGCAACCATGATCCCGGGCACCACACCGCGCGCTGCCGCCACGACGGCCACACCCGCGAACGCCAACCCGAATTCCAGATGCTCCCCGAGGACAGGCGCGAGCAAAGCCCGCCCGCCCATGCCGACGACGACTGCGGCCGAAATCCATAGGGCGTCGATCAGATAGCTGCGCGCGCCCTTGCCTGTGCTCGCCGCAACCGCGACATCACGAGGTTCACCCGCAGGGGACGGATGCGGGGGCGGCGGGAACTGCTCGTGTTCGTCGTCTTGGCACTTGATCGCGTCGATGTCCGTAAAGGTTCCCGACCATTTGCACACCTCGCCGTTCCCGTCGCGTACCGGCGCCCCCTGTACGCGAAACCAGCGAAATCGACCATCGTGACGGCGGATCCTGACTTCGATGTCGAACGGATGACCGCCCTGCGATGCCAAGGTCATGCGCCATTCGCGCAGCAGGTATTCGCGGTCGTCGGGATGGTAGGCGTCGAGCCAGCCTTCGTCCGGGGAAGGCATCCCCGCGCCCCCGACATAGCGATACCAGGACGGGCTGTGACAACGGTTCACGCCGCGAGGGTCGGTCTCCCAAACCATGTGGAAGGTGTTCTCGCTCGGCTCGCCCGGCTGCGATTCGTCGTCCGACATGCCCGAAAGATTAGCCTCGTGAAACGACGAGAGCGCGGCGCCATCCGATCGCGGCAGTCGTGGCTTCGCTCGTCGTTGAGTCCCGGGAAAATGACCGTGCACGCGCGCCCCCCCTACCCGCCTAGCCCGTGCCGCTGCCATCGAACAACGAACCCCGGGCGCCGACACCGAGAAGTCTAAGGGAAATGGAACGGTGCGATTCGCCTTATCGGCGATTGCGCGCGTCGATCGGACGCCGTTTCATCACCCCTGGGCGGGCACGCCGTTTGCCCCCGACGGCGGACTCGAAAAGCCGCGCCGGGTGATCGGTGTCCGCGCCCTGGTCGGACCGCCGATGCGAGCTTCGGCTGCGCCGGCAATCGCGCCACGCCACTTCCGATCGCAGCGCGCGCCAAACCGCCAGGCTCTTCAACCCCTCGAGCAGTTCCAGGAAGTCCGGCGATCCGCCCCAGCGTTCAGCCCGCCATCGTGCATGACTCCCGCCATCGTCCCTCATGGTGCGGTTCAACCCGAAAAGATGTCACCGTCTTGACCGCACAAGGCGTGCCCTTCGCGCCGCGAGCGCCCTAGACCTCGCCCGCAACGAGCATCTCTCTGAGCTTCGCCTTCTGCACCCGGTTGACTGCATTCGAGCGCGGAAAATCCTCCATGAAGATGAAGCGCCGCGGCACCTTGAAGTTTGCCAGCCGCTCCCTGCAGAAGCTGTCGAGATCTTCCGGCGTGACCGTGCGACCGGGCCGTCGAATCAGGAAAGCCACAGGCACTTCGCTCAAGCGCGGATGCGGCGCCGAAACCACGGCCACCTCCTGCACGTCGGGATGGCTCATCAAGATCTCCTCGACCTCGAGCGGCGACAAGTTCTCGCCGCCGACGCGAATGACGTCCTTGAGCCTGCTCAGGAACTTGATGTATCCGCCCGGCAGGGCGACGCCCTGATCGCCGGTCTTGAGCCACCCTTCGGCATCGATCGCAGCGGCGGTGGCGGCCGTATCGCGGAAGTAACCCAGCATCACGTTCCAGCCCCGCACGCGGATCTCGCCGGGCGTGCCCTCGGGCAAAGGCGCGCCGCTCTGCGGATCGACGATGGCGACCTCGACGCCCTCGTGCGGCTGGCCGTCGGAATCGTGGCGCATGTCCACGGGATCGCCGGCCCGACAGATGCTCACGTTGCCGGCCGTCTCGGTGAGTCCGTACACCTCGCACATGCGCGTGCCGAACAATCCTTCCAGATGCACCATCTCGGTCGCCACCGCGCTGTACCATGCGCGCGTGAGCGAGGCGACCTTCTCCTTGCTGAACTGCGGCAGCTGCACCACTTCACGCAGCGGCACGATCGAACCGTGATAGGCGTGTATGCGCTCCCCGGACAAGATGTCCCACGCTTCGGCCACCGTGTACGGCCGACTGGTGTAGAGCGTGGAGCCCGCCACCAGATTCGTCAGAATGGCGTGCATGTAGCCGGAGGCGTGAAAGAATGGACCGACGCTGTAGAAGCGCTGGTCCGGTGCGAGATCCTGGCGCTCGGCGCAGGCGCGCGCCAGACGTATGGTGCCGGCATGCCCCAGCACCACCCCCTTGGGCGCGGCCGTCGTGCCCGAAGTCGAGAGTATGACGGCAGCACCGGCCAAGGACGGGTACTCGCCCTCGCTCATGCGCGCGACCAGTTCCGCCGCGGGCGGCAAAGGCGCATCTTGCGCATGCGCTTGCAATGTCTCGCGCCAATCGAGCGTGCCGGGCGTGCGCTCTGCGTCGTCGGACAGCAGCAGGATGCGGGGCGCCGGCAAGCCTTGCTCGGCAAAGGCCGCGAGCACCGGCTCGATGGTGGGTCGAGCGTCGGTGCGGCCGAAGAACTTCGCTTCCATGATCCAGACGCGCGGCCGCGTGAGCGTGAGCAGATGAGCCACCTCCCGAGGCGCCAGACGCGTATTCACGCCCACGGTGACCGCGCCGCAGCGTGCCGCGCCGTAGGCGGCGACCATCCAGTCGACGCGATTGGTCATCCATATCGCCACGCGGTCACCGGGCACGACCCCCTGGGCGGCGAGCATGCGGCCGCAGGCATCGGCTCGGTCGCGCAGTTGGCGGAAGGTGGCGACTTCGTCGCGGCGTCCCACGATGAGAAAGTCTCGGTCGCCGAAGCGCGCGGCGGCGTCGGCAAGTACGTCGAAGAGATTGTTGGCTGTCACGATGGGTTGGCTTTGTCGTTACGGGAATGGAAGTATGGCACTGGCTGCATGCGTCGACTGGACTGTGCTCGAGTCGCGTCGAGTACGCGCCCCCGCTGGATCATATCGGCGCGGATCCGTGCAGCGAAAGCCTCGCGCGTGGCGCCCGTCGCCTCGACGCCCATGGGCCCGGAAGCGCTCGAACAGCTTTCCGGCACCCGAGGCGCCGAGCGCTCGCGCTATTCAGCCACGATCCCGGCCTGTTTGACCACCTGAGTCCATTTGGCGAACTCCGCACGAATGACCGCCCCGAACTCTTCGGGCCGCGTGGGGTGGATATCTCCCCCCTCCTGCAGCAGCACGTCACGCACCTCGGGCATGTTGACGATGCGCACGATCTCGCCATTGAGCTTCGCCAGGATCGCAGGCGGAAGCTTCGCCGGCCCGACGATGCCGTGCCAGGCGGTGACGTCGAACCCGGGAAAGCCTTGCTCGGCCACCGTCGGCACGTTCGGAGTCAAGCGCGCCCGCACCAGACCGGTGGTTGCGATCGGGCGAATCTTTCCGTCCCGCACCATGCCGATTTGTGCAGCCAAGGCGGCGGAAACGAAATTGACCCGGTTGGCCGCGAGATCCAGAACCGCCGCAGCGGCCCCCTTGTAGGGAACATGCAGGAGCTTGATATGGGCCGTCTGGCTGAACAACTGCCCGATGAGATTGCCCACGCTGCCGATACCCGTGGTGCCGTAGGAGACTTCGCCGGGCCGCTTCTTCGCCATCGCCACCAAGTCCTGCACGCCACCGATCGGCGAACTCGGGTGTACCGACCACAGCGAGGGCGCTTTCATCAGCATCGTGATCGGAGTGAAGTCTCGCGTCGGGTCGTAACCCGAATTGGCCCGAATCACCGGCCCGACGGTCATCGTGTTCGGGTGCGCCATCAGCAGCGTATATCCGTCCGGAGCGGCCTTCGCCACCAATGCCGCACCGATCGAGCCATTCGCACCCGGACGATTGTCGGCAACCACCTGCTGGCCCCAGGCCTGAGTGAGCTTCTGCCCGATCAGCCGGACGTACAGGTCGGAGCCCGCGCCCGAAGCAGGCGAAGGCACGATGACACGAATCGGACGACTCGGATAGGTGGCCGGCTCGGCGGCCCGCAGCCACGTCGATGTCATGCCGACCGCGATCAAAGCACAGCAACCCACGCACATGAAGCGAGCTTGGCTCGGCATCGGTTTTCTCCTCCCTGAGTGCGCAAGAATAGCGCATGCCCCCGGTCGGGTGTAGTGCCCGCGACGACGCGGACCGCTCCCGTTTAGCCCGCTCCCGCCGACACCGCACACCTCGCGCGTTGGTCGCAAGTTGACGCCGGCGAACGTAATCGGAAATACTCCCGTGCACCGCGCTGCAATCCCACACACTCACTCGATCACGAGAGGCACGCCTTGGACTGGATCACCGACGACATCGCCATCGGCAATTGCGACGACGCCATATGGCTCGAAGGCGTGCGCAACGCGGGCATCGAGAGCATTCTGTCCTTGAACGGATGGCCCAACAGCGCATTCAACACCCACGGCCTGACCTGGCGCTGCGTCGAGCTGATCGACGGCTTCGGCAATCCCGTCACCCGGCTGCAGGAAGCGCTCTGTCATCTGCACGAGCTGCGCAACCGCGGTCGCGTGCTCGTCCACTGCATGGAGGGCGTGAGCCGCTCGCCGCTGGTGGTGGCGAGCTACCTCGCCGACACCGCCGCTCGCTCCTTCGACGAATGCCTGAGGGAAGTGGCCCGGCTGCGCAAATGGACCTCGCTGCAGCCCGGCTTGATGGAACTGCGGCGCGAATACGAATCCGTCATTGCACCGCACCAACGCATCGTACCGCTGACGGGCCTCGAGGCCGTGCTGCAAGGCTCGCTCAAGTAGCCCGTCGGCATCGCCTTTCGACCCCATCGCGCCTCGCCACCCGGCGGGCGTTTTCGACGACAATCCACAGTTCGCACACCAAACGGAGCTAGCACATGGGCGCAACCACCCTTCTTTCCGAGTTCGCCAGCGCGACGCGTTTCTCGGACATCACCGCCGAGGCGATCGCCGCCACCAAGCGTCACATTCTCGATTGCATCGGGGTCGGCCTCGCCGCCACCGTGGAACCGGCCGGACGCATCGTCCTCGATGTCACGCGCGACCAGGGCGGTGCCCCGCAGGCGCGCGTGCTCGGCACGAATCTGCGTACCAACGCCGTGGGCGCGGCCTGGGCCAACGGCTCCCTGTCGCACCTGCTCGACTACGATGACACCGGCTTTTCGCATCCCACCGCGTGCATTCTTCCGGCCGCGCTCGCCGTCATGGAAGAAGCCGGCGCAAGCGGCGCCGATCTGGTCGCCGCCGTCTGCATCGGCCTGGAAGTGTTCGAGCGCATGTCGCTCTCCGGGCGCCAACACGAACCGGAACTGCGCCGGCGCGGCTTCCATCCGACCTCGCTGTACGGCTGTTCAGCGGCCGCCGCCGCCGCCGGTGCCATCGTGAAGCTCAACCCAAAGCAGATGGCCGTCGCGCTGGGGCTCTCCGCGGCGAACGCAGGCGGTCTCACGCAGCATTTCGGTACCTGGGGCAAGGGCATTCATGCCGGCAATGCGGCACGCGCCGGCGTCAGCTCGGTGCTGCTCGCCAAGCGCGACTACTTCGCCGATCCCGACGGCCTCGACGGCGACTACGGCTTCTACTCGGCCTTCCACGGTCCGGGCAACTTCAACCTCGGCAAGGTCGGCGAGAAGCTCGGCAGCCACTGGTCGATCGTCGATCCCGGTCTGACCGTCAAGCGCTACCCCTGCTGCGGCGGCAATCTGCGGGCGCTCGACGCCGCTCGCGCGATCATCGAAGAGGAGAAGATCAAGTTCGACGATGCCGCCAAGCTGGAAGTCGATGTCCATCCCGATCTGCTCTGCACCGTGCGCTTCCACAAGCCCACCGAAGGGTTCCGCGGCAAGTTCTCCATCGATTACGTCCTCGCTGCCATGCTCCTCGACGGCCGGGTCGATCTGGATTCATTCTCCGACGAGTACTGCCGTCAGCCGCGCATGCGCGAGTCGCTCGACAAGGTGCAGGTCAATCAGCATCCCGAGTGGGGCGACGACGCCACGTCGCGCCGCAGATCGCCGGTGACCATCACCATGAAGGACGGGCGCAAGTTCACCAAGCAGGTGGACAAGGTGCGCGGCAGCCCGGGCAATCCGATGACTCGCGACGAACTGCTCGATAAGTATCGTGGTTGCGCGTCGCGGGTGTTCCAGGGCGAGCGGCTGGAGAAATCGATCTCCGCCCTCGAGAATCTTGAGAAGCTCGCTTCGGCCAAGGAACTGATGGACGCAGTCACGCTGTGATGCGCGAGCGCCGGGGGGCGACCCCCGGCGAAGCGCTTACTTTCCAGGCATGGCCACCCGCTTCACCAGCCCCTGCCACTTCACCGCCTCGGCCTGGATGAACCGGCCGAATTCCTCCGGGCTGTTGCCGATCGGCAACGCCCCCTGACGCGCGTAGAAGTCCTTCACGTCCTCTCTTGCCAGTGCCTGGTTGATCTCGACATTGAGGCGCTTGACGATGCTGTCGGGCGTCTTCGCCGGCAGCCAGATGCCGAACCAGGGCGACAGTTCGTACCCCGGCAGAAACTCCGCCACGCTCGGCAAGTCGGGCAGCACCGCCAGGCGCTTCGTGCTCGACACGCCGAGTCCGCGCAGGCGTCCTCCCTGCACCAGCGGAACCATCGACAAAGCGCTGCTGGACATCATCTGCACCTGGCCGCTGATCAGATCGGTGATCGCCGGTGCCGCGCCCTTGTAGGGGATGTGGACCATGTCCAGATTCGCCATGTAACGGAACAGTTCGCTCGCCAGATGGGACGAGGTGCCGTTGCCCGAGGAACCGAAATTGAGCTTGCCCGGCCTGGCGCGCGCGTAGGCGAGGAAGTCCGCGCCGCTCTTCACCGGCAACGACATCGGCGTGCAGATCACCAGCGGCGCGGATGCCACCGTGGAGACGGGCCGAAGGTCGCGCACATAGTTGAACTTCAAATTCGGCGTGAGCACTTCGTAGGTGGTGATCGAATTGGCGGCGATCACCATGGTGTAGCCGTCGGGGGCGGCTTGGGCGGCGATCTCCACGCCCACCAGCCCGCCTGCGCCGGCGCGATTGTCCACGACCACCTGCTGCTTGAGCGACTCGGACATGCGCTGGGCGACCACGCGCGCAACGGCATCCACGCTGCCCCCCGCCGGAAACACCGCGATCAGGCGGATGGGACGATTCGGGTAGCTGCCGTCGCTCTGGGCGAACGCGGGCGCCGCCGCAGCGAGCGAGACGACCGATGCAACCGTTGCTGCGATGTATCTGATCACGATGATTCCTCGGTAGCTGAGCACGTTCAAGTGGGCGATCATAACGCGTGGCGCGGATTGGGCGCCGCACGGGCGCAGCAGCCGCAACGGCCGCGCCTGACGAACCGCTCGAGTTGTGCTCGAATCGGGCCTCCCCCAACTCTTCGATGAGCGATGACTCTCGCCGCCCGAGCTTCTCCCAACCCGCTCGCAGGACTTGCCGTCGTGGGCCTGGGCGCCTCGCTCGCATCGATGGACGTCGCGGTCAACGTCGCCTTTCCGGCGATCAGCGCGGCCTTCTCCCTCGAGACGCGGGCCATTCGGTGGGTCGTGGTGTACTACGTCGTCACCTATGCCTGCCTGATGCTCGCGTTCGGACGACTCGGCGACGCCATCGGCCACAGGCAGGTGTTCCGCGCCGGACTGATGCTCGGCGTCTTCGCCTATGCCGGATGCGCGCTCGCCCCCGACTATTCCTGGCTGCTCCTCGCGCGCATCGTGCAAGGCGTTTCGACCGCGTTGGTGCTCAGCTGCGCCCCGGCGCTCGCAACGCAGCTCTTCGCCGAAGACAGGCGCACGAAAGCGCTGAGCGCGTACGCCGCCATCTCGGCGCTCGCAGCCGTCGTCGCACCCGTCGTCGGGGGACTGAGCATCGTCTGGCTCGACTGGAGCGGCGTGTTCTGGTTTCGGGTGCCGATCGTGCTGCTTGCACTGGCGGCGCTGCCCCTGGTGCCGACCACCGCAAGGCCCCGTGAGCGCGCCGCATCCGGACCCGACCGTGTCGGCCCGGTCCTGCTCGCCGCCGCGATCGCGAGCTTGCTGCTCTCGCCCTCCGTGATCGGTGCCGAGGGTTCGCCTTGGCGCAGTTTGCTGCTGGGCTCGATCGGCATCGTCTGCCTGCTCGGCTTCGTCGTGCAGCAGCACCGCACCGAGCATCCGTTCTTCCCCCGAAGCGCTGTTCGCGACCTCGACTTCGTCTTGCTGAATTTTTTCAGCATCGCGGTCAACTTCGTCGCCTTCGCGGTACCGCTGCTCGTGCCCTACTATCTTGCACGCGTCGGCGGCTATGCCGGCGACGGGATCGGTGTCGCCCTGGCGCTCTCACCGCTTGGAATGCTGCTCGGATCGGCCTGCGCACCGAGGGCCGCGCGAGCGTTCGGCACGAGAAGAAGCGCGCTGCTGGGCGCATGCGCCGTCACTTGCGGCAGCCTGCTCATCGCCGCCTGGCCACCTCAGACCCACTTGCCGCTGATGCTCGGCAGCCTCCTGCTCAACGGCGCGGGACTCGGCTTGTTCCAGGTGGCCTACACCGATGTGACCGTCGCGAGCCTCGCACGCGACGCGCGCGGCGTGGCCGGCAGCCTTACGATGGTCACCCGAACGATCGGCGTCGTGACGGCCGCCTCGGCGCTCACCGGCGCATTGGCAACCCTCGAGCGCCGCCACAGCGCGACGGGCGCCGACGCGCTCACCGCGTTCGCCGGCGCGTTCAGTTCGGTCTTCCTCGCCATAGCGATCGCACTCGCCGCGCTGCTCATCCTGGGCTGCCTCAGACGCCGCCTCTGGTTACAATGAGGGCAGCATCCAGGCTCGTCACGACCTCTTCATCCACCGGAAGCCCAGCCATGGCCGACAAGACACTGACCGAAACCCTGATCGACCACGTGTTGGCGATCGAGTACGACCGCTTGCCGCAGCAGGCGATCGACATGGCCAAGCACGTGACGCTGGACGGGCTCGCCGTCATGCTCGCGGGCTCCACGGAACCTCTGGGGGTCGGTCGCATATCGATCGAGTATGTCAAGGAGATGGGCGGCGCCCCGCAGGCGAGCGTCGTCGCCGGCGGCTTCAAGACCTCCATGCTGAACGCGGCCTATGCCAACGGCACCATGGCGCATGCCCTCGATTGGGACAACACCTGGTATCCGCTCAATCATCCCACCTCGCCCACCCTGCCCGCGATCCTCGCCATGGCCGAGCACTTCGGCAGCGGCGGCGCCAAGGTCATCGAAGCCATCGTGGCGGCTTTCGAAGTGCAGGGCAGAGTCAGGCTGGCTGCCACCGGCATGGCCGACGGCCAGAACTTCCACAAGCCCGGCACCACGGGGCTGTTCGGCGCCGTCACCGCCGCCGTGAAGATGCTCGATCTCGATCGCCAGCAGGCGCTGATGGCCTTCGGCATCGCCGGCTCGCGCGCGGGCAGCATCTCGATCAATACCGGAACGATGACCAAATCGTCGCACTCGGGTCACGCCGCGCGCATGGGCATCGAATGCGGGATCCTCGCCAAGAAGGGCTGGACGGCAAGCGCGGACGTGTTCGGCCCGGGCGGGTTCTTCGACACCTTCCTCCAGGGCCGGGCCGAACCCGCGCTGCTGGTCAAGGATTTCGCGCAGCCCCTGCGCATGGTGAGCCCGGGCGTCGGCTTCAAGAAGCATCCCAGCAACTACTTCACGCACCGTCCGATCGACGCGGCGCTGGCGCTGCGGGATGAAGCCGGCTTCGACCCCCGGCACATCGCGAAAGTCGACATCCGCTTCCCGCGCTTCGACTACGTCAATCGCCCGCAGCCCAAGACTGGCCTCGACGGCAAGTTCAGCGTCCAGTACGCCACCGCCATCGCCCTGCTCGACGGCGAGATCACGGTCGATTCGTTCGACGACGCGCGTCGCTTCGCGCCCGATGCCGTCGCCCTGCTCGGCAAAACGACATTGCACTTCGACGATTCGATCCCCAAGGATTTCGACCGCATGCACTGCATCGTCGTCGTAACGATGGCGGACGGCAAGATCCTGGAGAAGAAGGTGGAGCAACTGACCGGCTGGGTCGGTTATCCGCTGACGTCCGAACAGCGCATGAAGAAGTTCAACGCCTGCGCGCGCCGCGTCTTGAAGGACGATGCGGCGGCACGCGTGGTCGAACGCGTCAACGGCCTGCAGTCACTGAGCGATGTGCGCGGCATCATGGATATCGTGCGCACCTGAATCGTCTGCTCGCGGTGGGTGGAGTGGCCCCGCAGTTGCGGACTCTCGTCCAAGCCACGGGCTTGAACGGTTACCCAGCGAGCCAGGGGTACGGGATCATGGCGCCCGTCTGCTGCCGTCGTCCGCGTCCGCGTCCGCGTCCGCGTCCATCGGACGCGATTACTTCGAGAGCTCGAGCCGTATGCCCTTCCCCTCGCCGGCGGGATAACTCGTCTTGTACTTGTGCTTGCGCCGCAAGCTCGCCGAATCCCACAAGTCGTTGAACTCGGTGCGATAGTTGAAGTGCAGGCCGACATCCGAGCCGCCGGCCTTGATCACGCGCGCGATAGCCTCCCGGTTCGGATGCTTGAACTGCTTGCCGTTGCTCGACACGAGCCAGTTCGCGCACTTGACCGCATTGACGAGATCCAGGCTGGTATTGCCGCGACTGCCGTGGTGCGAGAGCTTAAGCGCGGCCAGCGGCAGCCTTCCCCTCACCTTGCCCCGCACGCGCGCAAGCGCATCCATCAGCACCGACACCAGTGCATCGCCGGCGAGCAGCACGCGCTGCTTGTCGTATTCGGCCAGCAGCGCGATGCTGCTTGCATTGGGCCTGGCCGCATCGCTCTTGAAGGGCGTCGCAGCCAGTTGATCCACGTTGGGATCTCCGAGGATATCGTCGTCTTCGTCCGGTTCGCCCTCTTCCCCGAGCAAACCGCTCTCGGCCGCGGTCGCTGCCCCGGGGATGATTCCGGCCTTCTTGCAGGTCGCCTCCCATACCGGCCGCAACCTGTCCAGGTGCTGTTGGGTCGGCGACAACAGCGTCAGCTTCATGCCTCCGGGCAGCGCGGGCAGAGGCGCGAGCGGCCCCTTGTCCGGAACCACGAGAGCACCGCCGCCCACCGCGGCGTTCCACCTCTTCGGATCATGCGCCATGATGAGTTCGGTCAGCGCCTCGCCCTGCAGGGCGCCGAGAATGTCGTCATCCTCGGGCAGCGGAACTTTGCCGCCCGGCGCAAGATGGACGTACCCGTTGAACCAGATGTCGCCGATGGTGAGGCCCAGTTGCTCGCGATCTCGCAGCAGCGCCATGGCGCCGCCGATGTGATCGACGTCGACATGCGTCACCACGAACAACTCCAAGTGCCGCTCTGCGGCGGGCAAGGCCAGGATTCGTTCGCGCACCGCCGGATAGACCGCGTTGGTGCCGCAGTCGATGAGGATACGGTGCGTGGCGCCTCGCTTGCCGTATTCGATCCAGATGGCATCGCCGAACTCGGCGGGAAGCAACTCGATAGTGAACATGAACGCTTGATCTCCTCAGAGCCGCCAGCCGACATCGCCGTAGGCGGTCAGACTCAACACGAAACCGTCGCCGTCGGCCAGCAGCCGCCGCTTCGTCTCCAGGAACACGTCGCCGAAGGTGCGATCGCTGCCGGCGGCCGCCTTCAGCCCGTCGAGCAGGGCCGACACGAAAGCCACCGCGCGCCGGCCGCGAATGATCGCCAGCGTGCCGATCACGAGCGCCGCCTTCTCGCGCTTGAACGCTTCCACGAAGTTGAGAAAGGGTACATCGGTCAACTGCGTGCTGCAGCCGAGCAGCAGGACCACGGGTGACTTGGCTGCCGGTCCCGCCACGTGGCAGCTCTCCAGTTCCGGATACGTGAGCAAGGCGCCGCCGATCTCCAGCGCGCTGATGCCCGGATGAGCGGGATCTTCCTGCGAGTGTGGCAGCAGGACGAGCAGCGAGGGCGAATCGCTTTCGACCGCGCTTTCCCATTCCTCCCAGTTCTTCACCGATCGTGCGTTCCGCGTCACCCGCGTCACAGCCTCGAGTATGCCGCCGGGATCCGTGAGGTCCTTGGCGCGCACGTTGCGACTTGCGCCGATCAGCGCCGAGCGAAAGGCATCCAGCCTGTCCTCGCCCGCGCGCGGCACGCTGATCGTGAAATCCGCGCCGGGCGGCGGCGTGACTGCCGGTTGACGCTCGATGACGCAGTTGAAGCCCCAGAACCGCATCGGACAGTGAAACTTGCGGTCGTCGCGATGCGCGCAACTCTCGTGACTCACCCCCTGCTCGCGCAGCAGCGCGCCCCGCGCGTTCGGACAAAGCGTCGCACCCGCCTGGGGCAAGCGGGCGCTGTAGAACACTTCGACCGGCAACCAGGCTCCAGAGCGCGCCTCCACGACCTGGATGCGCGCTCCCTCCGGCACCCGCCCCTGCAGTTCCGCCGGCATCGGCTTCAATATCGAGCGGCCGTAATGCGCCAGGTTGTCCATGAGGGCCAGCAGCGCCGGATCGTCCAGCGAGCCGCGCGATTCCTTGAACGTGGCCTCGGCCGACAGCAGGGTCTTCACTTCGCTCACCAGCTTGTCGATGCCCTGGGGCTCGCGGAAGCTCACCTCCTTGCCGACGACCGTGGTGAATCCCGCCTGCCCCTGCGCCGTGTGGTTCACGACGATGGCCGCATCGAAGGGCTTGCCTTGCCAGGCCGGATCGAAAGTCGGTGCGACGACGTTCTCGACATCGAGCTTGAAGCGCCGGCTCGTATCGACCAGGGGCGACGAAAAGATCAGGGTCTGGATGATCCGGTTCTCGTGCGCGACGAGTATGCGCGCGCGGTATTCCCCGGCCACGCCGTGCGTGCGAAAGCTCAGGGTGCAAGGCTCGCTGTCGGCATGCGGCGGCAGGAACAGCCGCGCCTGCTGCGGCGTATGGAAGCGGCCCGAGGCTGCGCGCACCAAGGGCACGAAGAACACGTCCAGCCAGTGCCCGTCCCGCGAGGGCGGCAACTTCTCGCTCGGGAAGGTCTCGGATGCCGACTCGACCTCGGCCCGAGGCAGTCCGATGTACAACGCCATCTCGTACGCCCGATCCGGAGCGAGCCGGTCGCGGACCGCACTCGCAGCGTCCGGCTCGGTGACATCACGCACGGAGAAATTGACCCGTCGTTGATCCTGCCGCAGCTCAGCGGTCTTGGGCGCACCATCACGCTCTGCCGGCAGACTCGCACCGACGGCCGCCTCGACCTGCTCGCGCATGCGCGGCACCTCGCTGGCATCGGCCGACTCGCTCAGCCACCGCCCCTCCGAGGCGCTCTGTTCGAATTGCTCGCCGGCGGCATCGAGCTCTCTCGCCCAAGGCGCGGCTGGACGGCGGCGCTCGATCCTGCCGCCCGCCGCAGGCGGACGCGCTGCGCGCCCCGCCGCCATGCGCCGCAACTGCCCGCCATAGCGGCCGGCGAACGCCGAGATGCGGATATTGACGGCCAGGCGCCTCGAGCCGATCAGCAGCGGCGGCTCGCTCGGCTCGTCGTTTACCGCCGTGCCATGGGCTTGGACCAAGGCGACATCGAAAGGCAGATCGTGCGACAACTCTTCGAACAGTCGAGTCACCCAGGCACGCTCGCACTCGGCCTCCACACGCACGAAGGCCACGCCGCCCGTCAGCACCTCGGTGCGCAGGGTATGCACCAAGGGTTCGATCCGATCCTGCGATACCCCGGCGCCGCCCACCAGCAGCACGCAGTCGGCGCGCAAGCGGCGCGAATGCTTGAGCACGCGAGCCGCGGCGCCGCGCAGATCATCGGGCAGCAGCAGCAGATCGCAATCCTCGTCGGCCGCATCCAGCTGGATCAGCTTGACCAGCTGCGGCCAAGGGATGGTGGCGACGCACTCGGCCAATTCTTGCGAGCGCACATCGCCGAGAACGCCGACCCGCAGCGGCCATTCCCAGGCGATCGCCCGATCGGGCTCGTCGACTCTCAGGTAGACCGAGTCGGCGACCGTTCGACCCTCGCCTTGCAGCAGCCGCACGGTCCACAACGCGTCGGGCGTCTCATGCGAGCCCTCCCGGCGCACGGCCGGATCGACCTCCAGACGCATGAAGGGCGACTGCCGCGGCGCTTCCTGATACCAGAGGTCGCGGAAGCGGTTCCAGGCGTCGCGAAATCGTTCGGCACTCGCGAGGCCCGATGCGCGATCCCTCGTCATGCCGATCGACCGCGCGAGCGTCGCCAGGCTGAAGGTGACGATGGCGTAGCCTTCGCTCTGGAGGTCCAACACGCGATCGCGGATCGCGGCTTCTTCCAGCGCGGCGAGCTCGGTGCCCAACACGCCGACACCCGCGACGGCTTGCGCGAAATCTTCTTGCGAGAGGTTGCTGCCCCAAGTGCCGAACAAGGCGCGACTCATGGCGACTTCGCTCTCAGACGCCGCGCGAGTACGGGAACGCGGTCGGGGCCGGCAGCTGAGGATCGACCCAGCGGCGCATGCCTGCGTCGCAGATCGCATAGCCCCAGTTGATCAGCCGCTCCTGCGTCTCCTCGGGCATGCGCGCAAGCCGTGTCGCGATCCGGGCGAGGTCGGCTGTGCGCGCCTGCGGGCAAGCCAGGGCGTCCGCCACGCCGTAGTCGTCGATGTTCGAGCGCACGCTCCAGAATGCGCCCTTGCGCATGCCGCCCCGGTAACTGGCAATGAGTTGGCGCTTGCGCAGCGCCCGCACCTGGTTGTCGATCATGTCCAGCACCCGCTTCGAATGCTGCGCCCAGTCCTTGCCCGGATCCGGATCGGCGGACATGGCCATCCCGGCATCGCTCACCAGGATCGTGTCGTAGCGCTTCCATGCGGTTTCCAGGCCCAGGTTGTCGTACACGCCGCCATCCGACAGATAGACTTCCTCGGTGAAGGGCGGCGCGTGATGCGGCTCCCCGCTCGACGCGCTGAAGGAGGCGGGATCGAGATCCAGTCGGACCGGAGACAGCACCGGCGGAAACGCCGACGAGGCCGCCACGGCGGTGGCCAGCGGCACGGTCGGCCGCTTCACCTCGCCGACTTGATAGTCGCGCATGTAAGGCTTGGAGAAGCGCCACAACACGCCGGTCTGAACGTTGGTCGCGTTGATCACGAAGCGCGGCGGATCGTCGGGCAAGTCCTGCAGGGTCGCGTTGCCGAAGAGGTGTTTCCGATACGCCTTCGCCACCTTGTCCCCGATCGTCCCCGGCAGGAAGATCCCGCTCAGCACCGAACCGACATCGATGGTTTCGAGCGCGAACTTGCGGATGGGGTCGATCACTTCTTCCACCAGCCGCTGAGCCACGCCCTCCTCGAATTGCAGGGCGCTCCACTTCAGCCCCAGCATGCCGGCGGTGATCGATCCGCCCGACACGCTCGAAATCCGGTCGAGCCGCGCGAGATAGCCCAGTTCGTTGAGCCGCCAGAGCACGCCGAGATGAAACACCATCGCGCGGTACCCGCCGCCGGAAAGACACAGCGCGATGCCCGGAGCAGGCGCGCGCCCGCCGGGCTCCATGACGGGTGAAGCCATCGCCTCGAGATCGTGGGTATCCATGGGCATGATCGTTCCTCCTTGACGAGACGCAGTCCAAACGCAGACGGCGCGAGCAAGCCAGCCTGCTCGAAGCCCTGCTGCGAACCGAACGCGCTCCCCGGCGGCCTGGGCCGCGGCGAGAGCGCGCCATCTCTCGAGCTTACGCGCTGCGATGCGCGTTGAGGAAGCGCAGAAGTTCCTTGGCGCAGCGATCGGGTGCGGTATCGGTGATGTTGTGCGGCATGCCTTCGAGCACCACGAACTCGCAATTCGGGACGATGCGCTGCAAAGCCTGGTATTCGTCGACCGTGTGCAGCGGATCTGCGCCCGGCGCCACCGCGAGCACGGGGCAGCGCACGGTAGCCAGATCCTTCGACAGATCCTGACTCGCCATCAAAGGGACGAATCGCGCCAGCGTGCCCACCGCCGTGCGTCCGGCCTCGGTGACGAACCAGTCGATGAATCCGGGCGGCGACTGCTCGACGTTCACTCGATCCCGAATCGTGTCCCGCAGGAATTGCTCGATGCCGTCCTTGCCGATGCGGGCGAGCCAGGCGCTGTAGTCGACGTGTCCCGTCTTCATGCCGGGCGTGGCCGCGAAGCAGCCCAGCGTCTTCACCCGCCCGGGGTGACGGCTGGTGAATCCCTGCGAAATGTATGCACCCGCCGACGATCCGGCGATATGGACCTGCGTCACGCCGAGGTGATCGAGCAGTTCCGCGAGATCGAGCACCAGCCGCTCGAACGTGATCGGTTCCGGACCGTGAGGGTCGGACTCGCCGTGTCCGCGCAGATCGATCCGGACCACGCGATACTCCCGTGCCAGATGCGGCACCCAGGCGAAGAACCGGCGCGAGCTGCCCATGGCGGCATGAACCAGAAGCAGCGTGTCGGCCTGGCGCCAGGGATCGGTGAAGTCGTCCACCGCGTACTTGAGCTGCAAGCCATCGGACGTGCGAAAAGCTTCCATGTCGATTCTCCGTGCGAGTGGATGGACGCTCAGTCGGCCCGTTCCCTGCGCTTGGCCAGTTCGGACTCGGGCTCGAGTTCGACGCGCAAGGCGTTCATGATCGAACCGAGCCCGATGAAGTAAGCGCATATCAGGGTGAGATCGGTGATCTGCCGATCGGAAAACTGCGCCTTGACCGCGGCGAAGGTCGCATCCGACACGTTGCCGCCGCTGGCGAACTCCTGCGCATACATCACCGCCGCCCGCTCTTCGGGACGCAGCGTCGGCGCGAGCGTCCCGACCTTCAACTGCGCGAGCTCCTCCTGCGTCACGCCTGCCTTGAGCGCATGCGGATAATGATGGATCCAGCCGTACTCGATGCCGCGCGCGATCGCGAGGATGACGAGTTCGCGGGTGCGCCCGGTCACCTTGACCTCGTAGCGCACGTATTCGCCGAAGGCGGCGAACCGCTTCAACCCCTCCGGCGCGTTGCTCAGGCTCGCAAGGATGTTCGAGACGTACCCGCGCGTGCGGGTAATCTGCTCGTAGGTCTCTTTCAGGACAGGATCCTGGCTAGGATCTGCTTTGGGCAACCTGCTCATGGCTTCTCCGATGAACTCGTATCGTGTTTCGACCGCGTCGCGGGCCAACGGCTCAATCGACGCGCAGTTTGGCCGCCTTCACCACCTTGCTCCATTTGGCCAGTTCAGCCTTCATGAAGTCGAGCAGTGCCTCCGGCGTGCTGGCGATGACCTCCATGCCTTGCTTGTTCAAGCGCGCGGTCATGTCGGAGGCGCGCATCACCTTGCCCATGGTCTCGTGCAAGCGCGTGACGACAGCCGGGGGCGTCCCTGCGGGCGCAAGCAAGGCGTACCACGTTCCGGTCTCGATGCCCGGAAATCCGGTTTCGGCCATGGTGGGAATGTCCGGCAGGATGGGCAGCCGCTTGTTGTCGGCGACTGCGAGGGCGCGCAGGCGCGAGGCGCGTATGTGCGACTCGATCGAGATCGGCCCCACGAACATCATGTGCACGTGCCCGCCCACCACGTCGGCTATGCCCGGCCCCGCACCCTTGTAGGGAATGTGCGCGATGTTGACGCCGGTGATCAGCTTCAGCAGTTCACCCGACAGATGCGGGCTGCTGCCGTTGCCGCCCGAGGCGAAATTCAGCCCTCCGGGCTTGGCACGGGCGAGCACGACCAGCTCCTTCACCGACTTCACGGGCAAGGACGGATGAACGACCAGCACGTTGGGTTGTGAGGCCAGGAGCGACACGGGCTGGAAATCCTTGAGCGCGTCGTACGGCACCTTGGCCAGCAGACTCGGGTTCACCGTATGGCCGGTGGTGACCAGCCCGAGCGTGTAGCCATCCGCCGCCGCGCGCGCCACGAGTTCGGTGCCGATCGTCCCGCCGCCGCCGCCGCGGTTGTCGACCACCACGGTCTGAGCGAGCGCGTCGTTCAGCGCCGGATTCAGCGTACGGGCCAGATTGTCCGCGCCGCCGCCGGGCGCGAATGGAACGATCAATCGAACGGGACGCGTCGGATAGGCCTGCGCATAAGCCGTCGGCATGCCGATCAGGACGATGCCGAGCATGGCCCCGAGACGCAGAGGCCATCGTGACAGGTTCTCGGTGCTTGCCGGTTGATTCATGAAACCCTCGATCTCTGGGCCGCCAGGCCCTGCCAAAAATGACGGTGCAGCACTACTTCGCTGCGGCTGCACGTCGACGCTGCGCTTCGAGCCGCTCGAAGTTCGCCTCCCGATCGAACATCCCTGCGACGGGACGCTGCGCCGAGCGCTCTCTTGCGGTCGCCGCCTCATCGACGGCCGACCCAGTGTCATCCAACACCACGCCGTAATCGGTGCGCGCCGCCTCGGGCGATACGAAGCCGTCCAGCACGTCGTCCAACACCCGCTGCGACTCGCGCTCGAAGGGATTGCCGTAACCGCCGCCCCCGCAGGTCACGATGCGCAGCAAATCGCCGCGCTTGAGCATGACACCCTCGGCGAAGCCCGGGACGGTGCGCTCGTCGGGCTGCCCGGGATTGCAGACGATGCGACCCGAGCGCCCCGCGCGGCCGCCGTTCACGCCCCAGGGCGGCGTCTGCTGGTTGCCCATCCGTGTGGCGACCACGACCTTTTCGGCATGGATGCGATAATCGCGGACGACGCCGACGCCGCCACGGTAGCGTCCCGGCCCGCCCGAATCCGGCGCAATGCCGTAGCGCTCGACACGCATCGGGTAGGCGCTTTCCAGGAACTCGATCGGGTAGTTCTTCTGCGTACCCACGTAGATCACGTCCAGGCCATCGGCGTACGGACGCGCCCCCTGCCCCGCGCCGATGCCGTCGGTGCAGAAGAAGTGCTCGCCCGGCTTCGCGTCGACCGCGTTGAAGATGACGATGACGTAATCCGGCGAACCCGCGGGCGTCTTGCCTTGCGTCGCCTGAGCGAATACGCCCAGCACCGCATTGGCGAAGCGCCAAAGGGTATGTGCCCGCAATCCCAGCGGCGCCGGACGCACCGGCTGCAGGATGCTGCCGCTGCGCAGACGCACTTCGCCGATGGCGCGATAGGCACCCTGGTTCTGGTGCACCGTTCCGTCCATGCTGACGAGGTAGCGGGAGAACAGCATGCGGCACGAATCGGGATGCATGAGGTAGTTGATGGGGCCGCGCGCCTGATCGTCGCTGCCGGTGCAGTCGACGAGCGCCACGCCGTCGCGATCGAACGTCACCTCCACCTCCACCCGGTACGAGGTGTCGGTGACGCAATCGTTGTCGACATAATCGGCGAAGCGATACACCCCCGGACGCACGTTCGTCTCGATGCACTTCCTGACGGCATGCTCGGAGCGCCGATGCAGCGCCTCGAACGCCGCATCCACCTGCTGGACGCCATAGCGCTCGAACAGCTCGATCATGCGCGTCTGGCCCAGGCGCGAGGCGGCCATCATCGCCCGCGTGTCGCCCTCGAGCATGTCGGGGTAGCGCGAATTGCGCAGGATCGTCCGATACAAATCGTCGTTCAGACGCCCTTGATCGACGATCCTGACCTGCGGCACCGACATCCCTTCCTGGAAAATGTCGGTGGCCTGCGGTGAGATGCTGCCCGGGCGCGAGCCGCCGATGTCCCAGAAGTGACCGAAGCACAACGAATAGCCGACGATCTCGCGGCCGAAGAACGCGGGCGCAATGAAGCACATGTCGGGCGTATGCGAGATGGCGCCCTTGAGCAGGTACGGATCGCTCACCCAGTACACATCGCCGGGATTCATGGTCTCGGGCGGATAGCGCTCGAATATGGTCTCGAGCATGCCCGGCCCGGAGCGATCGTGCGTCGTGTAAAGGATGCGGGCGTGGCGATCGGCGAGCCCCGAGAAGTGATCCCCCTTCTCGCGGATGAAGGGAGACATCGATGTGCGCACCATCACCGCTTCCATCTCGTCGCCGCAAGCTTTCAGCGCACCCTTGACGATCTCGATGACGATCGGATCCACGGCCCCTGTGCTCACTGCCGCACCTCCATGAGAATGTTGCCGTACTCGTCCATGCTCGCGCGGTGACGCGGCAGGATCAGCACGGTCGAGAAGCGCTGCTCGACGATCGCCGGGCCTTCGACCGTCCAACCCGGCGCCAAGGCCTCGAAGTCGTAGATCGGCGTCTCGATCGAACCCGCGGAACGACCGAAGTACACCGTGCGGGACGACGCGGGCAGCACGGGCGCTTCGCGCTTGGGACGCCGACTCAAGGCGAGCTTGGGCAAGCGCCCGACCGCCGTGATCCCAAGGTTCACCAGCTCCACGGCGAGGCTGGGCGAGGACCACGAATACTGCCGCTCGTGCTCCTGGTGAAAGCGCGCCTTGAGCGCCGCCACATCCGCATCGGTCAGCGGCGACGACCGGCCGGATGCGCCGACGTCATCCAGCCGCACCGTCAATTCGTAGCCTTGGTGAACATAGCGCAGGCCCGCGGTTCGCACGGTCATCGCGGTCGAGGGCTCGACGCGCTCGGCTTCGAACCACGCTTGCGCCCGTCGCTCCAGCGATGCGAAGGTCGCGTTGAGCTTGTCCAGATCGTACGCGCCGGACGTCTGCACGACGGTCTGGACGAAATCGGTCTTCAGATCGGTGGCGAGCAGCCCCAGGGTGGAGAGCAGGCCCGCGCTCGCGGGAACGATGACGAGCGGTATGCCGAGCAGTTCCGCGAGCCGTCCCGCATGCAGCGCCCCGCCGCCGCCCCCGGCGACCAGCGCGAACTTGCGAGGATCGTAGCCGCGCTCCACCGAAACCGCTCTAATCGCGGTGGCCATGTTGTTGTTGAGCAGTTCGACGATGCCGTCGGCCGCCTCTTCCAGGGTCAACCCGAGCGGCTTGGCCACGGCCTCCAGGATCGCTTGGCGAGCGAGCGCGACGTCGAGCGACAACTCGCGCCCGAGTTGGGCGGGGGAACGTCCCATGACGAGATTCGCATCGGTCACCGTCGGCTCCGTGCCGCCTCGCCCGTAGCATGCAGGCCCGGGTTCCGCCCCCGCGCTTTGCGGCCCCACGGTCAAGCTGCGATTGGCGCCGATGCGCGCGATCGACCCGCCGCCCGCGCCGATCGTGTGCACATCGACCATGGGCACGTTCAGCGGCAACGCAGAGATCTCCCCGCCGCCCGTGATTGCAGGCTGTCCGCCCTGCGACAGGCAAATGTCGGCCGAGGTGCCGCCCACGTCGATGGAGATGACGTCGCGCTGACCCGTCGTCTCGCCGACCAGGATGGCGCCGACCACGGCCGCGGCGGGGCCGGACAGCGCCGTGTGAATCGGCTGCTGCGCCGCCGCCCGCGCGCTGTACATGCCGCCGTTGGACTTCATGATGCGCAGCGGGGCGGAGATCGCCATGGCCTCCAGGCGCGCCTCCAGCCGCTGGTGATACCCCGCCACCTTGGGCAGCACATACGCGTTGAGCACCGTGGCCGTCGTGCGCTCGTATTCCCGAAACACCGGCAGGATCTCCGCCGAAATGGAACACGGCACGCCGGGCAGCGCGCTCGCCGCCAGGGCCCGCACCCGCTCTTCGTGCACAGGATTGGCGTACGAGTGCAGCAGACACACGGCCAGCGAATCGATCTTGTGCGGCACCAATTCGGAAAGCGCGCGGGTGCAGGCGGCCTCATCCAAAGCGCATTCGACCGTGCCATCGGCACGCAGCCGCTCGGGAATTTCGCGTATGCGCCGCGGCGGCACCAGGCGCTCGGGCCGTATCCACGAGTAAGGGTACGCATCCTTGGCGATGTCGTGCCGGCCGATATGCAGGACATACCGGCAGCCTTCGGTCGTGATCAAGCCGACGACCGCGCCCTTGCGTTCCAGGATCGCGTTGGTCGCGACCGTGGTGCCATGGAATACGCCATCGATGCTTTCGGCCCCGATGCCGGCGAGTTCGAGCACACGCCGTATGCCCTGTGCAAAGGCCTGCGACGGGTCCGCCGGGGTCGTGGGCACCTTGATTTGCCAGATCCGGCCGCTCGCCCGATGGGCCAGCGTGACGTCGGTGAAGGTGCCGCCGATGTCGATGGCGAGTGCATAACCCGATGCAGCTTGACTCAAAGCGCCTCCACCAGTGTGCGCGAGGGTGCGAGTTCCCCGCGCTCGATGCGCTTCACCAGCGCGGTGACCGCTGCGTGGGTGGGCGCCGCCATACCGACAGCCTCGCCCTGGGCGGCAACATATCCATTCATGTGATCGATCTCCGTGCGTCGACCCTTGGCGATATCCTGGGCCGTGCCCGAGCGCCCCTCGCCGGTTCGGCGCTTGTTGTACTTAAGCATCGTCGCCTCCACTTCGGCCAGCGCCGCCTCGTCCCCTCGCGCCGCGGCCAACCACTGCTCGGCGACCAGCCCTCGAATCGGCTCGAGCTTGAAGCCGAGCGCCCGGGCCACGCGAATCGCCTCCGCACCCAGCCGTATCTGCGCCCGCCTGCTCGGCGCCCACTCGACCATCTCGTTCAAGCTCATGCCCAGAATGCCGCACAAGCCGCTGGTCATCGTATTGGCGACGAGCTTCGACCAGCGCTCGCCGAAGAGATTCTCCGTGACCTTGGCGCTGTCGACGGCGCGCAGCAACTGTGCCACCGCCAGGGCACGCTCGGTCACGAGACCGCTCATTTCGCCGACGCGAAAGGTCGTGTACACATCGCCACCGGGCATTTGCGTGCGCACGATGTGACCGGGCGCCACCGCCTCGACGGCGAACATGCTCGCGATGCCCCCGAGCGTGCGACCCCAGCCGACGATCTGCGCCACCGTCTCCTCGACCAGACCGTTTTGCATGGTCACGAGGATTCCCCTGGGCGCGAGATAGGGTTTGATCAAGGCGCTCGCCCAAGGCGTGTCGTAGAGCTTCATGCAGATGAAGGCGAGATCGACCGGATGCGCCGCAAGCTGCTGCACATCGGTGATGTGCATCGCCTTCACCTCGATGACCCGATCGCCTTCGCTGCCGCTCAAGTGCATGCCTTCGCGCTTGATGCGCTCGATGTGCTCGGGCCACGGATCGATCAAGGTGACATCGTGGCCCTTGGCCGCCATGGCGGCCCCGACGTAGCCGCCGACGGCGCCCGCCCCCACGAAAACGATGCGCTTCATGTTCGCTCCCGAAACCGTCTCGCCGCCCGTGGCGGCGTCGACCGACACGTCCGTGCTCGGCGCTGGCTGCGGCTCATGTCGCGTTATTCGAACTTGGCCCCGGAGGCCTTCACGATCTCGGCGAACTTCTTCAGTTCCGACTTCACATGGGCGCCGAACTGCTCCGGCGTCGACGACTCCGGCTCGAATCCCAAGGCAAGCAGCGCATCGCGCATCTCCGGTCGCGCGACGGCCTTGACCGTCGCGGCATTGACCCGTCCGATGATGTCCGCCGACGTGCCCATCGGCGCCATCAGACCGAACCAGGTGGAGATGTCGAACCCTCGCAACCCGCTCTCGTCGATGGTCGGCAAGTTGGGCAATGCCGACGCTCGCTTCTTGCTCGTCACCGCGATGCCGCGCAAGCGACCGGACTTCACGTGCGGCACGGCGGACGAAATGCCGCCGAAATACAGATCCGTTTCACCGCCGAGCAGGGAGACCAGCGCGGGCGTCGCGCCCTTGTAGGGCAAGTGCACGATCTTGATCTTGGCCATCGTCTGGAAAAGCTCGGCCGCGAGATGCGGCGGCGACCCCAACCCTGCGGAGCCGACGTTGAGTATGCCCGGACGCGAGCGCGCAATGCCGATGAGGTCGTTCACGCTCTTGGCCGGCACTGCCGGATGCACCATGAGCACGAACGTGCTCACGGCCACCATGGAGATCGGCGCCAGATCACGCACCACGTCGTACCCCAGCTTCGGATAGATGCTCGGAGCGATGGTCATCGCACCCGCGCCGAGCAGCAGCGTATAGCCATCCGGGGTCGCCTTGGCCACCGACTCGAAACCCACGTTGCCCCCGGCCCCGGCGCGATTCTCAACCACCATGCTGGTGCCGAGGATCTCGCCCACGCGCTGGCCGACGGCCCGCCCGACGATGTCGCTCGGCCCGCCCGCCGGATAAGCCACCACAAGGCGGATCGCCCGCGAGGGATACGTCTGCGCCGCGGCGTATGAAACGCAGACGGACAACAGCACCGCGAGGGCTGCGCATGAGCGGCGCAGAGGCCACGAACGAATGGGGAACTGAGGCATCATTTCTGCTCGATGATTGCGTTGAGAGAGGAAAGTGCGCGCGCCGGACGCTGCGGTCGATTAGATTACATTCGAAGAGGGCGATCAACCGCGAAGATCCCTGAAGAGGGATTCGTCGGGCAGCGATGCCAAGCCCGACGCACGAATGAAGTGCGCTCTGCATCGGGATGGTGCTCGTGTCGCGACCGCGCACCGCGAGCGTACGATGCGCAAAGTCGCCGGGAGTACACTTGGACCCGGCGACCCACAGCCTCATCACGCTCAGGAGACTTCATGAAGCTCGTAGCGACGCGTCATCTCGTCACAGCCGCGATTTGCGGCCTTGTTTGCCAAGGCGTCTCGTCGGCGATCCTTGCCCAAGGCACGGGCAAAGGCGCGACCGCCTATCCCACCAAGGTCGTGCGCATCGTCGATGCCTTCCCCCCGGGCGGAGGATCCGATGTCGTCGCACGCTTGATCGTGCCCAAGCTGACCGAGGCCTGGGGTCAGCAGGTGATGGTCGAGAACCGCGGCGGCGCGAACGGCATCATCGGCAACGAGCATGTCATTCGCTCGACGCCGGACGGCCACACCGTACTCATCGCCACCGGCAGCTACGCCGCGAACCCCAGCGTCTACAAGCTGCCCTACGATCCGATCAACGACATCACGGTGCTCGGTCAAGTCGCGTCGACGATGTTCGTCGTGGTGGTGCATCCGTCGCTGCCGGTGAAGAACATCAAGGAATTCGTGGCACTCGCCAAGGCGAGGCCCGGCGCGATCAACTTCGGTTCGACCGGCACGGGCGGATCGACGCATCTGGTGATGGAGTTCTTCAAACTGACGGCCAACGTGGACATCACGCACATTCCCTACAAGGGCACCGGCCCCGCCGTGACGGACCTCATCGGCGGCCAGATCCAGGTCATGATCGCAGCCAGCGCGCCGGTGCTCCCCCACGCCAGAAGCGGTCGCCTGCGCGCGCTCGCCGTCACCGGACCGAAGCGCATGGCCAGCGTGCCCGACCTGCCGACGGTGATGGAGGGCGGTGTCCCGGGTTACGATGTGACCTCCTGGTACGCGTTCGTCGGTCCCAAAGGCTTGCCTGGAGAGATCGTCGCCAAGTGGAACAGCGACCTCGCCCGCATCACGCAGAGCCAGGAAATCCGCGAGCGCTTCGCGGCAGGCGGCATGGAGGCGATTTCGGGCCCGCCCGATGAGTTCGTCGCCATTCTCAAGCGCGATGTCGCCCGCTGGGCGAACGTCGTCAAGCGGGCCGGCATCAAGCAGCACCAATGAACGCGAGGACTTCGACGCCGTCATGGAACCCTGTCAGCTGAGCGCGGCCCAGGCCGCCGTCTTGATCAAGGAGCGCAAGCTCTCCGCCGAGGAACTGGTCCGCTCCTGCCTCGAGCGCATATCCGCGCGAGATGCGCTGGTACGCGCGTGGCTGCATCTGGAACCCGATGCAGCCATCCGCGCGGCTCGCGAAGCCGACAAGCGGCCACCCACGGGCCTCTTGCACGGACTCCCGGTCGGCGTCAAAGACGTGATCGACACGCTCGACTATCCCACCACGCAGAATTCGCCGATCTATCCCGGACTGCGCGTCGGGCGCGATGCCGCCTGCGTGGGCCTGGTGCGCGGCGCCGGTGGGCTCATCCTCGGCAAGACCGATACCGTCGAATTCGCCTCCAGCGGGCGCAAGGCGCTCACGCGCAACCCGTACAATCCCGCGCATACGCCCGGCGGCACGTCGTCGGGATCGGGAGCGGCTGTGGCGGACTTCATGGTGCCGCTCGCCTTCGGCACCCAGACCAGCGGCTCGCTCATCCGTCCAGCCGCCTTCAACGGCATCTATGCCATGAAGCCGACCTGGAATCGGGTGAGCCGCGAGGGCCTGCGGATGTACGCTGCGAGCCTCGATACGGTCGGCTGGTATGGGCGCGAAGCGGCGGACCTCATCCTCATGGGCCAAGCTCTGGGATTGCCGTTGCACGGTGCCTCCATTCCTTTGCAGGGCATGCGCGTGGGCCTTTGTCGCACACCGATGTGGTCGCAGATCGAACCCTCGGGCGCACGCGCCCTGCAACAAGCAGCCGAGCGTCTCGCGGATGCCGGCGCAATCGTCGAACCTTTGGAACTCCCCGAACGCTTCGCCGATCTGCGCGCGGCGCACACCGCCATCGGCCAGCGCGAGGCCGGCATCGCCTTCTTGCCCGAGTACGTCAACGCCTACCCCTTGCTGGCGCAGGACATCCGCGACAAGGTGGAAAACACCGCCGGCATTTCGGACCAGACGCTGCTCGAGAGTTATGCGCTCGCGGACGCCTGCCGGCCTGTCTTCGACGGGCTCTTCGGCGCATCGCTCGATGTCGTGCTTGCCCCCAGCGCGCCCGGAGAAGCCCCGGAGGGTCTGCATACGACGGGCAACGCAGTGTTCAACACGATGTGGACACTGCTGCATGTACCCTGTGTGAACGTCCCGGCCGGACGCGGGTCGTCCAACCTGCCCGTGGGCGTGCAACTGATCGGACCGCGCCTCTCGGATACCCGCCTGCTCGCGATCGCGCAGACCCTGGCGCCGGTGATCGACGTCGATCCGCAGCGCGGTCTGCGCGAACTTTGGTAAGCGCGCCAGCCGCGCATCGCCCTCGCATCGATTCCGCAAGCCGCGCTGTTGGCGCAGCGCGCTTCGTGGCGCGCCTGCGACCGACGACGTATCATCGCCCATCCCTACACACACATCGGACGAGTATCGCAACGGTGCTCGCCCACGACGGAGGATCGCATGGGCCTACTGGTCGAGAAGGACGGTCACATACTGACGCTCACGATGAGCCGCCCGGAAGTGCGCAATGCCTGGGACGACGACTTCCATCAAGGCATCGTCGCCGCCCTGAACGAGGCCACCGACGATGACGACGTCCGCGTCGTCGTGATCACGGGCGACGAGGCCGGCGGCGCGTTCTCCGCGGGCGCGAACCTGAAGAAGACGACCACCCACTCGACCGAATCGACCAAAGCCTTCGTCAAGAAGATCCGCCGCCCGCGGCAATTCGCGCCCAATCTCATCGGCGACTTCCCCAAGCCCGTGATCGCCTCGGTCAACGGATATGCGGTCGGGGCCGCGGCCATCATCAGCCTGTCCTGCGATCTGATCGTCGCCTGCGACAAGTCCGAATGGCGCCTGCCGCAGGTTGCTCTCGGGATCCTCCCCAACTACGGGGGCGCGACACGCATGGCTCGCTATGCAGGCAAGGGAATGGCGATGCGCCTCGCGCTGGGATTTCCGCTCAAGGCCGAAGAAGCCTACCGTATCGGTGTCGCGCAGTGGCTCGTTCCGCACAGCGAACTGGCCGCCAAGACACGCGAAGTCGCCGAGCATATCGCCAACCTGCCGCCGCTGGCGGTCAGCCTGATGAAGGAGTCCTTGAGTCGCGGACTCGACAACGCGAACATCCAGGACTCGTCGCTCACCGATTCCTACCGGTTCATGCTGCTGGAACTGACCAAGGACAAGGAAGAAGCCCATCGCGCCTGGCGCGAGAAGCGCAAGCCCAAGTTCACCGGCGACTGACGCTGCCCGACATGCGTTGGCGGCTGCATCCGCGCGCAGCCGACGACGCATCCGTTCTCAACCCCGTTTTCGACGTTCTCCGAGGGAAACATCCATGAAGGACCAGTACGACACCATCGCGCTCGCATCCACCGACGACGGCATCCTGACCGTCACCCTGAACCGTCCGCAGGTCGCCAATGCGCTCAACACGCAAATGGGCCACGACATCTACGACGTGTTCGGATCGCTGGCCATCGACCAGGGGAAGACCCGCTGCGTCGTGCTGACCGGCGCCGGCGAGAAAGCCTTCTGCGGCGGTGCCGACTTGAAGGAGCGCAACGGCATCACCGACGAGCAATGGCTCGTGCAGCACGCGTTGTTCGAGCGCATGTTCCGCTCCATTCTCGACTGCCCGATCCCGGTGATCGCGGCGATCAACGGCGCCGCGTTCGCAGGCGGGCTCGAGATGACGATGTGCTGCGATTTCTCGTATGCGGTGCGCACGGCGCGCTTCGCCCTCACCGAAGTGACGCTGGGCATCATGCCTGGCGGCTGCGGCACACAGACGCTGCCGCGCACCGTGGGCGAACGCCGGGCCAAGGAAATCATCCTGACCGGCGAACCGTTCACCGCCGAGCAGGCCGCGGAATGGGGCGTGATCAATCGGCTCTGCGAGCCCGGCGAAGTGCTGGCGCTGGCCCACAAGACGGCTCAGCGCATCTGCTCCAATGCGCCGCTGTCGGTACGTCAGGCGAAGCTCTCCATCCATCAGGGCCTGCAGATGGACCTGAAGAGCGGGCTCTTCTTCGAGATCGAGGCGTACAACCGGCTCATCTTCACCGAGGATCGCCGCGAAGGCATCCTGGCATTCAACGAAAAGCGCAAACCGGTCTACAAGGGCCGCTGAGCCGCCGCTTTATTGCGGATGACGAGGGCTGCGACGGCCGTCAACGGACGCCGCCGCAGTTCTCCAAAGCAAGTCGCTAGTCGACGATCACTTCCGTTCGCTTCTTGCGGAATGCCGGCACGATGAAGAGCAGCAGCAGCACCCCGGTCGCGATGATGAACCCGGCGCTGATGGGACGCGTGACGAAGATGCCCAGATCGCCTTCGGAGATCAGCAGCGAGCGGCGCAGGTTCTCCTCCATCATCGGCCCGAGCACCATCGCCAGGATCAAGGGCGGAAAGGAGCATCCGAGCTTCACCAGGATGTAGCCCACGAAGCCGAAGAACGCCATCATGATCACATCGGTGCCCGTGGTGTTCAGGCTGTAGATGCCGATGCCCATCATGGTGATGATGATGGGAAAGAGCATCCGGTAAGGCACCTGCAGCAGTTTCACCCAGATGCCGATCAGCGGCAGGTTCAGCAGCACCAGCATGGCGTTGCCGATCCACATGCTGGCGATCAGGCCCCAGAACAAGTCCGGGCGGCCGGTCATGACCTGCGGTCCGGGGGTGATGCCGTGGATCGTCATGGCCGCGAGCATCAGCGCCATCGACGCGCTGCCGGGAATGCCAAGCGTCAGCATGGGGATGAAGGTCGTCTGGGAACATGCGTTGTTGGCGCTCTCCGGCCCGGCAACCCCCTCGATCGCACCCTTGCCGAAGCGCGATGGATCCTTCGCGAGTTTCTTCTCGACCATGTAGGAGGTGAACGAACTGATCGTTCCGCCGAGCCCGGGCAAGGGACCGAACGCCAAGCCGATCGAGGTGCCTCTGAGGATGGCGCCAAAGCTCGTCTTCAAGTCCAGCCAGCGCGGCATCAGCCCCTTGATCTCGCCGCGCAGCAGGGTCTGCGTCATCTGGCTGTCGCCGAGGTTCTTGACGATCTCGGTCAGCCCGAAAACACCCATCGCCACCACGGCGATGCCCACGCCGTCGCTCAACTCCGGAATGCCGAACGTGAAGCGCATCTTGCCTGAATTGACATCGGTACCGACGATGCCGATCAATAGCCCGACGGTCACCATCGCCAGCGACTTCAGCAGCGAGCCGGTACCGACTACCGAAGCGCATACCAGCGCCATCAACATCAGCGAAAAGTATTCGGGCGAACCGAACGCCAAGGCAATGTTCGCCAGCGGCGGACCGACCACCGCGATCAGCAACGTCCCGACGCAGCCGGCGAAGAACGAGCCCATCGCGGCGATCGCCAGCGCCGGTCCTGCCCGCCCCTGCTTCGCCATCGGGTGACCGTCCATCAATGTCACGACCGAAGAACCCTCCCCGGGCAGATTGACGAGGATGGATGTAGTCGAGCCGCCGTAGTCGGAGCCGTAATAGATGCCGGCCAGCATGATCAGGGCAGACACGGGCTCGAGGATGAAAGTGAGCGGCAGCAGCATCGCCATCGTGGCCAGCGAGCCGATGCCGGGCAAGACGCCGATCAGCGTCCCGAGGAAGACGCCGAGAAAGCAGTACATCAGGTTCTGCAGCGTCAGCGCGACACTGAACCCCAGGCTGAGGTTCTGAATGAGATCGCTCATTATTCGCTCCACCAGAAGAGTCGATAAGGCATCTCGATGCCGTAGATGAAGATCGCCACGGCACCTGCGGTGACGCAGAGGCTAAGCACCACGGTCTCCACCCAATGCACGTCCTTGTGCGCCAGCGAAGACCCGATGACGAGAGCGATGAGCGAGGGCACGAAGCCGATCTCCGCATCCATCATGAGCGCATAGACGACGATCGCACCGGTGGTGACCAGCCAAGGGCGAAACGCCCAGTCGCGCCATTGCAAGCCCTGGCTGCCATTGCCTTCGATCTTGAACGACAGGCCGCCGATGACCACGCCGAAGCCCATCATGATGAAGCCCAGCCAGGTGGGAAAGTACCCCGGCCCCATTTCCAGCGCGGTCCCCATCTGGTAGTCCTTCGACATGTAGACGGCAAGCGCGCCGAGCGCAAGGAACAGCAGCCCGCACCAGAAATCCTGCAGGTTCTTGATCTTCAATGCCACGTGTGCCTCCTCCATTTCCGAGTCGCGCCGGACGACGCGAGCTGCCTTACGGCACCACCCTCGATCTGCCCCAGGTTTACGGGCGGCCTTTAGCGCGGCCGGCCTCGATGCAATCCCGCCGCAGAGCCTTCTCGCTCGATCGCTGCAGTCCCTGATGCCGACGTTATCGCCCGCATGAGGGGAGAAACCGGGCAGCTGCATGCGTCGAGGCGATCGAATAACCCTACAGCAATCACACACAAGCACTTTACACGAAAACTTGTACCGTCTACAAAGCAGCGAGGACGCGTCCTCATCGTTCGAGGCAACACTGTCCGAACTCGGTCCTCAGACCGGCAGTACTCGAGCATTGTGCAGACGCGAGCGCAGCGAACGGCCGATCCGAATCGCTGCTATGATGAACGTGCTCACGGTTTCGCGCGAAATGAAAGGCGACACCGAACGAGCATTGCAGACCGGACGGTCTATCCTTCCGGCATGAGGAGACAGCGATGAGTCAGACCGGACCGAGCACGGACGCGCCCAGCACGATTTCTCGCAAACTGCGCCGCCTGTTCCGCTTCGTGATGTTCTTGTTGACCGCCGGTTGGGCGTATCCGCACGTATGCACCGAAGACATGGATCTCACCAAGATCCAGAACGAATACATGCGCGAGAAAACCTGACGCGAGCGTTGCCCGCCGGGCATATCCGCGAAGCCGGGGCCCTGGCCCGAGCCCCGGGAGTACGGAATCCTGTAGACGCAAGCAACTCGGCGCCGCATTCACTGCAGCACGCCGGCAACCCTGCATGCTGCAGTGAACGGGCAGGTGCTCAGCGTCAGAACTTCAGACCGAGCTTGTTCACCGTGTCGACGATCTCGGCGTATTCCTGAACCAGCTCAGCCTTGAGCTTCTGCGGCGTGATCGGCTTTCCAGGCGCACTGCCGCTCGCCATGAGTACCTTCGTCACCTCGGGGGTGTTCATGCCTTCGGTCACCACACGATTGAGCAGATCGATGATCGGGCGAGGCGTTCCGGCGCGCACCCAAAGGTTGTACGCGTTGTCGACCTCGAATCCCGGATAGCCCTGCTCCGCCAGGGTGGGAAGGTCCGGCAGCGCGGGGATGCGCTCCAGGCCCATGTTGGCAAACGCTCTCACCTTGCCCGTCTTCACCGCCCCGACCGCCGACATCGCGCTTCCCGCAGCCATGTTGATTTCGCCGCCCATCAAAGCGAGGATCGACGGCGCGCTGCCCTTGTACGCCACGTACTTCACCTTCATGCCCGAGAGCCGGGCGAACCGCTCGACGCCGAGATGCACGGCGCTGCCGATCCCCGAGCTGCCGGCATAGGTGAGCGGCTTGGCCTGCGATTCCGCGATCAGCTCCTTGATGTTCTTCGCCGAGACGGCGTTGGTCACCATGAGGATGTAGGGCTGCGAGCTGGTGCGCACGATCGGCTCGAAGGTCTTGAAGACGTCGAAGTCGACCCGCTTGGTCGCCCCTTGCATGAGAAGGCCGAAGCCGTTCTGAAACAGCGTATAGCCGTCCGGATCGGCTTTGGCAGCCACGCCACTGGCGATCACGCCGCCCGCCCCGGGACGCGAATCGATCACGACGTTCTGCCCCAGGCGGTCGCTGATGACCTTGCCTGTCAAACGCGCAACCAAGTCCGAGCCCGCCCCAGGCGCCACCGAGATGATGATCCGAATCGGCCGCACCGGATAACCCGCGACCTTGTCCTGGGCCACGCTCACAGTGCTGCACGTCAGCAATGCCGGGGCGATCAGCGCATAGCAGAGTTTTTTCCATTCGATTTGCATCGTTTCTCCTCCTCGATGTACGGCGCGCCGTCGCAGCGCATGCGAATCCACTCCACCCCGGCTGCGGACCCTCGAGCGAGTACGGCGTCTCACCCAATGCAGTTCGTGGCGAACGAGTCTGATTGATCAGTGCACAGCGCGAAGAAGGTTAGCACAGCATCTGCCGTGCGGCTTGTCCCGCCAGCCGATTTACGTAAGTGCCGTCCCGAGGAACGGCCATCGGTGGAAAGCCCGAGCCACTATTCCGAGAACGACCGCCGGTGAGCCTACGTCTGCCCGAAGCAGGCAGGCACCGTGAATGCACGAGCCGTCGCCCAGCCCCAACGCCGGATGCGGAGCGATACCACCAGGCAGACATGGTCACGGGGACGCAGACCATCAAGCGCCGGCTCGACCCCGCTTACAGCGGCGCCCACCCGATTCCGGGCGCCGCTCGACAGCGCACCGTCAGAACTTCAGACCCAGCTTGTTCACGGTCTCGACGATCTCGGTGTACTCCTGCGCAACCTGGACCTTCAGTTTATCGTGGGACAGGGGCTTTCCGGGCGTGCTGCCGCTGGCCACGAGGATCTTTCTGACCTCCGGCGTATTCATGCCCTCGGAGACGATGCGATTGAGAAAATCGATGATCCGGCGCGGGGTGCCCGAGCGCACCCAGAGATTGTACGAGTTGTCGATCGTGAACCCGGGGAAGCCCTGCTCCGACAGTGTAGGCAGATCGGGCAGCGCCGGTATGCGCTCCAGGCCCAGGTTCGCGAGCGCGCGCACCTTGCCCGTCTTGACCGCAGCCGTCGAGGCCATGGCGCTCCCCGCGGCCATGTTGATCTCGCCGCCCATCAACGCGCGTATGGCCGGTGCGCTGCCCTTGTACGCGACGTGCTTGACGTTGAGGCCCGAGAGCTTGGCGAACCGTTCCATGCCCAGATGCACGGCGCTGCCGATGCCGGAACTGCCGGCGTAGGTCAGCGGCTTGGCCTTCGACTCTTCGATCAGTTCCTTGATCGACTTGGCCGCCACCTGATCGGTCACCATCAGGATGTAGGGCTGCGAGGTCGTGCGCACGACCGGATCGAAGGTCTTGAGCACATCGAAGTCGACCCGCTTGGCTGCGCCCTGCATGAGCAGCCCGAACCCGTTCTGGTACAGCGTGTAGCCATCGGGCTCAGACCGGGCAGCCGTGGTGCTGGCGATCACGCCTCCCCCGCCCGGGCGGGATTCGACGACGACATTCTGGCCCGTACGCTCGCTGAGCATCTTGCCAGTCAATCGCGCCACCATGTCGGCGCCCGCGCCCGGGGCCACGGAAATGATGATGCGTATCGGCCGCTCCGGATAGTTGCCGATCTTCTCCTGCGCCAGCGCGCTGCTGCCACAAGACAGCAGCAGCGGGGTCATCCAGCATGCGAATCGGATACCGTAACCTTTCATGGCCACTCCTCTTTGTGAATGCCAGTCCACTCGGTTGCGTTTCGACAGCGACTGCGTTGAAACCGCTGGGCTCCATCGCCACGGGCATGCACTCGGCTGGTCCGCGCAACGGGCCTCTCGATGGTGGTTACCGTAGCAGAAACGACCTGCCTCCCGGCATCGGCGCATGGCCGTACGGTAAAGCCGATAGAGGCCGGTTCGCAGGTCCGCTCGGCGACGCGTCGGCTTGGCTTAGAATCGAAGGGCCACTCGGTCGAACCCCCTCAAAGGACATCTCAACTCATGCAGCCCAACGACGGATACTACGAAGCCTACTGGCCCCGCGGCGACTTGCAGCAGCGTACCCGCACGCTCGCCCCACGACTTGAATCCCTGTCGGGCAAGAAAGTCGCCCAGCTCTGGGACGAGTTGTTCAAGGGCGACGAAGTGTTCGAGTTGCTGGAAGAAGGCCTGAGAGCCCGCTACCCGGACATCGAGTTCGTGAGCTGGCGCGAGTTCGGCAGCACCCACGGCGCGATGGAAAAGGAAGCTCTCGAAGCGCTGCCCAAGAAGCTGCGCGACATGGGCGTCAGCGCGGTCATCTCAGGGATGGCGTGTTGAGGCAGCTGCACGCCCGCCGTGTTGCGGGCCAGCGCAGCGTGTGAAGTCGCAGGCTTCCCCACCACCTCGCTCACCTGCGAGGGATTCGTCAGGCAGGCGGCGGCGACGTCCATCGGTCTGGGACTGAGGAACATCCCGATTGCCCTGGTGCCCGGCCACATCGGCACCAAGAGCAAGGAGGAATTGCGCCGCGACATTCTCGAGACCACCTTGCCGGCCGTCATCGACACGCTCACCTGCGCCGAGGAGAGCGTCGGCGAGCCCGTCGAAGCCCGCGAGCGCGACATCGTCGTCCGCGGCAGCTTCAGTGAGATCAACGCCTACTTCTATCGCCACGGGCTCTCGGACGGCTTGCCCATCGTGCCGCCTACCCGCGAGGCGGTGGAGCGCTTTCTCAGTTTCACCGACCGCGATCCGAACGAGCGGCTCGGCGTGATGTTGCCCGATCGGCGCGCGGCGACCGTATGGAACGTCGCCGTGAACGGCGTGATGGCCGGCTGCCGCCCCGAATACATGCCGATCCTGGTGGCGCTGGCCGAAGCGATGGCCGACCCGCAGTACGGGGTGGAACACAGCGGCAACACGCCGGGCGCCGACACGCTGATCATCCTCAACGGGCCGATCATCAAGCAGCTCGATTTCAACTACACGCAAGGCGCGCTGCGCGACGGCTTCATGCCCAACACCACGGTCGGACGCTTCTGGCGCCTGTACCTGCGCAACGTCGCGGGATTCCATTTGCATCAGACGGACAAGGCGACGTTCGGCAACACGTGGCGCGTCGTGCTCGCCGAGAACGACGACGTGCTCCAGGAGATCGGCTGGCCCACGATCGGTGCGGAGATGGGGTTCGGGCCGGACGACAACGTGGTCACCATCTCGCGCTTCACCGGCGGCGGTTCGCTGTCGTCGGTCACCGGCTCGACGCCGGAGGAGCTCCTGCCCTATCTGGCCGACTCCATCGAGCGCTTCAACAACTGGCAGATCACCTTCACGACCAGTCACGGCAACGGCAGCCTGCGTCCGCTGGCTGTCATCACCCCGATTCTGGCGCGCACGCTCGCCAAAGCCGGGTGGAGCAAGGCGGACGTGCAGCGATTCATGTTCGACCGCGTGCGCCGCCCTGCCTGGGACTTCGAACGGCAGCTGCGCGATTGGAACATTCGCGGCAAGTGGAACCTGACCGAGGACGCGCAGGCCGGCGCCATCCCGGCCCTCTTCCATGAATCGGACGATCCCGACCGCATGGTGCCGATCGTCTGGAAGCCTGAAGATCTGATGATCGCCGTCGGCGGCGATCCGCTGCGCAACAACGCCTACGTGTTCGCCCACAACGGCTTCCTCGGCTTTCCGACCGGCAAGAAGATCGATCTGCCGCAGCGCTGGGAAGCCTTGCTCGCGCAGTCGGCCAAGGGCTAGCGGCAAGCAAGCCGCACCCTGTCGAGGCCGGCGGCGCCTGCAAAGGCCGCCGGCCTTGCGGCCTCACTCGAGCGTGATGCCGGCGTCCTTGATGATCTTGCCCCAGCGCAGTACGTCTGCCCTCAGAAAGGCGCCCGCTTCCTCGAGCGAGCTCGGATTGGGCTCCACCCCTTGTCTGTCGAGCTGCGTGCGCACCTCGGACATGTTCAATACCTTGACCATCCGCTGATTGAGCTGCGTGACGATGGCGCGCGGCGTCGCGGCGGGCGCCACCAAGGCGAACCAGGTGCCGATATCCAGCGGCGGGTAGCCCGCCTCGACCATGGTGGGCACGTGCGGCAGCACGGTAGAACGCTTGGCGCCGGAAATCCCCAGTCCCCGCAGGCGCCCCGACCTCACGTGAGGCGCCATCGACGACACGTTGGTAAAAAGCATGTGGACCTGCCCCCCGATCAGCTCCTGGGAAGCCTGCGCGCTGCCCTTGTAGGGGATATGCAGAATCTCGATGCCCGTGCTGGTGCGGAACAGTTCGCCCAGCAAGTGTCCGGTGCCGCCCATGCCGGTCGATGCGAAGTTGAGTTCCTTCGGACGACGTTTGGCCAACGCCACGAGTTCCTTGATCGAGACGACCGGCAACGAGGAATGAACCACCAGCACGAAAGGCAGCTGGCCGACGACCGAGACCGGGATGAAATCCTTGTTCATGTCGTACTTGGCCCGCGACGAATAGGTGTTGATCGCCACGCTCGAACTCGGCAG